>Ga0126328_10000204_pt1 | contig 12980 bp, 10 predicted proteins | sample InaspJWI13metaG_FD_97003 | JGI IMG/M metagenome (GOLD analysis project Ga0126328, IMG submission 97003) | Marine gutless worms symbiont microbial communities from Oahu, Hawaii - Inanidrilus sp. 1 OAHU.JWI-13 metaG | ecosystem: Host-associated > Annelida > Digestive system > Unclassified... | reverse complement strand
ATCGTAGATAACACTGTTGAGAACTCCAGCGTCTTCTCTCTAATTCAAATGCTCTGGTTGCAGTCAGCGAGGGCATGTGGGCAGTAAAACGTTCCACCAACAAAATCCTCCAGTTCTTAACTGGAGGTGCCGGCTAATGTAGGTTGACCTGTATAATGGTCGTAAAAAAGGGTGGTTGGTTGGTTGGTTGGTTGTGTTTTGGACTCCTTTAGTGACATGAAACTATTAGTTGGGCGTTAGGAATGACAGTTAGTCTGTATGAGTCCAAGTCCAGTAACTGTTGTCCTAGGTAGACAGTATATCCTGTGGTCTAGTGCTGATAGTAGCTAGTTGGACGGAGAACATTGCTGTACATATAATTTTTCTTTAAATGTAACTGTACAATATAAGTTTCTGTGAGGATCAAGTCCATTAGTCTTGTGGCATGCAGTAATCAATTGAACTTTAAGGTAGTTCTGAGAATGCCAAAGTTCATCTTACTTTAGGCCTGTTGTTTATTTGACTTGCATAGTATTTTGGAATGTTAGGAATACTGTATTGTGTCAATTATGATTATGTTGATTTATATATTGCCTATGAGTTTTTTGTCATGTAATTTCTGTGTAGTTCCGAAGGGCGTGCCTATTGGAGTAAAGGCCGTCTACTATAACGCCACAGCAGCCATTGTGGAGTGGATTCCAGTTAACAATACTCGAGAAATTATGAAAGGAGATCTTATTGGCTACAGGGTGAGTTGTGCATTGAACTACAACGAATTATACTGATAAAAGTCGGAATAATTTTTACCGCACGATGCTATGCATCCGCGGTACTAGCCGTGGCCCTGTGTCCGTCCGTCTGTCTGTCTGTCCGTCCGTCCGTCACAAGTCGGAGTTCTACTAAAACGGCTAAACGTAGGATTACACAAACAACATCACACGATAGCCCAGGGACTAGTTTTCTGAATCCAAAGATCTCCGCGAAATTCGACCGGGATCACCCCCTACGGGGGCGCCAAATGCAGGTGGGGTGGGTCAAAATTGGCGACTTTCGGCAAATAACCGGCTATATCTCGAAAACGGTACAAGATAGACGCATGGTTTCTGTTAAAGTCGAATAGGAAGTCATATGCGCTCTATTGAATGGTGACATTGCCGATGACCTTGACCTAACCACCCCAAACCACCCTATTTTCTGCTTTTTGCACTGCCATTCATAGCTTCGTAACGGGTGAGCCTAGAGACTTCATATTTGGTTCATTGACTTACCATAGCAAGTCCCACCCTGCCAAAGAAAAATCTTCCCTACAAGAGGCGTGGTCAGGGTAAAGTAACCCATGTTTAGAATTTTACACCCTATGTAATATCTCCGCAATGGCTAACGCTAGAGACTTCAGATTTTATACACGGGTCGGCCATGTGAAGTCTTAGTCTTGTGATGAGTGAGTGCTCCCTAAGTGGGTGTGGTCAGGGTAACGTAAGCAATTTTTACATTGTGGACGTAGAAAATTTCGCCACAGCAAGTCGTCGGTATACAGGTGATATCCACAACTCGTCCGTGGTCTGTTTGTTTGTGACACCTGTAGCGTATGCAGGGTTTTACGCCGAGACCTGTCAATTAAAACGCGGTTCAGGGTGAAGTGCTTAGCAGGGGGATAACCAACGGCAGCGCGCGGCAGCGAAGAAGGCGGTGCGTAATGTGTCGCGACATTGCGTAGGCCTAGAGAGTTGCTGAGGATCATGATCATATGATGAGGATGATGTGGATTAGCATGTTAAGAAAGTGAAAACGTAATAATGACTGATGTGGAACGTGTTAAACGAAACTGTACATAGACATGTATATGCTGTAAATAAACAAGTGTTTAAAAAGAGAAGAGACTGATGTAAGGAGTTACGCTCGGAAAAACAATGCACGCCACGCTACCATATCACAGTAAAACCTATAGGACAATGAAAGCGACACGATAGTGCACATGTTTATTACACATTGCCTTACTGTAATGCTTTGACTTGATAACTTCGATTTGTTCAGGACTTGTCGTACAAGTAGTTTTTGCACTGTTGCATGGTAATTGGCAAGATTATTACTGACAAGATGCATCGCGAGGTCACTCGGCTATAGCTGAGCTTCTTGTTGTTGTTGCAGGTTGGCTGTGACTGTTACTGCAGGAGTTAAGTGCAAAAATTTTTAGGAGCCATAAAGATGCAATCTGTTTTGAATTTGAAAAAGACAAAGTTGCTATTTGTTTAGTGTTGGACTATTTGGTAAACAAGATGGTGGAACGTAAAAAAGGTAGCCCATACTCGACCACCAAGCGTAGGGTTCCAGAGCTGTTCCCAGTTCGTGGCAGTCAGCTTGCAGATGACGTGAGTCATAAACCCGGCAGTATGCTGCCATTACTTTCTGCTAGACCCCCGCAACCCTTAAGAGGGCTGCTACCAATTTTGCTGCTTGGTGAACAGAAGCACAATGGGTGTGAACAGTTTGCCTAAGACTGTTAACCGACAGCGTCGAAACTGCGATTTGAACCCGAGCCCTTCTGTGCCTGAGTCCAGCACGCTAACCACTCTGCTACTTAGCCACCCACAGAACGTACAAGCTATTATTAGTGTATGCAATCACAGCCAAGCAGGTCATCAGTGTTCGCCAATGACGCGTTGTCTGCTGTAACATAGAACAGCTAAATTTTGTTATGCAAAACCTATGCCCGTTAATATGTTAAGGTTATTTTTAGTGGCCATCTTCCGGTTGTCAGCTTATCAGTGGCTTTGGGTTTGCTTATGAGTTGTGCCCTTGTGGTTAGTTATTTAGTTTGTGACAAACTGATATACAGTGTGGGTCAAAAAAAGTAAGCTGTTGATTTTAAGCGACTACGTCAATAAAACTGAGAAGACACGAGGAATGTGAACAAATACGAACATCTACGGATAAAATGGAGCCTTGTCTGATATTTTCATGTGAAACATTTTACATCACAATTGTTTTATGTTTAAATATACTATGACTAAAAGCAGTCAGTGCAATTACTGCTAGGCAGACACAAACTAGCTTACGTAAATATGATGTCATAAAATTGTTTAGCATAGAATATTTAACCACAGAATCAGTGTTGCCAACTTTCAGGTCCTGAACCGTTCACAAAATTATAGAATATTTAAACGTTATGACTATTGTCTAGCCTTTGAAATATCTATCACAGTACAACAGCTTACTTTTTTGACCCACCCTGTATGTATACCTACCTATTTCCCGGCTAGATCCGTCTATGCGGAAGCTACAGTTGGAAACCTTGATGCGTTTGTGCTGTTGCAGATCAACTACTGGGTAATCGGCGAGCAGAACGAAACGATGGCGCTGTTCCGAATCATCCGCAACCAGACCGACCACGGCTTGATCATTGCTCTGAGAGAAGACACCGACTACTGGGTCAACGTGCAGGTCCTTAACTCCGGACTCAACCTCGGACCAAAGAGCGAAATCTACCCAGTGCGGACCTTACGTGCAGGTAATTATAATAATAATAATCCGACGACAGTGTTTGTGGTTCTGTATCATCGTGACCAAGTTCGTTGTGAGAGTGCACCCAGCCAGTTCATTTGGTGAATTTAGACTGAGCCAACCCTCAGACCTAGCCAATCCTTTGTTCATCCTGTGATTCCGCTGAAAACTGGCAGCTGCCGTCCACATCCACCATCGCCATTGTTATTATTACTCAGCCCATTAGTTGATACTCGTTTACTGCTCCACTAAGGGTGGATCTCCGCAAAATTCCACCGCCAGCTGCGGTGCAAGAGGCAGGTGGCGTAGTTTAATATCGGCGACTATTACTCGAAAACGATACAAGATAGCTGACATTGCCCATGACCTTGAGTGCTGCTTAACAACTCTAAAGCACCCCATTTGCTACATTTTGCACTGCCATTCATAGCTTGGTAACGAGTGCACCCAGCGACTTCAAATTTGGTATATAGGTTGACCATAGCAAGTCTAACCCTGCCGATGAAAACCATCCCCGGAAGGGGCATGGTCAGAGTCATGTGACCCGGTTTACAATTTTGCACTTCGTGTAATATCTGCGGAACAGCTAAGCCTAGGTACTTCAAATTTTGTGTACATGTTGGCCATGTTAGGTATTATCCTTGTGATGACTGACTGTCTTCTAAGTGGGCACGGTCAGGGTCACATAAGTAATTTTTACATTTTGGACTTAGAAAATTTTGCCACACCAAGTCGTAGGTGTATTGGTGTGTCCAGACAAATTTGTCGACGAGTCAGCTTGTTGATTACACACGTTTATTTATTCCATGCTGGTCGGCTACAACCCTCTAACTCCGTTACTTTGATATGTTCTGGACTTGTACAAGTTGTTCCCACACTGTTGTGCAGCAGTTGGCAAGATTTTGACTGACGCATGGCGTTGTGTAGTCCGTCTGCGTTAGCAGAGCTTCTTGTTCATATACCACTTGTATCTCTGGCTCCACCTTTGGGCAATTCTGCCTGTGATGCTGATGTATTTTGTCAGATACAGATACGTTTGGATGAGTAACAGCAATCGCCCCCGATTGAGTGGTTTATTGTGCACATCGATAATAATTTGACTGGAAAATGGTGATGTTTCAGCGCCAATAGAAGCACCGCAAGACGTGATAGTCTCCTTCGTTGATTACCAGTCCGTTCTGCTTTCATGGAGAGGCGTTTACACAACTATAAGGGAAGAACCGCTTGAAGGATATATTGTTAGTATCCGTGTTACACTTTGCTTTCTCTCTGTCTGTTTTTATCTCGACATACGTGCAGCGAGTAGAAAATATAAGAGCAGTGAATTTTCTAAGTGCTTTCACAGGCGTCGATTTCCACCCGCACCTTGGTTCTGGACTCGACCACTTTTGATGTCTGCTGGGTCCAACCCATTAGTGGACCTGACCAAGCTGTCAAACTAGTAACCGAATGGTAATCATTACCGTCCAGGATTTCACAGCCTAAATACATAAAAAAATTCATCGGCGACAGATGTTCAGCCCTGGACCACTTAGCACTATCCATACTCCATAGCTAGATTATGAGGAGGTGATTGGAAGGGACACGAGAGAAAAAAGAAAAAAAACAAAGGGAAAGGTGTGAGAACAACGGATAGGGGAATGGGACTGAGTTTGAAGGAAAATCGATGCCCCTAAGTGCTTTCTTTGCTGTTTCGTGTTGTATGCTGCTCTCGTCAAAAACTTAATCTTAATGATTACCCCAGGTAACTGCATGCAGTGCAAATGCGGGCTATTTCTATGCATGTCTTGATGCCATGTGGTCTATACGTCTCTGTGTTGGTCACAGCCTTGAATGCTGCAAAAAAAACGGCTGAACTGATGGAGATGTTATTGGACCTGGAGGAACCGTGTATTATATTGGGGGTGCACATTGTCGATGGATCGATCTGTGCAGCGGCGGCGGTGCCGGCTGTCGCCGGCGGTGCCGGCTGTCGCTACCATTTCTGTGTCAACTTGTCATGCCTTTGCCTTTGCAGAGTGACATTATATTTTCAGTCTGTGTGTATGTGCATGCGTAACACGGCAGATGCATTCTCCGACCATCTTGCTCCCTGTGCCAGCGCTGCCCTCGATTCGATTTTTGATTTCAGCGCTATATATATTGTTTGCTTCTTTATATGTTGTTTATTCACCACGTAGGTAGAAATGCAGTAAAAATAAAGACAGATAGGACAGACAGACTACAATCTACACAATGATTTAAACTTAGAATAAATGTCATATCGTAGACAGTCACGATCAATCATCAAGTTTTATGCTTACCCACTTATTCTCTTTTGTTTACTTTTCCTTATCTCCTCCCTTGCTTATCTTTTCCTTTGAGATGATTAGACCCGTTCCATTTCCAAGCTGGATGTCGTAAAAAGTGACTAAACCTGGCTTTAGTTTTTTTGTGTTTATTTTTGTGTTGTGGTACATTTCTTTTGGTTGGTGATTGTCTGCTTTTGTGGTGTTAGGTTTAGTTTTTTCCATACGAGGCTAAGAGATTGGCTTGGGGAAACGTCTCCGAAATGACCTGTTTTGTGTCATGGAGTAGGACATAAAATCGCGACTGAATCAATCAATCCGACCATCTTGCCGTCGACTTCTAGTCTATTGATGCTGTATTTATATTCGTGTTAGAATCACTATGCAGTTGTTGAAATGATAAGTGATCGAGGTGAGAGGTATAGAGTGTTGCTGATCACGGCACAGGTGCGCTGGTGGCTGCGTGGTGAGAACATCTATGTGGCGCACAACATCGACGTCGGCAAGTCGATCCGCTACGTGCTGGGTGGTCTGAAGCAGCAGGTGATGTACCAGGTGCGCGTGTTCGGCTACAGTCGCGGCGGTGACGGCTTGCAGAGCCACCCGACGCTCGAGTTTGTCCTAGGTGAGACGCAAAACGCTCTTATTTCCACTCTGTAGTCTTATAGAATAATAACAATACATCAGTGTATAATGCCGCAGTTTTGACGCGACCACCGGAGCGGCCGCACACAACTTTGATGCAGAGCATTTGTGTTGACCTGTCTTCGCAGCATCTTGAGATACATGAGGCTATAGATCTGGTGCAAAATCGGCCTCTCACTTGTTGTGAATAAGGTTATTCATAAAAAGCACTGTGAAACAGGCGTGTTTTGAGCCTCGATTTGAAGGAGCTTGCGACTGATTTGACTGGTAGAGATACGTGCGTGCATGCAAAGGCAGATTAACCATAGTGCCAACTGTGCCGTGATATGGGCCCCCGTCGCCAGGGCTCCCGGTCTGGATGCATTTATGCGTCGGCGCTGGCGTACTGTATTACGCTACTCGCCTGCTGTTGTGAAGTTGTGCGACTTGTTTGGCTGAGTTCATTGTTGTACATGATGAGAAAATGTACTGAATGCGTTGTTTACAGTTTGTGATGATTTGATCAAACATCTGCATATTATATGGGGCCCTGGCCCCCACATGATTTGGCATGGGGCCTCCCAGAAGCTTAATCCGGCCCTGCATACATGCATTTATCGGTCTTGGATTCAAAAATAAGTTTTTTCAGTACCAAGACTTAAAGATATGACAACGAGACTGCCTTGAAAATGGGGTCTTGGGACCAAGAGCCATGTGTGAAGAACCCGAAGCCTGGTGTATATTGTTGTGCGTGCGTGTGTGTGGTATGAGCTGTTTTGTCAGTTTTTTGACACTGTAAAACGTATTATATCTATACCCTGAGGTCTGTTTTTCTGAAGCTCGGTCCAGCTTGGAGTAATTCTAGAAAAGAAGGCCTGTTAGGCACAATCTTAAAAGACTGTGTGACTGTGTGTTACCATGTACTTCCTTGTCAGCAAATGTAGTTTGCAGGCTTCTGTTGCTGTATCTTCAGAACTCTTAACTTTTGAAAAATCCTGCATCAAAGTAGTCAGCATAGGGGGGGGGGTGATCTTTGTGACTGAATTTGTTGTGACCACAAAATAACTGGCTGGATAAATATGTCGTGAGTATCGAGCATATTTTATATTTTATCGTGCATGTATGTGAACGTTGCATTGAGTGATATGCAGTTGTCGATTTATTCATCACATCTAACTGTCAGTGCCTTCACTGTGTTGTGCAGGTTCCAACTGTGACATCTCTCAAGGCATGTATTACAACTGTGCTTTTTTAATTTAGCTCGTGCCTTCAGTGCTTTGACGCTGTTGGTTGGGTGGCAGGAAGGGCATCCGGACTGTAAAAACTGAGCGGTAGGGTGCTGGCATGGTTGTCTGTCTGGAACGAGGTGCAGCCTTGCATATGGCCCAGCTGATGCAACTGCCACTCACTGTCTCTTGCTTCCGTAAAATCCAGATTGGTTTTTACATTTCTGGTACATTTCTGGTACCGGCCCACCCGGGTAGTCCCGGACATAGCGCCGTTAAACGGGTGTGTGTGTGTGTGTGTGTGCGTGCGTGCGTGTGTGTGTTTTAATTTAGCAGCCCGCCCGGCTTAGGAGGCTGTGCGGGCTATGTGTTCTGCTGCTGTTTCTTATTTTTAATGATTCCTTTCAGACCAGTTACCTGACCGATCTTCACCAAATTTGTAGGGTTGGTAGAACTCTGGCAGTGAATGATCGGTCTGGAATTAGTTTTCGATCCCTCAAGGAACATTGGCAACCAGTTTTTATTGAATTTGTCCACAGACTTGAGTTCTGATATCATTTAGTTCCGTAGATGGCGTTAGAGTACGGTGAGAATTGCAACTGATTCACTGGACGCAGGCAGCTAATGGCGTAGCCAGGCGGGCTAAACGTAGAAGGCTTTGTCTTGCATCTAGCTACACTTAAAATTATTTTTATCCAGTAATATTTCTCTTAGCATTCTCTTCATAGGTTTTAAAACGATTTTTTTACATTTTTCTTTAAGATAAAATTTTGCAGTATTTGGTTCATTTGCAGGTATTCCTGCCACCCAACTAACATGATCGTTTGTGCACATTGACACTGTACTGAGGCTAGCTGTAGATGTAATACTCATTTATTTTAGACAAAAATCCGTATGAGAACAAGTGTGTTCTTTGGCTTTTCGACATCTTTATTTGCAGCATTAAACATTCGATATTATTATTTCCACTGTCTTATAATTGTCAGTAATTCCTTCTGAAAAGCAAAAACAAACCTGCCAGAAATGTCTTACTGGAAACATATTTCAGATTAAGAATTGCACGGTACGACTGAGTATGGGATAGTCATCATCGTCATTTTATTTGCCCAGTACATACACCCGTTTAATGGCCCTTTGTCCGTGACTACCCGGGTGAGCCGGTACCAGGAAGGTAAAACCATCTGGATTTTACTGAAGCAAGAGACAGTGAGTAGCAGTGGCATAGCTGGGCCGTATGCAAGTCTGCACCTCACTCCAGAGAGATAACCACGACAGTACCCCCCACTTAGTTTTTTTACAGGCCGGATGCCCTTCCTGCCACCCAGCCAACAGCGTCAAAGCACTGAAGGCAAAAGCACTGGAGGCATTAAAGCACTTGTTTATTTGCCTAGTAATATAACAGTATTCACATTAGTACAATTGAGAAGAGCAGGACAGCAAGGTCTGACAAGAACACTAACAGCTGCCCTAAAACCTGTAATAAAACAGTTTAATAAAGCATGCTGAGTACAGTGTAGCGTGTTACTTATGTAGATGTGTAATCGTTGCAGACTCGCCGGAGAAGGAATATATCGTCATGTGTCGGGGCTGTGCACTGAATGTTTCCGTATTGCTGTTGGTACTTGGTTGGATCTGTTCTCGGCTGCTGCTTCACTGGCTCACAGTTCAGCTGTAAGTGTTGATCGACTCACCAGTAACTACTACTACTACTGCACCCATTTAACGGCCTCTTTTCCACGACAACCTGGGTAAGCCGGTACCAGAAAGGTACAACCAGTCTGGATTTAAATGAGGCAAGAGATGATGGGGTTTCGGGATGGCAGTGGCATCAGCTGGACCATGTGCAAACAATCTGCACCTCGTTCCAGACAGATAACCACACCAACACCTCATCATTACTCAATTTTTACAGGCCGCATGCTCTTCCTGACGCTTTTCCAACATTGTCAGAGCACTGAAGGCACCTCACCAGTAACTGCTACACTATAGAATCAGAGTGCTACTGCACTACTACTTTTCCCACTGCTACTACTACTGTCATTTAACGGCCATTCTTCCAGGTGAACCAGGCTCAGCTGGTACCCTTTGGGTTATGATTCTTTACCTTTTCTGGAACAGAACCCGTGGAGATCAATGAAATGGGATGTCGGAACATCTTCCTGCCACCCAGTCATCAGCATCAAAGCACTGGCACAAACAGTAACCCATACCAGTGGCCTGGCCTCATTCTTTCTTCATCCACACCTGGATTTCTAGTGAAGGGGAATTTCTTCCTTGCCGGTTCTCCGACTCATACCAGGAAATCATGGAATTAAACTGGGAGTTAAATGGCATTGTAAGATGAAGTTCATCAGTACTTTCGATGATGTGTTGTGTGACTGCAATAATACATTGTAGGCTATCACTGCATGTCCTTGCTGTGGCAGCCAGCAAATTCTGGTAGTAGAAAGATGCTCGAGTTTTTAACGGCATTACCTACATCGTATGCATACCGTTACTTTTGACTATACTGCTGTTGTTCATGTGTATGTTGCAGATAAGAAGCTTGAGTTTAAAGACGATGTAATGTAAATTATGAAGCAAGATACCGTTGTAAATAATCTGCATCTACACAAGTTGTATTCGTCGCATTGTTAACGAATATTGCCAGTTATAATGACCTTGAGTGATCTCTAAGGTCACAGAGCTATTGCAGACCTTCTCGAGTGTATTTTTCGTACATATTTGCAGAAGCTGACATGTTTTTAACTGCCTTAGCGTTCGTTCACGCCGGATGCATCGCGCTGGCGCCGCGCTTTGCCGCGCGACGCCGCATCCGGTCTGAACGAGCCTTTAGAGCGTCGCGCGGTCCCTCTGCGATGGCTGAGCATGTTGTGATGACAGTTGTAGCGAGTTGTACATTATTATGGCGACAGGTCAGCGTCATCTTCGGTTCCTGTCGTGTTCGCCGTCGCTGGCTGACAGTGTTGTAAGATACAAGGCAAACAGACTTTTATTGACTGTCAGCTGGCAGGCTGCTATTGTACATATACTGCAATTAATACTTTCCCTGTTTTAATCACTTTTAGGGCGTGTAATTGTACTGTAGTATCAGTCGTTTGCACACTTAAACTTTTATTGTTTAATTATTACATAATATTATTATTATACTTAATTATTATATTATTTTTACATTATTTCATGCTTTACTCAATTTTTATCATTAATTGAACATTACGTTGCCATTTTATCTGTCTGAAACTGAAAGAGTTGCCATTTTTTATTCAAACTTCGGTGGTTACAACCAAATTATAATAGATTACCAAATTGTTGCTCAGCTCGTTTTATCCACAGATGCATATATTCTTATCACGATTAGTTATAGTGGATCTGGGATAAGTGTTGACACTGTGAATGAATGAATAAGTAATCATTGCTTACTTACACGCCCTATTAGCAGTGCTGACTGAACATATTTTCGGCTGACTCACAGTGAGAATGGCATAAAAAAATTGTCTAAATTCACTGTCACTCGTGTTAGCGTTTGAGTGTCGATTTGTCAGTTTCCCAATTAAAGAATTTATTGTATGTGTTTCGTAAGTTGTCTTTGGTATATAGTTATGACACTGGGAATGGGCCTGTTGTAGTAGTGACTTGCCATTTCTTAAACCGATTAGATTTGAACAGCGTGGGATTTATTCTGAGAAAATAATGACAGATATAAGCTTACCTATTCGGCAAATCCTCATGTCACTGCGTACTCGTGTATCATGAACGATAAGGCGTTGGATTGAGAACGGTTGTACACTGTAGGCCTAATGGCAGCATCGTCCCAGTCCTTTGGTATTTACTAGTATAATGTATAAAGAAAATAACATGTAAACAAAACTGGCTTCAGTTTCTCTTTCTTGTGAACGCCGCTGCTTTAAAACACCGAATAACGAAATTTTAATATTCTCAACTTCCTCGTACAGAAGCCGACTAGCACATTCATACCAGTCACTGCCTGGTCATAAATGTAAAGGCAACTTCTGTGCTTAGAATTTGCGGAGAAAAAGTCATAAAATTTTGATACATGTGGCAGTTAGCCGCGTTGCGTATCGAAATCTGCTCTATAAATACTCTGCGACCTGCTTCTCGTTGCAGAGAATGGATACTTGTTTGACGGCTCATAACTCGACAACGGTTCCGTCTAGACCAAAGGTCACTATAGAACACTAATAGAAAGTCATGCATTGCGAGTCGATCGGTACCATCGGCGTGTTATTGGGACAGTCGGAAGTACCAGAAATCGCCAGCCGACTGGCACTCGAAGTAGCGACGTGGCTATTGCCTGCATTCAGGTCTTGTTTGAAATGTACAACTACAGTGCCGTTGTGTTGTTCACGTGGTTGGTGTGCTTCATCTTGCAAAGTTTAGTTGTGATTATCTTAAGTCGTTGAAATACGGTGATTTATAGACAACTTGTTGATTTTAAAGGGGAAAAATCTTTCTGCCATGTTGGATTTGACCTCCCGCGGTGCCTAGATGTCGAATCCCAACTTGCCTCCACATTTAAAAATAAACCTTATGCTGTGTGCTGTCTCTCCTAGAAATGCTATGCTTTTATCGAAAAGTGCACAATTCCTGAACGTATCCACTGAACATTTATAGTCAATTTTATTTACAGTGATGTCATTTGTACAAGCGTAATACGAGCGTACGCTATACGATTGTGATACGTCGGCTCAAAACAGACTGATAGCCCGTTTATCTAGCGCACAGAGCCGTAGAACAGCAAGTAATAAAAAGCTAAACCGAACGCAGATGTAACCATGTCCGTCAAGGTCCACGTTAGTCAGTCCTGGGGAAGGGATAGAGAGTTTGTGGCGGGAAAGATTTGTGAAAAGATACGCTAGGTTTTAAGCCGGGAGTGGAACAGTGAGAAAAGTAGGCCTATGGATCGTGAGAGTGGTGAATCGTTGTTGGAAAAGGTGACGGATGCGCCTAAACTTGTCGCGACAGATGCGTGTCACGAAGCTCTGGCCTACATACATCAAGCGTCAATCAATTAACGCAACGCCCTGGGAGGCAGGACGCCGGCGCGCGAAACTAACTGTCCGCGGCGGCGACAGCGGCAACTTTGCGGCAGCGGGCCGGTGACACCGGCGCCGACACAGAGTGAATCACTAGTTACGATCGAGCGGCATTGTCATCGCCAGCTTGGTTGGAGTAGAGTTTAACGCCCCACTCGACACAATATAGGTCATTTCAGAGGCGGTCTTCGCAGCCAATCAATTGACTGATACTGACAAACAAAACAGTACAGGAAAATACAGATAAACAAACTTAATACAAATCAGAAAAGTAAACAACCTAAAATACAGCAAAACAAAACTACCCT
>Ga0126328_10000201_pt1 | contig 13111 bp, 5 predicted proteins | sample InaspJWI13metaG_FD_97003 | JGI IMG/M metagenome (GOLD analysis project Ga0126328, IMG submission 97003) | Marine gutless worms symbiont microbial communities from Oahu, Hawaii - Inanidrilus sp. 1 OAHU.JWI-13 metaG | ecosystem: Host-associated > Annelida > Digestive system > Unclassified | place... | reverse complement strand
GTTTTCGAGATATAGCCGGTTATTTGTGGAAAGTCGCCGATTTTGACCCACCCCACCTGCATTTGGTGCCCCCGTAGGGGGTGACCCCGGTCGAATTTCGCGGAGATCTTTGGCGTCAGAAAAATAGAGTCCCTGGGGTATCGTTTGATGTTGTTTGTGTGATCCTACGTTTTGCCGTTTTAGTAGAACACTGGCTTGTGACAGACACGGACACGGACGGACAGACGGACACAGGCCCATGGCTAGTACCGCGGATGCATAGCATCGCGCGGTAAAAATGAGCGGGTGAAAGAAATTCGAAAATCGGCTGTCTTTTTACGGAGTTATAAGATTGTGCGGGTGTTGTTTGCGGCTCAGTGTATACACGGTAGTTGTTAATGAGATGAGAAAATCCATTGCATGAGTTACGGAAGCTGGGTAGTATGAATGTCTGCAGCGGAAGTAGGGTCGACTGCAGACAGACATTGATCTATGCACTAATCTCCTGCCCACGGTCGTCACGAAGCGAAGTGGTTGACAAGAAGTGACAACAGTCACACACTGGCACGGTGGGTGCACGCAGCGTAACTCACTAGCACCGGTCAATATTGACCCTTACATCATTTATGAATAGGACATGTTGATTAATGTCATACCATGTGTCCCAAAACGTCCACCTTTTTATTTTTTAATAAGTCTGTCAAAATTAACCGATTTTAATAACTTTTGGTGTGTTACATCCGGAGAAAATTTGACATGAGCACCTTAGAGATTTGTCCACCTCACTTGTCAGATGTATCCACTTTACCTTGGAAAATCCAAAAAAGTCATTCTTCAACATTATTGTACATATACTTCAGATTATTTACGTTACCTCAGAAGAAAGCCAATAGCAACTGTTGTACCGCAGCTTTAGCTGTTTACTTACTGCACTGTTGTTTAGTGCTTCCTAATATCTGCACAGCCCTAGTACTGCGTCTGGGGCCATGCACTACAGGAGGAGCGGACATGCTGCGGCCTGTGGCAGCGGCTTGTTGCGACATGGGCTGAATTTCAGCACAGCGTGGTACACTATGACTGACCAGTGTCAAAAAAGACTGGAAGCGTGTATTAATGCAGAAGGTGGTCACTCTGAATACTTGCTGTGACGTTGCTTGCCTGACATTCCAGTTGCCACACATCAAAGCCACCAATGAAAACCCACAACTGGCTCTCTTCAGAGCTGTAACGTTTGAAAGAACGCAACAAACCTTCAGTCGCAGTTCACAAGTTTGTGTGGTGTCATTTTTATGTGAGGTGGGCAAGTGCATTACAGTTTGTTTTCTTCTGAGATAACGCAAGTAATCAGAAGTATGTATAAATAATGCTGTCGAAAATGACTTTTTTGATTTCCCAAGGTAAAGTAGCTACATCTGTTAGGTGAGGTGGGCAAATCTGCAAGTTTTCATGTCAAATTTTCTCAGGATTTAACATGCCAAAAATCATTAAAATCGGTTAATTTTGACAGAGTTATTCCAAAAATAAAAGGTAGACGTTTTTTGGGACACAGTGTATATTGTGTTTGCAACTTTTAATAACTTCCGACGAGAAACATCACAGGCGACACCGCTGAGTCTGTAAATAATTCGATTCCGGTGAGTTTTCACGTGTTAGAAGGGAAGGAGCGGCCAGTCAAGCAAGAAGCTTAACGCGTCCTTTCATGGATTCAGAGGTGGCCGACTGTTGACTTTCTGGTATAGCGTACAATTTTCCCACCCCCATAGTCCTAGAGGTGCGTGCCCATTTCCCCGCTTTACTACGATACGTTTTAGCTCGCATCGCCCGCATATCACAGATGCCACCAATTGCTACAAGCGGAATAAAATGGTTCGTTGCTGTATGCGTCTGATGGTCACGACGTGGACGTGAGTTCCGCAGAACGACTGAACGGATCGCAATGCCATTTGTGGGTAGACAGAGTTCCAGTGATCCGTGAATTAATTCCAACTTTGACTCACAAACACATGCAGTTCATTCACGGAATCGAACCGTATCATGTATCACGCAAAACTCGTGCAGAACTGAGCAGACTCGTGTGGGCCCACGGAACCATGTATCACAATCACCTAGTGAATATGATACCATAAGATACGAGATGCTAGTTTGACGTGCGCTCAAAAGCTGACACAAGTCAGCTTAATCTAAAGCACGAAACCAACAAGTAGAAAAGTGGAAAGACAGAAAAACTAAAAAGTAAAAAAACGGATATGCTCAGAAGTATCGGTAAACAGTCCGGGGAATCCGTGGAGTCAGCCCTGAAGAAGGAAAGGTAGGCTACGGTCGGAAGGATTTGCAGAAAAGGGAGGTTAAAGCCTGGAATGAAAGAGTGAAGGGGTAATTGGTGATAACAGCGGTGAGTCGATGGAACCGATGGAGGAAGTGCCACTCGAAGGATTGGGTGAGTCGGAATTGGAGAGATTAGTGCGTGGTTGACGAAGAGAAGCCGGGAGTTGATTCCAGAGACGAGGGGAAGCATACTGGAAGGAACGATCTGTTATTCGTAGAGAAGATGATGTGGATGGACGAGCGAGTGTGACCAAAGATGAACAGCGAGTGCAGCGAGGAGGTTGAACTGTAATGAGGTTATGCAGATACGATGGACCGATCTGTGTGGCGGCGGCGATGCGTGTCATCGCCGCCATTACTGTAGCAACTGGAGACAGCACGACGATGACTCAGACTACGTCGCTGTAATTTTCAAACCTCGTAACTTTTTTTCGCTGTTTTGAGAAAACGGCGAAAAAAACTTACTACAAAACAAAGTTTGCGTTTGTGTTAGCTATACAGCTAACATTTACAGCTAGGTAGCAGAACGACTATCTGTAAACGTTGTAAGTTATGTATAGCTAACACAAACGCAAAGTTTGTTTTGTAATAAGTTTTTTGCCGTCTTCTCAAAACAGCGAAAAAAAGTTACTAGGTTTGGGAATTACAGTGACGCAGTGTCAGCCAGTGACGTTGGATTCAGAGGGTTAATGTCAGTAGCTGTTGTCTATAGTGCCGGTGCTGGTGGTCGCCGGTTAACAACTCAACATAGCAACACAGATCCGCAGCAGCAGCAGCAGCTTGCAGCTTGCAGCGGGTCGTCGGCTCGGCGGGATTAGGCCGATCAGTCTGCCAATCTGATCCGCCCAGTCAACGTTTTGTCGTGTTTGTCGCCGGCGACAAGACGGAAGTAAGTTACAGCTGTTGTTCATTGATACTGCCCGCATAGTATGTGGAACAGGGTCTAACGGGGGGAGGGTAAACGGTCGAGCGTCCGTCTGTCTGTCCCCGTGTTTCATCACATTTACAACGGGAGGGATGGATCTCATACAGTGTTAGTGTTTAATTTTTTAGACTATAGTTGAATTTGCATCACTGGCTGGAGTAATTTCCCTAATAAACTAGACGCAAAGCAAAGCCTGACATTATCCCGCCCGGCTATCTCCCTAGCCGCTACGTCCATTCACCTCAGCATGCGCTCAACAACCCACATTGCACTATTTCTCGTTTATGCTACCGCCGTCTCGTGAATATCGCCGAAACTCAGTTCTGTGCAGGAAGCCAACAAAAATTGGTTGTCACGGCAACGTCCCTGGAGGAATCGAAAAACAAAATTTAGATTTATCATCGACCGCCATAGTTATATCATAATATCAACGCTGTGAATTTGGCGAAGATCGGACCGGTATATGTGGAGATAACTGGTCTGTCTGACATAACAGTGAGAACATAAGCCCGCCTTCGCAGAGCTGGGCGGGCTAAAAATCAATTTCGTGAACAGATCATTACATGCGGCGGCGCAGTGCCGACATTAGCCACGCCGCATGTGTGTCCATCCGTCTGTCTGTCTGTCTGTCTGTCCCGTTGACTGATAGCAGCAGCGGGGTGCAGCGGGTTTGCTGCTGAGGTCGGGCGCCGGTGGCAGACATCGATCGATAGCTTCGGGCGCCAGAGATGCGGCTGCGGGCAGCGTCATGTTGAGAGCCGAGGTACGAGGCTGAACAGAAACTTGTTTGCTGCGCGACGCTATGCTAGCTCGGCATATGCTGCCGTTGCGTGTCTGTGTTTCACAAGACGGAGTTCTAGTAAAACGGCTAAACACAGAATCACGCTAACATCGTCGCACGATAGAGCAGGGTTTGATGCCAAACTTATTGAAGAAAATTGAACACGGTCACCCCCAGCGGGTCGCCAAATGCAGTAATGCACATAACTCAACAATGAGCATCATCGTGTATTTGACTTTAGACAGATAGCTCGCTATCTCGAAAACGATGCAAGATAGACGCATATAGTTTCTATCGAAGACGAATAAGAAGTCGTAAGCGCTCTATCGATTGCTCAGTGCTGTATTTCCCGTCATACTAGGGGTAGAAAGCTGACTTAAAGTCGGCTTTTGTTATGTCCAGGCTGTTTAACAGAACAGGGCCCCGGATATTTAGGGACCCTGCAGTTCATTTAGGCTATAAGCTGTCATCATTTCGGTTCTTCTGGACATTTTACCGCGCGACGCTGTGCTAGATACGGACCTGTGTTTGTCTGTGTCTTCACAAGTCGGTGTTCTGTCGAAGTGGCTGAATGAATCGAGCTGATTTTTTTACATTTCTGCCCTGCTTCCTCCCACCTTTCCTACACTATGTTATACGGAAATTTGGGTACCCCCATAAATAAGATTACTTCCCTCTGGAACTTTGTCCCAAACTCTGGAGTTGAAAAACTTCGCCACGGCAAGTCGGTCGTGCCTGCCGACAATGTCAACGGTCGAGCTTGTTGACCACTTATACGACGGTCGACGCGTCGTGACTAGACCACATAGTTCTTTCAGTACACGTCAGTCGCCCGTTATGCTCTGACTCATTCGAGTTGTTCTGGATTTGTTGTACAACTCGTTCCTACGGTTGTGCAGCAGTTGACAAGATTTCGACTGACACAGCGCGTCGCGCGGTCCGTCTGCGCTAACAGCTTCTTATTCTGCATCACTTTCCGTCATTTCGCTAAAGCGGAAAGGTAGTAGATAGCAGATAGATAGATAGTGAACGGAAGCAAGACTCAGTACTCTGAGTCTGTGACGATAACGGCCCGACATTTGCAAATTCGAAGCCCGATTCATGCAGGTACGTGGCCGGTTACATTACTACACAATCATCAAGACAGTATATCGGCAAAATCACTTATCTAGTAGTAATCGACCTTCACAAACAAACAGTAGGCCTAAGTGGCTTGGATGGCGAATGGATGGTCAGTGACGAGCCTCTACGGCTGGGATGGTAACCGTAAGCCTGGCAGTTCGTACTGGCCACTCGTTACACTCGTGAGTGGTTTATCCACTTTCAGACCCAAGGCGCGTAGGTGGATAAACCACTATTAAGGACAAAACTACCAATAAAACGTTTAGGGAGATAAGCACTCTGCCGAGACTCCTCTAAGAATCACATAATACTTTACCTTTACCATACACGTAGAGTAACGTTGATATTCGCGGCGCCGTTAGCACCAGGCCAAACAGCCACAATGTAACAGCGGGCGTTGTTGCCCTGTACAGCGTGTACGTGTATATAGCGGCGTCGAGTGAGTGAGTGATGGATCACTCCAGCAACAACGAGTTCATCGTGGTCGACGCCAACCAGCGCCTGGAAAGACCGCGGTCGGCGCGCCGCAAGTCACACCGACCACCACCGGTCCACAACGCCGAGTCGTCGCGTCGACCCAGTCTGACCGAGTCGCGAGTCAGCGAACCAGGTCGCTTAGTTCTGAACACTCGCAACACGCCGGCAGATCGGCGAGTCGCGAGTCAGCTCGGCGTTCTCAACTACTTCCACCATTGACGACGACGAGCACGACCACGACGAAGAGTTTCCGCCGGGACTCGGCGGCCTACTGCTACACGTGTCACTCGTTCCGTGGTCCCACGTGCACATCGGCGCCACCCGGCGAATACGATTCATCCACCATTGAGCAGGAAGAAGAAGAAAATGAGGAAGAGTTTCCACTAGTACTCGACGATGGAGTCGATTGCGTTCTATTGCTGCATATGTTGCTAGTTATATAGTCCCAAGTAACGACGTATTAGACGGGGTGCACATTGGCGCCACCTCGCGAATACAGTTACAACGGCAAGAATGAGAAGGAAGAGTTTCCACCGGTACTTGGCGATCCAGTCCATTGACCCATTGCTACAGGTGTCCGTGTTTCGTGGTGTCAAGGAATCGGTTATTAGACGGAGGTGCACATTGGAGCCACCTCGCGAATACGATTGATCCACAACTGGGAAGATACAGAAGAGTTTCCGCCGGTACTGGGCGATCCGGTCCCGCCACCGCCACCTCGAGCCACGCGCGTCCTCCATACCTGTCCAGACAACCTGATGTTGAGGTCCAGCGTGGTAGATCAGCGTTCCAGATCGTCCAGTCGTTCTCCGACTTCGACTTCGACGGCGGGGTTCGGCGGAGGTCCTTGCCTCGTTGATTTGGCCGAGGCCCGTCAGAGAGTAGTAGTAGTAGCAGCAGCAGCAGCAGCAGCAGCAGCATTAGTAGTTGACCGAGGCTTGTCACAGACTGGCCGTCGCCCATCAGAGACTATTGCCGTGGCCCGTCAGAGACTGACCGAGGCCCGTCAGAGAGTGCTTGACCGGTACGACCGGAAGCAGCGACCGCCGTCGTCAGTTGGGCGACATCAGAACATTGGCGACGACACGTCGAGGTCGACGATGACTGACGACTGCGGTGGACACGGTCGTCGTCATCAGCGTCTGGAACCGCTGACGACAGTCAACGTCCACCAGGCGGCGTCGGCGCTTGGCGTTCAGCACCATCGCTAGCTGCACCTGACAGCACGCTCGTTATACTGCCACTATTGTTGTCTGTCTAGGCCATATATTACTGCAGTGGCGTATCAGCTCGCCATAGCGAGGGTCCGCCATAGCACAGAAGAGGGCAAATTTGCCATCTCCTTTTGACGCCCAAATGCTCAAAAGCTTTCAGGCTCAGGGGGTTTCGCCCCCCTGACCCACCAACCAGGGGCTTTGGCTGTGCCCCCAAACCCAGGAGCTCGCACTCCCGCTCTCTCCATGTGCCCCCTACACACCCTTGGTGCCCCACCAGCAGTATAGCAACCTGGTGCCGGCGCTGCATAACGCTAGTGTATGCATACAATGAAGTAAGTTGTATGGTTTGTGTTTTTGCAGACGTACAATTGCCTTCTTGCAAGGAGGTCGGACAGTAGCCTATCCAACTGTGGGCAATCCCGCTATCCGTTGTACTTTAGCATTATATCCCGCATTTTCAGTTGCCCCCATTGAATGTCCTCGCTATGGCGGCCCTTCGCTATGGCGGACTATACAATCGCGTCAACGCATCATTAGGCCGCATCGCACGCATCGCATCGGCCAACAAGAGTCTGCCCGCCATTTCTCTGTATAAACCCTCAGAGCGTGTGGATTCAGGATATGATTCGCGATGAAACACAGACACCAACACACCGATAGACGGAAACTTGGGAAATGGAACGTGGGGGAGAATAGGTCACATCGCGTGTATCGCATATATGCGGTCTATTACTACACATGCAGCGACTGTGTCTGAGTACTTTGGGCAGAGACGCCAGAACCGATCGTCAGTCGGTTGGACGGGCAGGCTCCTGTGCGCTCAAGGAACCGCCTGTCTGTTGGTGTCTGTGTCTGTGTCCTTGCAAATGTGGGTACCCATTGGCGCCACGTGGCGAATACGACTGAACAATCCGTGCGCGGCAGCGATGCTGCCTTATATCATACTACTTTGACCACTTGTTAACATTTGAAAACATCCCGAGCAAGCTTCCCATGCTTGAGGTCTGTGAAAAGTTGGCTCAATCATTTTTGACGCACCATTCAGCACAGCTAGAAACCGTCGTTTCTCAGTATATTGACCAAATAGAACGCAGGTTAGATATTGATGGGGTTTCCCTATTTACACCCTTACTGGGGGATCGATCCGCCGGCCCGGAGAGAGCACGACAAGAATACGCTTTGGCGAAATATCATGGACACGATATTATGCCAGGAAAAAGATTTCTGTATCGGTAGGCCATTGCACGAGACTGCACCGAGGGTTGACGCGTGTGCACTGCCATGTAGGACATTAAGGCTCGTTTTGCCATCATCAGCTATACCGTAAAGGTAAAGGTGGCCCATACTCGATTACCGAGCGTAGGGTTCCGGAGCTGATCCCGGTTCTTGGCAGTTAACCTGCAGGTGATGTGAATCATAAACCCGGCGGTATAGGCTGTCATTACTTTCCGCCAGGCCTGCAGTTACCCCCGCAACCCTTAAGAGGACTGCTACCAATTTTGCTGCTTGGTGACAGAGGCACAATCGGTGTGAACAGTTTGCCTAAGACTGTTACCCGACAGCGTCGCGGCTACGATTTGAACCCGGGCCCTTCTGCGCCTGAGTTCAGCACGCTAACCACTCGTCTACCGAGCCACCATACTGTAGGCCTATAATTATTGAATTATAGTGTGAAGAAACTTGCGTAGCGCGGAAGCTGCGATTTAAAAAAGAGATTTAATTGGTTAATCGTTAAGCGTTTGATTTGCGCTTCATATGTTGCGCTTTGTTTAAATTAAATAAGGTATCTTGACGGGTTGCTTGCTGTCTAAAAAGCTGTAAACAACTGATTTTCACTCCCGAAAATACACGTAGGCTTATTAATGCATATTTCGCCTTATTTTACAAGTCTTGCGAAATTGTTTGCAGAATGATCAATTAACGATTGTACATTAGATTATATCATTGCTTTCTGAAATGAATGACTTAGGCATGATGCACGTCTGTCGCTATTTTGATGAATTTGTCTACGTTGTTATTTCTCTTCCATGTCAAAAATGCTGATCGTGATGATGATTTACTCCTGTGTGTGTGTCGCCTCTGCCTACTTGTCTGACATGATTGCACAGGTTACTGTACAAAACGTTAGTAGACAAGTTACGCCAAACTACGAAGCCTCTTAGCAATGATTAACAAGGGGGCGGCGATACGATATGCCCCCCCCCGCCGATGGCAGTTCGGCGATGGCGTATCGTTTCGCCGCCAATGAGGCCATCTGCGTCAGTCTTGTCCGTCCGCGGACGGGTCCGCAGTCCGCGCATCTCTGGTGGCCGGCGGTGGCTAAGTTGTAGGCAGCCAGCGTGCCTATATAGCCCAGGCAGCTGCGCCATGGGACAGACAGACGGACGGATCGCGCTATTCCAAAATGCCCCCTAGGGCGGGGGCATAATGAACCTTGATGACATGCATTCGGAATCGTCGACTTATGCCCAGTTCACACCGCCCGACCCGATGCGACAAAACTGTCGCGTGGCGTCGGGTCGGATCGGGTCCGGCGGTGAAAATCGATGCCTCCTTGACAGCGTTTTAAAACACGAATGAATGTTTCGACAACAGTTCTATATCCTAACCGATGTGTTGCTAGTTTGTGTTGCAATTGGGCCCGTGATTGGTTGACGGCTGTGTCCCAGCAACTCCACACATATAACAGATGGATGTCGGCATTACCCACGACGACCGGCCCAATTTATATCATCAGCGTCAAGCGACGTGGCAGCTTGTAGAGCCATAGGGGGGGCCTACTGTGAACATGACAGGTAGAAGGCATGAGAGTCCAGCTATTCTGGTGGTCGAACACGTGCGTGTTTGCACGTGGACACATGGTCCGTGCGGCCACAAATAGCACTCGCTAGCTGCACTGATTGATTATTGCTCGTTAGCGCTAGCCGACCGCTAATTTCCGTAAAAGCCTGATTGACCGTGTCAATTATTGATGTCTGTGTTCACTGCCGCCTACGCGACGCACTCAGTCGTGTAGGCGCGAGTCAGACGCGCGAGTCACTTCACAACTCGTTGTACAACGGGTTGTGCAATGACGTGTAAAGTGTAAACACAGCGCCGTCCCTTCGTCTGAGTCCGCGACATAGAGCGGACGCCTACTGTGTCGAGCTGGCGGCCGCCGGCGCCGAACGTCTAACAACTATTAGGCCGCATCGCATGCACAACGTGCGAAGATGCGGCCTCTTGCTACAGATGTAGCGTGGTCTGTCTGTGTGTTTGTCTGTCTGTTGGACACAATCGTGAGCCCTACGAAAACGCCTGAACCGATCGAGATGCAGTTTGAGTTGTAGACTCGGGTGGGCCCAACGAACCATGTATTAGGCGGGGCCGGGATTTCCCTAGAGAAGGGGCACTTTGGTTTTCTCCCTCCATTGAAATGCAGCAAACGTGGCAGCAGCATGGGGCTGCAGACTTGTCCGCACGCAGGGACAGCGCGTCACTGCGAAAGCCAGGGGTCAGAATGGACTCACCCGCCGCGGGAGTGACAGGCGTGGGGGCAATGCGGCCTTGCGTCAAAGTTCTTTAACCACTTGTGCAAAAAATGGAGGCAACACTAGCTGTCAGATAAGAAGGATTGCTCAGGTAATGGATGAAGGTTGCGCCCAATGACGCCCGTTTGTCGGTGGCCATGGCTGCGTCCGTAACCCAGACCTCGCCAAGGGCTTCACGTGTAGGCCTAAAAGTGTAAACGCAGTTTTGTGCACGAGGCCTTCCAAGCCGAGAGTCCGAACCGAGGCCGAGGCCGAGGCCGAGACCGCGGCTGAGGCCTTGACTGAGGCTGAGGACGAGGCCGACGCCGAGAGGCCGAGACCGAGACCATACCTGTGTAAATGTCTACGAAGTTAAAAGATTGACTCGACAGTGTAGACCCGAGCGGCGGCAGTGATGAAATTCAGTACTAAGAAATAATAGCAAGCAAAAGCAATAAACACCGCGTAGTCGAGAACGCATCGCGCGGGTCAGTCGGCGGCAGCAGCTGACTGCACTGTCTGTCTGCACGACGCTATGCTAGCACAAAGCACAGTACGGTAGGCCTACTGGCTGTCATCGGGTGTGCATCGAAACGGCTTAACGGATCGAGCTGCGTGGTTGTTGCCATCGTGCAGACGTGAAGCACATATTAACAGTGCTCGTATCGAGCGGTCATTGTAACGATACGGTGTCCGTCTGTCCGTCTGTCTGGGTTATATTCCAATTTTAGTGACACGTATGGATCGTATATACATCGGGTGAAGTGACGTCACAGAATCTGCGGTCACGATACGATCGCCATTTTGTGGGTATAACATGGCATAGTGTGTGGAGTTAAGGGGCGAAGATTTATCGTGTTGTTAAACTTACATTCAATCTGTTGGTTTATGAAAATGTCTGTATGATCATTAGCTTGCCAACAGAGTATTTCAGCAATATCACAGTGAAAAATATTCATCACAGTTTTACCCACAAGATGGAGGCGAAAGGCAGCTGACATGGAAATTACGTCACTGTCACCCTATGTATATCGTGAGGTCTATGTAACGATACGGTGTCCGTCCGTCCGTCTGTCCGTCTGTCTGTCCCATCTATCGACCGCTGCAGCAGCGTGCGGCGGGTTGCTGCGTGGTCCCGGCGGCACGCAATATCTATCAACGCCACACCAGCACGGCGCACATAGTAGCACGGCGTTCAGCAGCAGTGGCGGCGATTTCTTTTGAATGGTGGGGGTCGGGGGTGGAGCCCCCAGCGGGGTCCAGGGGCAGAGCCCCTGGTCAGGGGGCCAGAGGGGCATAGCCCCCTTGAAGCTGAAAAGAAACTGAATTTTGATAATACAAAACCCCTTTAATTCTTCACTTAAGTAAACATTTTGGAGTGAGCGTCCTAAAAAAATTTACTAAATGGGCAATTAGTGGGGGACATTTACCTTTGCGTCCCCCAACCAAAATGTTGGGGGGACGTGTCCCCCGTCCCCCCTATAATCGCCGCCCCTGTTCAGCAGCAAATGCGAGCAGTGTCATGTTGGCGTAGGAAGCTGAATACATAGCTTGATTCGGTTCAGTTTTCCTCCTGGAATCTTATCCCGATTTCTGGACTTACAAGAATTTTGCCACGGCACGTCAATCGTCGCAAGTGTTGTCAACCGATCAAAGTAACCAGTTCCAGTTCCACTGACGAGGCGACGAATCGACAATCGACCCACACTAGTTTATCGCACGTTCACACTGAGCGTCCAGCTTTGTGTACGACGCGATAAACTGGACGCACGCGTCGCGCGGGTCCGTTTGTAGCAGCTGAGACTTGTGGTACATGCTAGGACTATTTAGCCATTTAGCATACGTTAGCAGCACGTGCGCAAAACGCAATGCCATCATTACGGACTTACGTTAGCCTACTACGTACGGCACATATGGCGCGTCGCCGTGATCAGCCGGCGTCAAAGACGTGCCAATATTCTAGGACAACTGCCCGCGTATAGGCCTTCCAAAGTGTCCTGAGCGGCCCCTCAGCCAACGATCATCGTCGTTATGGGTGGTCGCGCAGCCGGCGAGGGCCGTCGCGTCGTTGCACCACCGTGTCCACGGTCGACAGCACGCCTCTAGAGGTCTCCACTCGGACGTGTGGAATCGTTTCGGAGCTGGTCGAGCCACTTGTTCGTCTCCGTGGACGACCAGGTGAGCGACGCCACGTGCGGTAGGCCTACTTAGGAGGTCAACTGAATGATGTATTTATGTGGAGCTGAAAAAACTTTGCCTACGCCGGTGTGTCGTCGTCAAGCTTAGCCGAGCCGCGTGCCCAAAAAGAGAAGTGCGTTGGAGAGACAGAGACAGGAGATTGAACACTGAAGTCAGACCGGTGAAGTGACGTCACCGAGTCTATGGTCACAGTACGATCGCCATTTTGTTGGTATAACACGACATAATGCGTTGAGTTAAATGGCGAAGCTTTATCGTGTTATTCAAATAAAAATGGATCAGTTAGTTTAAGAAAAAATATCCATATGATCACTGATTTACAAACAAAGCGTACTTAAGCGCTATCACTTAAGCATTTGACCGTATAGAATCTTATATGGTCATTTATGCCTCTAACAGCTACATTAGCTAGGCCTATTATTAGTTTTTCATCGCCCACTCTCTGTCTTTCATTCCAGACTTAAAACCTTCTTTTTCTGCTAATCCTTCCCACTACAGCCTTTCTTTTTCTTCTTCAGGACTGACTATGATTCCCCAGACTTTTACGGTTACCTCTAGCATATAGGCTGTTTTTACT
>Ga0126328_10000198_pt1 | contig 13124 bp, 12 predicted proteins | sample InaspJWI13metaG_FD_97003 | JGI IMG/M metagenome (GOLD analysis project Ga0126328, IMG submission 97003) | Marine gutless worms symbiont microbial communities from Oahu, Hawaii - Inanidrilus sp. 1 OAHU.JWI-13 metaG | ecosystem: Host-associated > Annelida > Digestive system > Unclassified... | reverse complement strand
GGGGCAAGGGACGGGAGGCCCCCAATTCACATTCTTGGCTACGCCACTGCGAAACTGGCATATCAAAGTCTCTATTTGAGCTAAAGCCACGTCATCAAGTTTCGAGTTTGACAGACGTCAAGATGTTTTTGAAAAGCGCAACAACCACAGTAAATGTCTCTGAACTTAGAAACTAAATTCTGCGTCGAACGCCGTCGATCCTCCTGTGATCACCATACTGACTTTTCTCACTCGCTGCTGTGCTCTGGCGCCGGCGGCAGATATGCATCGAAAGGCGGCTGCTATCGACGGGACAGACGGACGACGGACACCAGACCGTTACTTAGATCCTGCGCCGCATACTCTGCACTGCAGTGCGGACAGCGTCAATAAGGCATAATTCCGCACCATGTATAAATCCTGTGCATTTACGTCATTAGTATTTTAAGGCGCATCGCCAAGTTCACAAAGCGAACATAGTGTTCGCAGCAAGCAGAAAACACCACAGAATCATTAACTGTGCAACTGACACTGGATCTGTATGTTAACTGCCACTGTCAGTACTTGTTCATAGACGAAGGCCTGCATTCACGTTGCTTATTATAATGCCAGGCTGTTTACTGTACGGTTAGTCCTACTGGGAACTGTCCAAGTGATGTGCGCGTGTTCTCAGAACTCGCCGGCGGCAGCCATGATTGATCATTCGAGTCGGCGGACGAAGCCCGTCGTGTCGGAAACGACGCTACGTTACGATTGCGTTCACGGCACGTCGTTCGTGTCCGTGGCGGCGCAGAATGCCGCACGCGACGTCGGGACGAGCGCAGTTGGCGACCGCGCTCGACGATGTGTCGAGGTGTCCATCGCCAGCGCGGTACCGATGAAGCCCGGCGGCGGCGCAGCGGGCATGGCACCGTGCGGGTCGTCGCCGCGACGCGGGGTCGACGTGGACCGCGAGCTGGCGGCCGACGCCGAGGTCAGCTGGCTGCTGCGGCACGCCGCCGCCGCCACGCCGGGCGCCGAGCCGCCGAGCAGCAGCCTGCAGACGGCCGGCGACGCGCCGCTGAAGGCGTGCGTCGCGCCAGACTTCGACCAACTGCCGTCGCGCCTCGCCACTTTGCTGCCGGTTGCTTCGTGGTGCGGTCTTCGTCCACCTAGCGGCGCTACCGTCAGTCACAGACCGTGCCTCAACTTCGACAAGATGCAGGTATATGATAACGAGTATGCTTACTACATAGTAAGCCTAATGATAGCCGCAAGCCGCATCGTCGCCGCCGCACAGATCGATGCACCGTATTCGTCGGGTGGCGCCAATGCATACCCCATCTAACACGTCGTTCATACACAGAGACACACAGTTGAGACAGACAGATCACGCTATTCCGTCATGCTCTGCCGACGTACTGTGAGTCAAAAAACAAGACACTATACTCCTATCTGTATTCCGTACCTTCGCCAAATGTTAACTGATTTTCAAAATTCTTTCACTGTTAGACTCAGTAGGAAATTTGTAACAAAGCCATGTTGAAATATCCCACCACACCCTAAATGTGTTGCTACACTACCTTGTGAAATATCTATGTTCAAAAATTGCAGTGTTAAGGAGTAAGTGAAGCAAACTGTCGTGCAAGACTTAGCCACTCAAACACTGTTTTAAAATAAACGTATGTAGAAATAAGCATTATTTAATTTATTACAAAAAGTTGTTTACATCGGCCATATAAAAAAATTCCATGGCCCACTGTACACAACTGTCACAGCAAAGAAAAGCTGTCGCAGCAAAATGCCGTACATGATCAGCAGTCAGTCAGTCACTGATGGCATTAGTCTGTTGGTCAGTAAGTCAAAACTGGTCTACAGCAGTTTGATATTTGTTGATAAAAAAACTCACACTAATCTGACTATTAACATAACAACGATTAGTAACAGTTTTCGTCCATAATACACAAGTTATTCAACTTATCTGGCGAGATCGTCGTGTTCCAGGACAAAGTGCAAGGCGAATGGGGCGCATGAAACAATCAACCAGTCTGTAACTTCGCCAAATTTTCACCAATTTTAAAAATTCATTCACGAGCAAATTGAATGATAAATGTGTAGTAAAGTAACTAATCTCGCCTTAAATGCTTGGCTATACTACCTTGTGGTTTATCATTAATTACAATACATATTTCAGATTGACACCATTTTTCTGACATTCACATTTCATAAGGTAGTGTAAACGTGTTTAAGGCGTGGTGGAATATTTAAACACGAGTTTGTTGCAGATTTACTACTGAGTCCGTCAGTATAAAAGTTTGAAAGTCGGTTAATATTTGGTGAAGAGTTTGGTGTCTTGTTTTTTGACTCACAGTGTAGGCCTATGCCAAACGTTTCTGATATCTTTGCTGAGCGTAGAGGCCTGAATGCAGGGTCTCAATCGTGCATAGTCGAATGCAGGATTCGCGAGCATCTTCTAGTTCTAACCTTATTTGGGTCGCATCGCCGGCACGCAGTGCGTAGATGCGGCCCCTTCCTACACACGTTGCTCGTAGCGTGGTCTGTGTGTTTGTGTCGTTGTGTGCTGGGCACATAGGTGATGCATGCCGTTTGGAAATGTTGTCCGAAGAAAGCTTTGGGGGATATGGGACATTATGGGTTCCACGGAAGGGGCAGTTTTATGGAGGTTTTGCGTGGGATCAAATCCAGATAAGTGCAATGTGACTATGACCACGCCCACTGTGCAAAGATGGATTTAATTAAATACAAAGGTGAGTGTGCGGCGGTGATGCGACGCGATCCTTTATCAAATTACGTTGGACACTTATTTTGTCATTTGACGCCAAATCGAATAACTCCTTAGAACGCTCACGCACCTGTAGCCTACTGTCGGCCTATGGGATTTCTGCCACAAATCACCTCCTGCTGACTGATGATCGCTTATGCTCTGTTGACGTCAGCTCGCCCGTATAATAATTATAATAACCGGTCGTGTCGTGGTTTTCTGTGCTACTATGATGGCGTAAGCAAACACGATGAATTGACTAATGCCACACGAGACGAAGGTAACAACGTGCGCGACAGACAGACTGCATAACGCAGAGGTGTGCGGCAGCAGTGCCGTGCCGGATTAACCATGTGGCAGATGTGCAAATGCCACGGGCCTCAGGCCTCAGGGGCCTCCGGAAGTAGAGAAAAATTTTCAGCCCGTCAGTAGTCAGGTAATTTGACATAACTTCTGCAACAAAAAAAAATTAAAATGGGCCGTATTGATATCGGGACGAAATAATTGCCAGCATGTCGTATCGACTCGAGTAGCTGGCTGTGATAGGTCTTTGTAGGCGAGGTGCGCACCTATACTGCAGTGCCTAGGTCAACTCAGCCTTGCATCCCTCCGGGGTCGCTAAATCGAGTACTAGCCCAAGCCATGTCCAAGACTGCATATTACAGTGGCATTCGCAATAAACGTAGCCGTTGGCGGTGAGATTCGAACCTCGGTCCTCTCACACCGCAGTCGGGTGCGTTAACCACTAGGCCAATGCGACACTGCAGTTTAGGCCTAGTAACTTACTTAGGCCTACTTATAATTAAATGTAGTAAGTAAGCTTACTTTCGCTGCATACTGCTGTTCATATTTAGAGAAAGACAACATTTTGTGCTTACGGTGGAAAAATTACGAAGAAAGCCAGAAGACTGAAGTGAAGTGACAAAAGGTATGATTCCAGATAACGCATTTTGTCTTTAACTTACTCATTTAATAATGCTTACAGATGAATTTTTAGAATTAATGCTTGGGAGTCGGTTACTGATTTACAATTTTTCTGTGGAAAATCTAATTTGAAAACAATAATAGAAACAAGAAAGCGTAATTTTTTTAATAATTTGTGTGCTGCATCAAACTGTGTATTGAAAGTTTGCTCAATATCAATGTCAGTGTCATTTTTCGTATAGTATGTCTTTGTATATACATGTGCATAGGCCTATATCACCATTTTATTTAGTTTGATTTTGTCAAATGTTTGTATGTGCGCCTGAGGGTTCTCTGTTTTTATCAAATGTTTTGTAGTATTATAGTCCATCTGTTTTGTCTGTCTATCTGCTGACTGTTTTCTGCCTGTTTTGGCGAATATTTTATTTAGTTTGATTTTGTCAAATGTTTGCATGTGCGGCTGAGGGTTCTCTGTTTTTATCAAATGTTTTGTAGTATTAATAGTATTATAGTCCATCTGTTTTGTCTGTCTATCTGCTGACTGTTTTCTGCCTGTTTTGGCGAATAAACGTACTTATTTAAAATTACAGTTCTTGTATCGACACGAGCTGACTGGAATTTTAAACATGTGGCTGCAAATCTTGCAATATTTAAGCGTATATAATGCTGTTATGTGCATGTTTGTGGACATGAATAGGATAGGCCTATATCTGCCTGAGTTTTCATCATCGAATTCAGGTATAAGGTTCCCTGAGCGGTGATCACTGATCGGAGCATAGGCAGCAGCTTGAAATCAGTGCATTCCTGAGAAATTACCAAGTTCCGTGCACTGCAGACGATTACTGTCTGTGACAGTATCGTACCATGTAGGCCTATATACTACGTGAAAATAGCAGTTTTGTTTAATGTCTGTCGTTTCAAATCTTCGAGAAGTTGCACAATCATTAAAAGCTGTCGTTAACCACATTTGCGACTGATTTGTTTGATCTGATCGTGCAAACTTCCGCGGACAAGTCGAAAAATCGGGAAGAAAAGCAGACATGATGAAAGAAATCAAGGCAGAATAATGAAGATTCAGAAATCTGACCAGGCAGCAGAAACTGATAGCCGTTCGGAAAAACATTTGCAAAATAAAACAATTCACTACAGTAATGCATCGCCGACGCCGAAGATCGATCCATCGCATTCGCAAGGTGGTGCCGATGTGCACCCCCATCTGATACGCAGGCTAACTACTAGGGTCCAGTCGATGTGTCCAGCTCACACACACCAGCAACAGGCCGCATCTTTGCTATGCATGCGATGCGGCCTAAAGTGTCTGGTGCTGATTTTATTCGGTGTATTTTTGAAAATGTTTCACAAGACCGTATACAAATTCTTGCGGGAAATAAAACAGCATTTAATTCCAGCGCCTCATTTGAACACGTCCTTTGTGTGTGATCAGGGACAATGACCTGTGCGTTGCGCCAGTCGGCAGCAAATGGCGTCAACAGCTGCCGCGGATCAGCACGAAAGAAGCTCGTTTACGCTGCGCCGCATCACGTACTGTAGCTGTTCGTGATTGCTGTAATTACGAGTAGTGTTCTCGTCGTACGCGTACGCGACGTCATGCTGCCGTACACAGCAGTCGGCAACGACGCCGACTAACGACCGACCGGCATCAGTGGCCGCATGTGGTCGTACACACGCCTGGATTTTACGTCGTCGTAAATAGCTGCTATGCATAGGCCTACTGATTGAAATGACCTTTTCGCGAACTGTTTGTATCGTATCGGAAGTGTAAAGATTGGGAGAGAAAATTGGCCGATAGCCGCCGATTAGTCAGTGTATAGGCTATACGTGCCTATGCCACCCAGACTTTTGATTGTTATTATATTACCTGACATAGTTCTTAACCCGTTCGCTATTAGCCTACATGCTTCTACAAGGATAATGAGTGACGCCTGTAAATAGACCACACCCAGGCTAGGATTTGAATTAAGTCGACTGAAATAGAGAGATACCGATACAGCCCAGGCCGTTTTGGGCCCCTGAGCCCCCCCGGCATTGCCGGGGCTGCCGATGTCTAGTTACGCCACTGCAGGCCGGCAATGAAACATATACTGTCGGCCCCTAACAGGCGTAACAGTTAGACTCTTGTCGGAATTGTCACGCTATTTTGTTACGTCTTCCGTCTGGGAACACTCCGGTCTGCGCTGCGACAAATCCAACTGCCTCGTGATACCGCCAGTCAAACTGTCAGTAATCGGCAGCCGAGCATTTGCGGTTGTTGCGGAATACACTGTGAAATGACTTCGTTGCGGCAAGTCCACCTTCCGTCGAACGCTTCTTATTACCGCAAACTTATCCGGAAATTATCTTCTGGCATTGCTCAATTGCAGTGGCTTGCCATTTAGGACGCTCTACTTTTTGTGAGTGTTTGACGTTGGGTCACTGCATGTGCACAGTGGTGTAGCCTGTGTAGGCCTACTGTCACGACTTGTACACGCATCGACTTACTCGCACGTGGTAACAGTGAAGACCGTTGCCGTGGTGGTGCAATGCGGCGCCGCTATATAGCGTGGCTGTAGGTTGAAGGAAGGACTCAAGATTCCTGGAACGGCGCGTGCTACATCCGTATCGTGCAGCAACGAATGGCGACATAGATAGTAAACGGCGTAATTGATGAGGAGGAACGGAGATCAAGACCGTTCTTCGACGTTTGCGCCGCCACGTCAGTGCAGTGCACCCACTGTTCCTTTGCGTCACACGAACCTTGTCCCTTGTCGGCAGTACAGTCCGGCGGTATCGACCCCAGCCTCGCGCGCTCGTTGATGTTCGAGATACGACCGTTTTCTGCAGAGTGAAGCGGTGTTCAAGTCTGCAACGTCGCGGTTCCACACTGGGGCCGGAGGGGGGCACACATAGTGATAACCTCCCCCCCTAATTTAAGCCGTACTCTTGACACTGTGGTCAATTGATTCTCAGAAAAAAATTAGTAAAATTGATGCCACCAGATGTCAGATTTGCACAAAATTCGATTTCCACTGGGGCTCCACCGCAGACCTCGCTCGGGAGCATACAGTGATCCCCAGAACTACTAGCTGTATTTAAAGGGCCTACTTCTAAGGGGAGGGAGGAGGAAGAGGGGAGGGGAAGGAAGAGGAGAGCCAGCACCCCCGCCAAATATTTTGGCCTGAACGTTGCCTCAGTCACATAGCGACAATTTCCGAGTGTAGCATCGTAACAGCCGCCGTAGACCCGTTATAAATACGTCGTGAATAATTTCCACTTGATGCACAGCCTGGCTTTAACGTTGATGGCAATGGAATTAAGATTACTGACCATCGTGCAACTTGCACAGTTCACAGATGTGGCTAAATTACTTAACGGTATGGCAAAGAAAAAGAAACGAAATCTCACTGGTTACGTGGCAAGTGGCTTAATGAAACTGTTTTATAAAATTGGTCGTTGTTTCAGATGGTCTTGGCACCCTGTTCGCGTCAATATTAGGCCTACCACTATAATTCGGTAATCACGTCTTAGATCAGCATTTTCTCAATCTATAGATGCACATGCATACGCGCAATCTTCAGCTGCAACAACAAAGTGAGGTTAGTTTTTCAAGTGTATAATACGTGCAGTGATAAATTTCTCCAAAACGCCGAGTCACTGACCAGAAATGAGATTGTATTTACACAGACAAATGAATCACTTCATACGTATTAAATATTAATACAGTTGTAGCAAATGCATAGTTTGACTGCTGCACATAACTTACCAGTTTTTCAGAGGTAATTAAGAAGAGTTCAACTGATTGCATAATATTGAACAGAAGAGCATCACAGTATATATTCGTCTGGCAAAAAAACCAGACGAGTATATTCTGCCAAGTGTATTGTGCAAACTCAAGAAAACGAATTCAAATGATAGCAAAACTAGCATGCATACAGGAACTACTTGCATAAATTAGAAAGCAATACTGCAACTGTGTGTTTTGAATGCAAATCAGCTGGATAGCTAGAACCACTCACAACGTTCAAAATCAAGACATGAATATATGATGATAATGACAATGAGTGCAGTATTGTCTTTAGTCGGTAGAACAGCAGAATGACCAACGCTGCTGCCATGCTGTGGATACACTGCAGGCCACACCAGACATATGATAGTTACAGAAACTCAGCTTTGTTAAATGAGCATGCAGTTCCATATAAAAAAATTTCTGATATCATGACTAACAGAAATTTTTACACGACGTTAATGTTCAGCATTCGAAACAACGAAGGCTTTCCCAGAGTCAAAACTTGCAAAATAAAAAAATAACGTGAAATATTATGTGTCTTAAACATCACCGACAGCTGTCATTCAAAAAGTTATGATCAACTCAAATGGAAACGTGATCAGTATGGCAATGTTAACTACACAGAACAACAAAAATCTGTTACTGACAACACGGAATGCCAACTGATTTCAACAGGACGTCCAATAGCTACAACGCTGGCCACAATTTTCTGTACTATTAACAAGACTACATAAGGCAACACAGTAACAAATTTACTTCATGGAAATATCACATGTCCAGCACTTCCAGTAACAGGACTGCAAATACGCGACACATCAGTCAAAATAATGTTTTCAGACGACAATAAAACAGTTGCCTTTCTTAAAACGACGATGAAAGATTGGTCCCAGACACATCACTAGATATTTACTAGTTCAAGAATGATGCACAAAAGGCAGCACAAGCATGCCCCTTTTCACAACTCAGTGCCAACTTGGCAGTTGGCAGACTTCACACCTGGCTTTTTATACTGCCTGCTGCAGGCCACCAACCAATGACAACAGTCACTAGGGTGCCGTGGATTCTGAAAGGCATCGTGTTAAATGGATAATTACCGTAACATGATGCTGTCCACAAAACTGGAAGTACACAATATATTGCAGCAGCATCAGAGGAGGATCGAGGCAACAGGCACAGAAAACTTTGTGTGGATGTGTGGTTTATAACGTACGTGTGGGCAGACAGACAGCAGGATGTGAGTTTGTCAGGGGGTTGAAACCTCCTGCTCATGTAAGTTTTGGCCTCCCAGGGGGTTGGCGCAACACCGCTTTTTGACAGATTGAGGGAATTCTGCAGCTGTTTACCCTTAATAATGTAGCAGAATCAGCTGCCTGGAGACCTCAAAACACAGGAAAATCGTTCAGCAGCCGGGGCTCTGCCCTGGACCCCGCTGTGAAAGCTTACAGTCCTTCCCCAAACCCCATTACTAGTGGGGAGGGGCTAGCTGCCTCCTCCTATCGGCTCTTCGGGCCTCAGATGGCAAAACCCCATCGACTCCCCTAGCTCTTTTTCAGCAACTTGCACACTGACAGAAAGTAATAAACAGACAGACTCACCACCTAGACTAATTCACTGCAAAGAAACGTTCAAAACTTTTTGTCACTTACCATCCATATACTATTACTCCATAGTTTTATTTCATAATACCGAAAATAATAATACAGTTACCAAATATGCAGAGTGCCATAAGTCTGTCACCTTACAGAGTAACTGACAACATTATAAAAAGCTCTGCATTGTCAAACTTTGTAAACTGTCTCAACTACAATTACTAGAAACAACAACTATAAGTCTGAAAAGTTCTAAGATTCCAGTGTAACTAATATCAAACAGCTTCGGCAACCAAAATAAAACGACTCAAAACTAGAAGTCGATGGCAAACTGGATGGAGAATGCTTCTGCTGGGCATGCACATACCAATGGATGGACAGGTCGAAAACATAATGCCCCTGGCAGCCCATGTGATAAGCAACAGAAGCATAACAGTCGAATCAAAACAACGAAATGCTCTTAAACAAAAACCAACCTCAGTCACAACAAAAAGTCAAGATAAAAACACCTTTTTTACATCACGCGCTGTGCTGTTTTGGGGCTCAAACGTGTTCCTCTCTAGGGTACAACTGTTCTCAGAGCAATTTTTGGCTTGATGCCCTTCTGGATGCCATCAACAGCAGATTCGAGTGTGTACAGTTCAGTGGGGGATCAAACCCTCAATCTCAGAGTCCAATACTGCTGACACTAATCAGTGCAATCACAGACATGAACGACATGTCACTGACAAATGTAACAAAAATAACTCCCATTAAAATATAAAATTGCACAAGTGCATCAAATGAAAAGATCCACATTCCACGCAAACTGCAAAACAGTTTTTCTGCTTGTATTAGACAATCCGACACCCCCAAGAATTAGATCGTGGATCAAGAAAGCACAAAGGCCAGTGGGTGATTTTCCTGGATCAATTGCTCTGACCCTGGTGGCTGGTGACAGGAATGGCATTCAGCCTGTAATAAAACCAGCACCATTTAGTCCCAAAGTTTCTCTTTCAGAATAACCGGAGTAGAAAATCAAGGGTGCAACTGGCTGAACTAGTGTGTGTACCAAATAATACAACATCATAACTAAATACTAAGTCAAAATAAAACTAGTTGTGAAATGACAGCAATAGCTTGAAAGTGCACTTGGAAGTCAACCACACAGTCAGAATAGTTCGACTGACAATCAAGACATTCATAAAAAGATGAAAATCTTCAAAAAATATACTGTGTCCACAGACTATCCTGAAACAAAATGCAGATACTACAACCAGGAGTGCAAATTTTGCCAAAAAACAGTAAGTCATTTTGCTGTTAAACTTCCAAGTGAATCACAATTTTAAAACCATTTTAAATCAATTTTGTAGCCAATCACACTGCACTGAAGAAACATCTCTAATCTTCTCTGCTGACAAAATTTAGAACTATCTGTTTTGTGATAAGCAACCAAATTCTAATAACAATCTCTGGATGACATACACTATGGGACGCATGTGAAGAAGTGCAGATATTAAACTTTAAAAATTTCTGCACAACTTTACACTAAACATAACCACTAATTTTTTCAAAATTAATTACAGTAATTAGTTATTACACACTTTGATTAAACAGTTCATAGCAAAGAGCAATATCGACCCTAGTCGATCTTTAAAGAAGCAACGATAGCAAAGAATAATAATGTAATGGTAACAACTTGTAAAATGAAATGGATGGTAAGTAAAGCTCTTTGGTATGGCATGAAAATGTGGCCCGCCAATGCAGAATGTGATTACAGTAACATCAGGACATCTATGTACAATTGTACATGTAGTACTGCAACCACGCTGATATGCAATAAAGCATAATTACAACTTAAATCAGACAGCTGAATATTACCTCACTCACAATAATTCTAAGACTTATGCTCCACCGGTAAAAATTAAACAAAAATCACAGAAAGCTACATATTGCCAGTGTTGGGTTAAATACCCAACACTGGCAATATATAAGAAAAAATTAATATGGAATTTGCTAATGAGTTGTGATTTGCCAGCCATAGTAATCGTTAACAAAAGTGCACACTGGCTGTAAGAGTATTTTACCAGCAACCAGCCACACAGACACCATTCAAGCAATATACTGCCATTATTTATACTACGAGGAAACACAGTCTGTACTTCAGAATATTTTCTGCAACTTCTCATAAACAGTTTCGAAGACAACAAGCATAATGGCACCACCTGCAACAGATGAACAACAGTGCCATTTTCCAACAAATATTTCACAATAATTTATGTGCAAATTCATCACGGTAATAAAATAACTGCAAATTATCATCAGAATCCGTCCCGTTTACGACTGGCAACACAGGCGTTTAACGGCCCCTTTTTCCGCGACTACCCCAGGTAAGCCGGTACCACAGAAGGCAAAACCAATCTGGATTTTACTGAAGCAAAAAATAGTGGGTGGCAGTGGCATCAGCTGGGTCATATACAAGTCTGCACCTCACTCCAGACTCCAGTTTTTTACAGGCCAGATGCCCTTCCTGCTACCCAACCAAGAGCATCAAAGCACTGAAGGGGTGGCAAAACAATCAGAAAAGGTTAGCAAAACATGCATGTGCTGATCAACATTTGAAAATAACAAAAAAAACGACTGGACAGGTTAACAAACGGATTTCTTACCAGGTCCAAGACGCATGACTTTCGGCAATAAACCTTTGTACAAAGCGAAAAATCTGCAACAAATAACAAAGTTGAAACTTTTAAACTGACTGAAGTTAATCTTGAACAAATGCAAACACTTTTACTCAATGACGCTCGAAAACAACAATATAAATAAAAGCTGCAATGAATGCCACAAACGAACACGACTATGAATTTTGTCCATATGTTACTGCGTTCACAGTTTGCTACTCAGACGGCAGTCACTGCAGTACAGTCACTGTGATACCATCATACCAAGTTAAGCCTCAAACATGTATGTAACCCAAAGTCTAAACCTGCTTCTACATCAACTAAAGTGAAGTGACGGACTATGCAACTGTACACTGTATGAGTCGATGTACGAATCTTTTTAATGAAATCTCCATTTCTGGTATTCAGTCATCTACTGGACATCTAATAAAATATAATATATTGGTACTGTCCTACTGTATTATAAAATAACGACAAAAGAATGCAATAATCATGCCAAATAAGCAATTTGTGCATTCACATAAAAACTTTCATTTAATACAAAGTTCAACAAGTTTCAAAATGAACTAGCGCCTGTGGCACTAGACCCCTCCTTGCAATTAGCATCGTTCACAGCCATAGCAACCGATGACATCACAGAACACAGCGTCTATACTCAACAGCATTACCTGTGGATGTGGGGGCTCGCGATTAATAGTCCGCATAGTCTGAGTGATACGTTTGGATGCGAGTGAACGAATGACCACGTTGCAGTCTGCTGTCGCTTTTATACTGCAAGCCACTACCTCAGAGCCAATCAGACGTAGCGATGCCTTTGCATTTGTGACGTCACTTCCGTTACAGACACTGACTTGTGCGCTTAACAATAGTACAGACAAAAAGCTAAAATGAGCCATTCATCGTGTAATACATATCACAGAGTAAATCACAGGTGCAGAAACTGCTACTGCGATGTGTCAACATCATGAAACATTAACAAACCCTTCTTCTCTGTAGACCATTGCGACTGATGCGAATGTGGACCTGTACTTGATAACACCTGGCTGAGGCTGTGGTCCCTGAATCCGGCTTTTAGCCACATCAAATGGAATGTTTGCCATTGACGCCAAAGTTCCCGAACAGAATCCAATTCCAAGCCGATATGCTATTTCGGTATTGCGGTTCTACAGCAACAAAAACTAATATTACTATTATAATAATAAGTGTTATGTAGTAATAATAATGGTAATGCAGTATCCATATGTTTAGACACAACTCTATTTACATCATAAATAAAAATATCTGCACTCTACTGTAACCCTCTTTGTACAAGAAGCTCAGCTATCGCCGAGTGACCGCGCGATGCGTCTTGTCAGTAGTAATCTTGCCAATTACCACGCAACAGTGCAGAAACTACTTATACGACAAGTCCTGACCAAACCGATGGT
>Ga0126328_10000197_pt1 | contig 13179 bp, 17 predicted proteins | sample InaspJWI13metaG_FD_97003 | JGI IMG/M metagenome (GOLD analysis project Ga0126328, IMG submission 97003) | Marine gutless worms symbiont microbial communities from Oahu, Hawaii - Inanidrilus sp. 1 OAHU.JWI-13 metaG | ecosystem: Host-associated > Annelida > Digestive system > Unclassified... | reverse complement strand
GCCCGTTGTACGGGACTACCAGGGTGAGCCAGTACCAGAAAGGTAAAACCAACCTGGATTTTACTGAAGCAAGAGACAGTGAGTGGCAATGGCATCAGCTGGGCCATATGCAAGTCTGCACCTCACTCCTAACAGATAACCATGCCAGCACCCCACCACTCAGTTTTTTTACAGGCCGGATGCCCTTCCTGCTGCCCAACAAACAGCGTCAAGGAATGAAGGCATTGCCACACCATTGAGCATGAAAGTCGGAAGATACCAAAACACGATTTAGGGCACTTTTAGTCATTGCAGCAGCACATTGATGAAACTGATTGACTTTCAAGGTGCACTTTCTTAACAGCTAGAACATCATCTACTCAACATTCAAAGTTCCAGTTCAGTTACCAGTGATTGAAGCCGGTGCAGGAGGACAGACATTGAGTGAAGTGAGTTTGACAGGCTCCAGCACACTGCCTCGCAACGACGGCTCTCGACCAACCACGTTTGACATCAACGAGTTATTAACCGACGACTTATTTCTGCCCGACAACAGCGAGTCTCCTGGGCTGAGTGTGGACTGAGTCCTCGGCTCTGCTTCATTCGGCAGGGTGACAGAGTCCATCGACGACTTGTTGCCGTTCTTGTGGCGGTCACGGCGGTTACGTCGGCCACGCCGTGATGTCTCATTTGAACCTGCCACAGTCGTGGTCACCGATGAACTGTCATTGCTCTGTGACGTCATTTCACTTGGACCATCACTGATGTCATCCAACGACGCCTTCTCCTCATCTGCCAACCACCAATCAACATCACATGCAGTCTGTGCACTGGTGATCAAACCACGACTGTTTCACGCAAAACTTCCAAGAACAAGTCTTCACTCCGAAGTGCACACATACAGACACCACACAAGCACAGATAACTAGCTTTTACATTTATAAAAGGCCATGACTGACATAGGCTGCTGACTGATGTAATGTGATAGCTAGTTCTGTACGATGTATTTACAAATAAAATTCTGACATTTGCTGGAACTACAGCAGTGACTTAAAATAAAGATTAGCTAAAGCCAGTTTTTTAAAATATTGTGTCAACAAGTTCAGGAGTTGTAAGCAAAATGAACAAACAGCACCAATGCACTCAAAAGTGTATAATATGGACTCAACAGATAAAACTACCACAGACGAGAAGTACATACCTGTACCATTCACCTGCACCTCGTCATGAGGTGATTCCACCACCTGCTGCTGCTGCAGATCAGTATCGCTAGTTGATGGTTTATCAGTCGACATCGTCACCTCATCACTCAAGTTGTCTCGATCATCCACGTCACCGCCAGCGATGTCACCGTTCATCAGCGACGAACTAACAACGTGTCAACACAAAATTATTCACATATATTATAATACTTTCAGGCACTTTGACAAAGCACCATCAAAGCTGGGTATGTTTCTGTATGGCCCTGAGAGTTACCAGCATCACAAGAACCACTGCAAAGGGAGCAAAGACACTTACATCAGGCATGTGCACGAAACATTTACAGAAGTACACGCACGCATGCATGCACACACACCCGTTTAACGGCCCTTTTTCCGAGACTACCCGGGTGAGCCGGTACCAGAAAGGTAAAGCCAATTTGGATTTTACTGAAGCAAGAGACAGTGAGTGGCAGTGGCATCAGCTGGGCCATATACAAGTCTGCACCTAGCTCTAGACAGATAACCATGCCAGAACCCCACCACTCAGTTTTTTTACAGGCCGGATGCCCTTCCTGTCGCCCAACCAACAGCGTCAAAGCACTGAAGGTATCATTTAAAGAAGTAAGCAAAAACATGTATAAAGTACCAATAGTCACACAAGAACACATACTGACACTAGAACTCATCAGTAAGTCACAAAGAACCTGAAATCATTGGGGTGCACCTCATCAACATCACTGCAACACTTACCCAGTGGCGCTATCGTCCGCCGTCTCTTTATCGCGATCAGCTCTTTCCTTCTTCTTCAGTTTCTTGCGATCACGCTTCCGAGCCGCCGCGGCCTTCTTGGTCTCTTCACGCTCACGTTCCTGGCTCAGTTCTTCCAGCAGACTGGCGGCGTTCTTGTTTGCCTCGGCCGCCTGGTGGTCCTTGGCACTCACGATCATGTTCATGCACCCGTGACAGCGCTTTATCATCTCCTGCCACATCACAGCATGCACACATCAATTAGCTCAACACATTACTCACAGCCACTAGAAAACATTCAACAGTCTAAACTGCCACAATGCAAATGGTACTACCAGCCAAAGTAAGTTAATAATTTCTTTCACTCTGGCTTGGATGTGAAGTAAGGTACAGAGACAGTGTAGAATCAACAATGTGGAGGAGAACTCCAGCATCTTCTCCCTCATCTGAATGCGCTGGTTGCCATCAGCAAGGGCATGCAGGTAGTAAAAGTTAGCACCAAAAAATCTAACTGAAGGTGCTGGCTAATGCAGGTTGACCTGTATAATGGCCATAAAACAGGCGGTGGTGGTGAGAGGAGGAGGGGGCCGGGTTGGTTGTTTGGACGTGAACGTTGTGAGCATTCTGACGGTCTAGTAAATGCTACGACCCAGCATTCATAAAATTCAATTTTCATCCAGTTTCAACAAGCTATACAGATGAAAAATGTAAGTGCACATTAAACCTTTAAAACATTCATGCGCCTTTGAAGTTACCACCTTATGGCGCTATACAAATCTGTTTATTATTATTATTGTTATTATAAAAGAACTGCCCAAGCCTGCCTCTGCCCAAGCACGCATGCACACACAGATGGCAGATGGACAGACAACTCAAAACATAATGCTTTCAGCTTTATCTATTGGATGGACAAAGGCATAAAATTTAGTTATGACATGCACTGGATAGGCACAATGCAAGTGGACATTTACCCTTCAAAATATTCAATATTTAAGAGTCTCAGAACTTACATAAACTGTGAAAAACATCAAAATATTTAGTTGAAACTGCAAAACAAACCTTAAGGATGCGGCAAAAAAATTTGTAAGTGGACTATGGTGACATTCACTCACACTGCTGTAACAAGTGCATGCCATCTACCTTGTCAGTGAGGGTAGCGATGTAACGCAGACAGTCCTGGTCAGGCGGGAACTGAGTCACATGACGTACAAGAACCTTGATGACTTTGACGTGAGCCTTGCGGAATGCGATCATGATGCACGACACGTGTCGGTTATCCTCACTGTGAACATCAGCTCCATGTGATACCAGCAACTGCACCACCTCCACATAACCACCTGCAGACCACACACAGTCACATCTGACAAACTTTACTCAATTATTACCACTACTATTTCTGTTCAATGTTGCAAACGAATTAAGTTAAATCGAGTGTTATGTCATGAAACATTATCAAACATCTAACATTAATTCTGATCCAAAGTCATACGTGGATGGACAAGTTAAAAAGTTCATTGTCTCACTAAAATAGCATAATGTCTTTACAGCTTAACTCTTTCGCTGTCACTGGGGACTTGAAACGACCATGTGCCAATGCCACTGGCAACTACACTCGATCATTCCACCCTCATTGCCAACGGCAACTTCTGTTGCTGTATTATACTTATTTATAGATTTCACTGGCACAAACAAGTTTAGTCACATGAGGGGTGTGGCATTCGGAGCAAGAAATCTGGCAGCAAAAGAGTTAAGAAGAAAACCACAGCAATACATAAAACACTTGAATCTTAACTAATAAATATTCATAGGACAAAGAAATGAATCACAGCTGGCTATGGTACAGAAACATATGTAATTTATCACGCAAACTTCCTGTCATAAGTTACCTGTGGACAGACAACCACAGCTCAGTTTCACTAGCACTAGAAAGACTTCACACCGACGCCAGAGCGGCGCTGATGTTAATCAAAAAGTAACAGTTACACCATAACTCACCGTTACAAGCCAGCCACAGTGGCGTGTTTCCTTTCTTGTTCTTAACATCAATTGCAGCACCCCTACACTCACAAGATCAAAGCAATGCCAATCATAAATGACCAGAGTCTTGCTAACTTGCCACCAAAAACCGTAACTGCTCGTCAAAAAAACCTGCTTATGCAACAAAAATCACAGGTTTGTCAGCCAACAATTTCAATAATACTAACTAAAATGACTACCATTTTAATTAATTAAACATTACGAACAATCTTAATTTTCTATAGCATGCAGTCACGTTGTCAGTTTGGATATACATAGGATATACAGCTGCCAGTATTAGAAACAACTACAACAAGTGCTAAAATTAGAGCCAGTCCGACACTCCTATGGGTCGAGATGTTGCTGAAGAGACCTGGTGAGCAGCAGTTCTACAAAGCGATGGTGTCCCTTGTCAGCAGCAATGGTCAGAGCAGTGTCACGTGAAACTGGGACAGGAGCAGCGGCAATGTCGGCTCCCTTGTCAAGCAGTACTCGGCCAACCTCGACATAGCCACCCGACGCTGCCTCCATTAGCGGCGTCAGACCAGTCTGCACATCACACACCACTGACTCCTTCACTCGCAGACTGAGTGACTGTTACGAATTTAACATCCCACGATATACGATGTCATTCTGCAGATGAAATCTATCCAGCCACTTGTACTGAGAGTCAAACACACAACAGCCAATAAAACATGCAAAATACAACAAAATGTGAACCACTGTTTCACTGTAGCATCAATGATATGTTGCTCAACAGAGTCCAATTATGTTAGAATACATTCAAAAAGGCATGCGATGTATTACAAGTTTATAATCTTTTGATGTGAAATAGCTCAGGATTCCCAATCTCAACAATCAAACTGGCCAGTGTAGAAAACAGACCACTCAACCTAAGTGTACACAGAAAGTACATGCTACTGTATGCAATTTTAACTATATTTCATGTATTAAGCACTTCCCGTCTCAAAAAAGTGAACAAAATCAGCTAAAACGATCAGAAATGTAGGCTCAAAATGTCAGATATTGTTTGCAGCTGAGACAATGAGTAAAGCTGCCATCATCGTCAGATAAGTACACGAGTAACAGCAAATGGACAGTTCCACTGACACACGGGGTCACTTTATCTTTCGCTGAGACCAAAGTCTCAAACTTTAGTCTGAGACCGAAAGTTTGGTCTAAGACCTAACTAATATGCAAAATGTGAATTAACGCTAGACTTTGGTCTGAGACGAAAACACCAAACAAAATCATTTCAACTTTCGCAAATGTAAACAAAACAAATACGCCATAAACGATATCGTAGCTCAGGGCGGTATATAACTGCCCGAGGCCGAACGCTGAAAATTTAATTTTTTCCCCCTGCGTTTGCCAGTGAGATGGGACGATCGATCTGAAACGCGGTTTAAGATGTTTTGTATATTAATTAGGTCTCAGACTTTGGTCTCAGCGAAAGATAAAGTGACCCAATGAACTAGCTGCATTTGTAAATGTAAATAATTAACTATGTCATCAAGTTGTTGAGGACCTTTGCACGATGCTCAATGTTGGCCTTGCGATCGATCAACAAACTGACGACCTCGTAACGACCTTGAAAACATGCCAAGGTCAACGCAGTGTTCTTGTTTGTCTCAATCTGCAGACAACACATGGCTTACTTCATCGTGGGAAATCAGGAACAGAATCAAATGTTACAAAGTTACATGTGTTATCAAACAGTTTGGATTATTGTTGTTATGAAGACTAAGTTTCATGTTGCTACACCAACTGTTTGGAACAGTCTACCAAGTCCCTGCATACCAATAGCATTATCTAATTTTTAGCAGTGGACAATTTGTTCATAAAGCGAAAAACTTTTAGTATGCATGGGCTTTCTAGTCAAAGGCACCTTTGAGAACGTTCATCAAAGGTGCTTTACTCACTTACTTACTTAGTGACACTTACTGCATCAGAATGCAGTACCTGCGCGTTGACGTCGCTGCCCATGTCCAGCAGCAGCTTCACTGCAGCAGTGTGTCCATTCATTGCAGCCAACATCAGTGGCGAGATTCCCATCTTGCTACCGGTCCTGTCACCACAGCACAACATTCTGACATTCTCATCTGCCAGTAGATCACACACACACACCGGATATGCAGACAACACATGACAGAATGGCAGCCCCAGTTACAAACCGAAGATTTGTTCAAGCAAAGTTTTACTGCCCTCATGCCCTTGCTGACAGCAACTAGCACATTCAGAATATGGCTAATACACTTGAGAGTTCTCCTAAATAGTTAATCCTGTGTTACCATGCACTGTCTGCCGGTTTTTGTACCATTCCCATCACAGAAACACAAATAATAACACACACACAAGTGTGGCCCTTTTTCCAGGACTACCTGGGTGAGCCGGTACCAGAAAGGTAAAACCAATCTGAATTTTGCTGAAGCTAGAGACATTGAGTGGCAGTGGCATCAGCTGGGCCATATGCAAGTCTGCATCTCGCTCCAGACAGATAACCATGCCATCACCACCACACTCAGTTTTTTTACAGGCCGGATGCCCTTCCTGCTGCCCAACCAACAGCATCAAAGCACTGAACACAAATAATAACAGTCAACAAAAATAAGCTACAAATCTCACATGAAACCCACAGAGAAATCAGACTCAACCAGTCTGTCACAGAAAGAATATCTTTCTATCCCACAACCCTATCAGCCCACACACAAACCTGACCAATAACAACAGAAAACAAACTTGATTGACTGAGATGAGGTTTTTATTTCCCACCTGACACCAAATAAATCATTTCTGATACATTCTTCCCAGTTTATCTCTTGGCTTAGTACTGAAAAATGGCAAACATGATAAAGACAACAGACCTGGAGTTGATCTCGGCACCATGAGCTAACAGGACCTTGATGACATTGACATATCCACCAGACGCTGCCTGACTCAGGGGAGTGTAGTCCGAGATATTGCGATGTTCCTTGTTAGCACCCTTTGCAAGCAGCAGCTCCACCACCTTCACGCAACCATCATCTCATGATTGCACTACCCACAGATATCGGCATTAACAGAATGGGTTAATTATAATGGGGTTTGTTCCTGCATTGTCAACATGAGTGGCTATGTATGCTTTATTCCTGGGACTCCCTATTCGAGGCATGTTTTGTTCCAACTTTACCTTGTTTACTGTATGACATTACAGGTCGTAACTGGTTTTCCACTTACACTTTCACGGTTCAATCAACTCCATCCATAGCAAAAAACGAAATTTTCATCGTCACTATGTTGTCTGAACTTGACCTCAACTGGGTCAAGTTGAACCAACATGCCACATATCTAGGATCACAATCAATTCATTCAGAAGTCATTATTCGGTCATACACAAGACTGACAGCTCTACTTGGACCGTTAAGGTGGCAGGTAAAAATGCACGACTACTCAATCCTGCACAGACTAACTGCGAAATTCCACTACATGGGCCCGACTGGACCGGACCCGCAGACTTTGTTGGAGACCCGGGTCCGCGCGGGTCTCCGACAAAGTTTGCAGACTTTGTCTGGTCTGGCCCGTCTAGTGAAATTTAGCTATAACAAATCAATTGCAGGTCTTATCTACCAACATAGTAATGCACATTTCTCATGACTTAGGCAAATGCAATGGCTGAACAACAGTCTGACAAGAAACAAGAAAGTAATGTCAGTCACGCTGACAATGCTGGAACAATCTGCTTCAGTAAATAGCTACAATAAGCTGCCAATAATAAGAAAAACCTGTGCTATGATGTGGTGGCACAACGGTAGGGCGTCGGACTTACGATCAAGAGGTCACAAGTTCGATCCTTGGCCTAGCGCAGCTGCATAAAGACTCTGGGCAAGTCGTTCACACCCATGTGCCCCCGTTACCAAGCAGCATAATTTGGCACCGGTGTAAGCAGGCGCACCACGCGATGCACTAGCCCCGTATCTGTGGTCTTGCAGCGTAATCTGGTGTACGGCTGAGAGCTGCAGAAACGGAGATCAGCCCTATGGGACCATGTGGCTCGACAAGGACTTAATGTTTTTTACGCAAGCAGATGCAGTTCACCTCCAGACGACCGTTGGAGCAAGCCAGAGACAGTGCTGTGTCCTTGTTCTTGTCTGAGACGTTGTCAATGTCACATTTGTGCTGCAGCAGAACTTCACAGACGTCCACGTGACCAGCAGCACTGGCAAGGATCAACGGCGTCAGCCCTGGACACAAATGCACCAGTGTCAGCATCGGCATGCTATTAAAGATTCAGAATTTCCACGCTTAGAAGAAGTACTTACAATTACGTCATGATGACGTCATACACAGAGAAGCTATCATCGTTTTTTGAAAAGTTTACAACTAATTAATATTTGCTTATTGTCACTCAACCATTAATTTTGACCATCTTATTAACTAAGGTAAGAAGTTGCAAAACTTTTTGATCGCCCCTCGTACTGACTGTATAGTCTAAAACACAAACCACATTGGATCAAACACTGTAAAACAACAGAGGGAGGATGACTGCTGAAGAGAGCATGGATGGCATCAAGAAAAGAAAATTTTTGTCTATCTACAGAGGATACACAAGTTAAAGTGGAAGAAGAAAATTAAAAGAGGAAGCAATTAATCTAGTTTACCTAAAAAATCACTATTACACTGTTGTGCATATGAGTAATACAGTCGAACCCGCTTAAGGGGAGAGCATTGAGACCTGATATGAATATCCACTTACGCCGAGTATCCAATTAGCCATGTTTTATACTTTACATGGTATCTAAACTGGACCAAACAAATGATATCCCATTTAAGCAGGTTATCCACTTAAGCGGTATCCACATGGGGAGGTTTTCCTGTACACAAGTTGAGTTCAATTTTGCAACTGAAGCCATAACCTCACCTTTCTTGTCGCGGTGTTCCACATCGGCACCACGTGACAGCAGCAGAGTGACAAGCCTGGCATGTCCGCCGGCCGCAGCTAGAGTCAATGCAGTGTCATGATTGCTCTCCGTCTGTGCATCCACTTCTATAGGCACCGACGTCTTCCAGCCAGCTGCCGGCTTTCCTCCCGCTGCTGCTGCTTGCTTTGCTGCATCCATGCAGCAGTTGGGGCACGGTGTACCTGGCACGCCATGGGTTTGGGTTCCAGCAGACGGCCGCGATGACCGCACCGAACATGACGCCAGATCGGCGGCTTTCTTCTGAGCTGCTAGAGTTGCCGCATTTCCTATCACACCATTCATCACAGCTAATGAATCAACCACTAGCAAACTTTCAAAGCACGGCCTTGCAGACAACAGCAAAACGATGAGGAGAAATGGATCAAGGCAGTGACAATACTCAAGACAAAATGCCTTCCTTCATACAGTATGTGGATCTAACTACTACAGAAAGCAATGAACAATTTACAAAATGATAAAAAAGAAAAAGAATAATAATCACTACAATTGGAGTCAACATAGACAACAGGCAATAAAACTGTTGGTGCGTCTTTTGATCTATGCATTACCATAATAATATGATATAATATTTGCACTTACAACACACACACAGTTAGACAGATGCATGTACTGCCACATCATACAAATATTGTCCGCTACCAGTAATGTTAATGATTACAACAAATAGCAGTGAAGAACCAATGTACAAATTTGGCAGCAATCACATGAAACATTACGACGGCTAGCAGCGGACCCAAGAGCAAATATGCGGTAAACAGCAGCTTGGCGAAACGTGTTAATACCAGTGACAGGAGCATTGTTAGGCCGTGTTGTAGCTGCCGCTGCTGCCGGTGGTGGTGGCTGTGATGCCACTGAGACATCGCCTGCCGGCGTCTCGGCCGACTGGGTCAGTGAGTTTGCAGCAGCAAGGCTGCTGTGCTTCTGATGCAGACGAGCCAGGTGCATTGCCTGCTGCTGAGCCTAACACACACAGACAAGCAGCATGCATGATGCACTGGTCACTTGTCAGCAGTTATCATATCACGATGGCTAGTGTTTCATCTCACATACACTACATGCATACTAGCTATTTACTGCTCGACATCCTGCAAGCATAACCAGCCACACACACACCCGTTTAACGGCCCTTTGTCTGGGACTACCCGGGTCAGCCGGTACCAGAAAGGTAAAACCGATCTGGATTTTACTGAAGCAAGAGACAGTGAGTGGCAGTGGAATCCGCTGGGCCATATGCAAGTCTGCACCTCGCTCCAGACAGATAACAACGTTTTTACAGGCCGGATGCCCTTCCTGCCACCCAACCAACAGTGTCAAAGCACTGAAGGCAAAAGCATAACTAGCCATGCTTTACAAATTCATAATGTCGAAAATAACACTAACCAAAAATAAAAGAATAATTTTGAAAAGTTAGTCTTGAAGAGGTGCTTAAAAGCCGCAGTATTGTCTGCTGTCATAGAATCTGGGTAGTAGTTACGAACCTATTACAATTTAGCATGCAAAAGAAATACAAGCTACATCAGAGACACATACTATACATGGTGGAACAAAAAGCTTTCCATCATTACAGATGCATGACAATGACGAGGCAGAAAAAAACTAAGCAGAAACTGTCACTCAAGTAAAGTTGCTGTCAACTGTAGCTGGCAAGTGATAGTAACCTGCTGCAGAGAGTCGATGGCCGAATGCCCAGCAGCCTGCTGCAGCTGCTGGTGCAGTTGCTGTAGTTTCTGCTGCACCAGATGCTGCCTGTGCTGTGTATTCACGTGATGCTGATGACAGCACTGATGATCTAGCGTTGACACTGATGACGCCCCACCACCACCAGCAACAGCAGCAGTGTCAGGGCTTGCTGACTGACTCGGCACTGGTGCCGCGGATGACTGCGCTGCCTCCTTCACCTATGTATGAACAACAGCCAGCTGTAACAACTACCACGACAGCAACTACGACAACTGTAGTGTCACAGCTACTCACGCAGACCACGACACTCTGCATCATGGCCAACAAGTTGTAAACAATAGCGGGCTCTCAAAAAATAACAGTGATTCATTCAGAAAAATTACCCGATCTCTGAATTTAGCTATTGCTGCAAGTGTTGTCAGCTTTGTTAATCTAATTATATCACAAGAATCTGTGCGGCAGTACAGAAATGCCCAAATACCTGAGGCACACACACACCCGTTTAACGGCCCTTTGTCCGGGACTACCCAGCTGAGCCAGTACCAGAAAGGTAAAACCAATCTAGATTTCACTGAAGCAAGAGACAGATAACCATGCCAGCACCCCACCACTCAGTTTTTTACAGGCCTGATGCCCTTCCTGCAGCCCAACCAACAGCGTAAAATTAATATAGCTAGAACCAATCTAGGCACCGATTCTGAACTACCGCCGATCCAGCGTGGACCAGATCGGGGCTGACAGCAAACAGCGGTGGCATATCTCCTTTCATCTCCTTGACGTCAATTAATTTCAGTCAGGGCGGCGTCTGTGAATTGTGGAATGGCGACTATAGGGCGGACAGCTGGCGGCAGATAGACTGGCTGTCTGGATGTTAATCACCTGTCAAGTGATGCATTACAGAACACCTATGCACCTCGGGCAGACACTGGCTCCAGTGTGACAGTAGGACATTTCCGCTAGGACACTTCCCACTCTCCCCGGACACTGATGCGATAACTCACCATGAGTTGAGCCTGCAGCTGGTGGTGCTCGTGCTGCAGCTTCAGATGCTGCTGCAGCTCGTTGTGCAGTTGTCTCTGCAGTGCAAGCTGTGCCTGAAGATGCTCGCGCTGCTGCTCCAACATCACGTTACGTTCCATGTCAGACGCCAGCTGCTCATTGCTTGCTGCAACGGTTCCTGATCCTGCCTGACTGGCCGTCACACCCGCTCCTGTCGGATCTCCAGGTTTTGATGGCTTTGCAGTTTGGCTGAGCACAGTCGGTGACTTGGCCGACCGCCTTTGAACTATCAGTACATTACAGCCGATGTCACGTTAGCGTGGCATCGCTCAGGATAATGGTCAGACAGTCTGTCAACTTAATAATACATCTTGGTTGACAGAAAGAGTACAAGTGGACTTACTAAAAACAGTTTAAAACATTTCTATTTACCGTCCTGAAAATTCTGCGAAAATGCTGTAGGAGTAGGTTGCTGCTGGAGCCTGAATATTTGTAATAAAACAGACACTAGACACTTAGAGGTAAAAACTCTTTAAAAACTTATTCTAAAAACTAACAATTAACTGTGTACAATGAACGTTTAAGCTTTTTTTCTCCAACTCATCAGCAATTTATAAAACTAGTTGACTGATTTATCAGTAGCTGCTGCTGCAGTGTAACTGGGTGGCAGCGAGATGGCTATGGGAACTTAAGCTATTCATGCCATAGTAAACAATCATCCTTTCTATGCAATCAACAAGTACATGCTCTAACAAACTTCAGGAATCACCCTTACCTTTAGTGATGGGTCTCTCTTTCAGTTTGGCCTGTGCCTGAGCAGCTGCAGCATCCAGACCCTCAGCTGGAGTGCGGGCCATCGACGGCACCTCACTAGCTGATAGCGATCGCTGTTTCTGTGCTGGCACGTTGGCATGCTTCTCCAATCCATCCGCCTCCAATGCTGGCTCAGCCTGGCCCGAAACATCACCACACGCGTCCTCAAACTTATCTCCCTCCTCCTCCGATGACACTGACACCGAGAGGTCGTCCAGATCATCATCATCATCCAGGCAGTCAGCTGCCGCAGCCAGCTGGCTGGCTGCCTCGCCGCCTCCAACTCCGCCCACCTCCTCTTCACTCCCACCCCCAGTACGCATGTAGGTCTTCAGCTGTTCCAGCACTACGCGGTCCAGCACTGTTTCCCCAAGCACCGCCTTCTCCAGGATGGCAATCGCCAGCTCCTCATCGCCACGGAGACCGTCGTCAACGACCACCATCCTGGTTGCTGCGGCACTGCTGTCATCAAGGATGTCAGCTGCAGCCGCTGGGTTGTCAGATGCCGTACTGGATTTCCCCGACTGAGCACCAGACAGACACAGCCACAGCTATTCACTGCCAATGACAGCACACATATGGTTACATCATGAGTTTATCCAATATGTTTCAATATTTTCATTACTATATTTGATACCATTACACACACACACACGCGCGCGTTTAACGGCCCTTTTTCAGGGACTACCCAGGTGAGCCAGTACCAGAAAGGTACAACCAATCTGGATTTTACTGAAGCAAGAGACAGTGAGTGGCAGTGGCATCAGCTGGGCCATATGCAAGTC
>Ga0126328_10000195_pt1 | contig 13189 bp, 10 predicted proteins | sample InaspJWI13metaG_FD_97003 | JGI IMG/M metagenome (GOLD analysis project Ga0126328, IMG submission 97003) | Marine gutless worms symbiont microbial communities from Oahu, Hawaii - Inanidrilus sp. 1 OAHU.JWI-13 metaG | ecosystem: Host-associated > Annelida > Digestive system > Unclassified... | reverse complement strand
CTGCTGCGGGTGACGGCCCTTGCACGACGGACTCGTTTAGTCCGGTACCCGCCGTCGTTTAGGACACGAAACAGCCAGTGTCACGCAGCAAGGGCCGTCACCCGCAGCAGCGATGCGGCCTTTTGAAAAATTACTTTGACGGACACTTGTCAAAATGCTTATTGTGACATTGAATGTTTCGCTATCTCGTAAACTGACTGGTACTTCGTCAGATTATTCAATAAAACAATTTGTTACGCTATTATATATGGCGGAAAATTCGCACAAAGAATACTGGTGGGTGCAGATGAAAACCAGTATTCGACGAAGTGCGTTCGTTGCGCTTAGCAAATTCAGACTTTTCGTCGCACTAAAGCGATATATCGTCCCGTCTTTGGCGACTACCATAAACGTCTACAACAAACACATTTAGTAGTCAACGGTCATGTCACTGAATTGACAGATCTCCATCATTACTTACGTTCCAGAAGACCACCATTAGGAACAAATTAGAAACAATTTACGAATGGCGACCGTGATACTGATACACGCGCCTGCGATTCATCCTTATGACCGACACGGCGACACACGGCGCATTAAACGCTGCATAATAATAATAACAACAACAAAGCTTACGATCTTAGCTACATAGGCCTACTCATACATAAAAGAAGCACATCAATAGTTAAAACGTCATATGGCACCTCATTGTAAAAAGGCAAACTCTGTGGAGATAATCAAGATAACAAAGTGCGCTGAAAGGCTAAAGCTGCGTTTGACTATACGCGGAGTACAAGGAGAGGAGGGAAAATGGATTTGTAGAAGGGAGGCGAGGAGAAGGGGGGCAGAAAAGAAGGCAGAGACAGGGGCAGGGAAGGAAAGGAGGAATGGAGAAGGAAACAAAAGTAAGGTGGGACCGCAACGCAAAGCAATAGGTCTTACGAGACAAAGCGTGCCTTGTCATAGTGGAGGTTTTCATCATTATCGTTAATTCGCAGACTGAACTATACTTACGTATTTGTTGTTATAAAATTCGTCCAAGTCTTCTATCGGTTTTCCGTAAAGTTCCGCCGGGAAAACGCCGAACTTCTCCGGAAACTGTTTACCGGCGACGAACGCCGTGTTCGGCTTGTCCTTCTTCCTGTCCTCGTGCGAGCCTTTCTTGTTGTCTCTTCCGCCTCCGGGTCGCTCGTGGCTGTCCGTCGTCGGCTTGTCGCCGTGGCGAGCCTCATCGGCGGCGACGCGATCTGCGATCTTCTGCAGCGACTGGTCGGTGAACGGCACAAACTTGGCCAGCTTGCCTTGCGTCGACGCCGCCGCGCCTTTACGCTCCGCCATCATCGTCGCCCAGTCCTCGTCCTCCTCGTCGCACAGCCGCCGCTCTGCAGCTGCCGCATCTGCATCATCGGCGATTGTCCGCGCTCGCCTCGACGCTGCCTGCGAATGATTAGCTGGATGACCGACCGATACCGGACAACTAAGTAAACACGGCGATGCGTGCGGCCGCGGTCAATGTTGACGTTACGTTACTAATGCTTATCGTGTTGATTTTCACCCACACGCATTATACACATGACCGGACGATGCATCGCTCATCACAACATTGACGTCACAGAATCTATGGTCACGATACGTTCACCATTTTGTGGGTATAACTTGGCATAATGTGTGGAGTTAATGGGCGAAGATTTGCCGCGTTATTCAAATAAAATTTAACCAGTCAGTTTAAGAAAATGTCCACACGATCATTAACCTGCCGACAAAGCGTATATTAAGTACAGCAGAGTAACAAACATTTCTAAGAATTTTGCCTACAAGATGGTGACGAAAACCAGCTGGCACAGACATGGAACAAAATTACGTCACTGTCACCCTATGTATGGGCTTAGATAGTGAATCGAACTGCCGGCGATTTATATTTCCGGCCTGTTTACCGGTACTTCTGAGCATATCCGTTTTTTACTTTTTAGTTCTTCTGTTTTCCACTTTTTAGTTTTTGGTTCCGTGCAGTAGGCCTAGATTAATTTGACTTATGTCAGCTTTTGAGTGCACGTTAAAATAGCATTTCGTATCGTATCGTAAACCGATAGCTGCTTTTTGCGTTGACCTTGGGCTAATAAGTTAAGGTTTGTTCATGAACTGAACTGAACTGACCAGCAGCAAGTACAGCCGAGTCGGTAACCGAAAACCGAAACCGATATCGCGATATTTAAAAAAAACCGATACCGAAACCGATACCGACTTTTGAAAAACCGACCAAAAAACCGAAAACCGATACCGACTTAAAAAACCGATACCGACCCAGCTCTAGCAGCAAGTCGACCCAGTTGTACAACGCGTCACGGCGTGTTCACCGGCGACGCGCATCAGTCACGACTTGATTGGCCGCAGCAAAACTAGGACGGTTGGTGCTCAGCGAGTTCCGGGGGGCTAGCCCACATGTATTCCAATGCGGCCGTTCACACTGGAGTTCAGTTTAGTTTCATGTGCTGTGAACAAACCTTTACGCCGTGTTCCGAAAAGGGAGATGACACCAAACTCATGACGGTAACTCTGTTAATTCGACCGATTTTCAAAAAATTCACTGTCATATTCTCCAGTAAATTTGCAGCGAAGTATTTATTAAAGATCCCACCGAATCTCATTTGCGTCACTATATGAGAAACATTAATGTCAAAAGAATGAACGACGGTTACAAGCTAATGCAGTAACTGTGTGGTACACATGTTAGCTGTGTACCACACAGTTACTGCATTAGCTTGTAACCGTCGTTCATGTTAGGTGTGGTGGGATTTTTAGTAACAGTATTACTGCAAAGTTACTGGAGAATCAGCCAGTGAAAGAATTTTGAAAATCGATTAAGGTTTGACCAGATATCACCATGAGTATGGTGTCTCCCTTTTTATGGAACACGGTGTTGTAGTTAGTTCATCAACGAAGCACGGAGCTAAGGACCTCGACATAATCACTGTCCTCCAAATTGTCCTTGGTGAGTTTGTGATGACTAGGCCAATACAGGTCATCGCAAAACTTGTACAATGTATATGTATGAGTCACGAATTCCGCCGTATATTTTGATGTCATTGAGTTCTAAAAACCTGGCGCCAAGCACTGGGTCCTCGAAGAGCACCAGGATTCCATTGACCGACCGTGCGGGGGTGTTCAGGTTGATGGTTATTTGAATTCCACGTCTCGGGACACTGAAGCCAACTCTTTCACAACAAACAACTGGCATCGTTTTATTCACAGCTATTGCTATTTTTGGATCGCATCGTAGCGTAGATGCCGCTTTTTGGTCCCACATGTAGCATGCAGCGTGGTCTACGTTTTGGGCACGCGGGTGAGCAGTGCAAAAACGGATGAACCGATCGAGAGGCCATCTGGGTGCAGACTCGTGTGGACCCATGAAACCAGCGTCGGTACAGATCCCCGAGGAGAATTAAAGGGGCAGGGAGCAGGGACGTATTATGCTGGCCCACTGTAAAGTAAAGGGACTATGCCGCAGCGACGCGGCCCTTTCCAAATTACTCTGGTCACTTGTTCCTGTTCCAAGTTCCACTGACAATTTGTTGTAATTATAAATTTCCCGTCAGTCGACAGAAGAATCAACTATTTCCAAATTTTGCCTAGCAATGGGTTCAGAACATACAGGAATGCTGAGAAAAACGACACCGAGATGACAAGAAATAACGTATATTAATGAACACACGACAACAACAAGCCCACAACCGGATTCGCAAAATGCAGACAGTATTGCACAGCAGAACCATCGAAAGTGGCATATAGTCGTCCACAGAATACACCTGTCTAACTCTAATGTGCAATAAACGCAGAAACAGGACGACATTCCAAGAATAAACACATATGCACAAACTGACGGTATACATATGAAATTCGTCAAAGAAAAAATGTCATTAATGTCAAAGTGAAATTAAACGTTTGCAGTCAACTGTTAAGTCTTTTAATTCTGCTTATAAACAGTAACATGGATCACTTTAGTGTCAGCAGTGACGATTCAACAGCTACAAAATGACAAAGAACGATGATTATAACGAGATATTTGGCACAATATGAAAATCATTCCGACACCGCCAAAGCATTATGAAGCAGCATAAAGTAACGTGCTACAAAGTCTACCGGATAATACCATAATCGTAAATCGAAATGCATGTTAAAAGTCAATGGAAGCACACAAGGGTCAGCAGTATACAGCAATACGTCATGGGAATACTGTATAACAACTTTGTCCTTATATACATCAAATGTATAAACAACATAAATGAAACATTTCCAAGTTAAATGATTTTTCAGTTTGATAGTACAGAAAAAAACTTAAACTTGCATTTGATCAAACACAACTTTGTCGTAATTAACACTGATCTTCACACAGTGCGTGATCATTTGTAGCAACCAAAATGAAAATGGAAGAGTTTCCCAAGTCAGTACTGTTATCAGCTATTAATGTTGTTAGCTGCGGCATGTTGCACACAATTCCTTGCAGCAATCTACAGGCATATATACTTATTATACTGGCAACTACAAGTTGCAAAACTCGATGGTAAATGGCTAATGAAACTGAAATAATAGTATTCATGAATATAACAAACAGAAGTTCAATTCTTCCAGACAACGACCAAAAGCCAGATTACAAACAGAGAAAACGGGAAGCAAAGCAATACAACATGATTTCTGAATGAACAACACACTCAGACGCACACACACACACACATGAACACACATTATTGCCTTTAAAACAAGAAAAGTACACATCATCACCGTCACCAACAACTGTTTGAACTAGAAGGTGCTCAGACAGTTCATACCACTGCAAAGCCTGAAATGAAAATTCCTGCATTCAGAAGAAGTTATTACTAAACTTATATAGCTACATTATATTATCCAGTGATCAAACCAGTGTAGGTTATGTAAAACACCCATGCAATATTCTAGTCAAAAATTTGAAGTAATTTTCTGAATTCTTTTGCAGGCAGCTTACCACAGAAATACAATATGTATATGTCATAAAAATTCCCATCTGTCCTTAAATGCATTACTACACTATACTATTTTTGGGGACTCATATGCCAGTAACACAATCCAGCCATGGCAAAACAAAGCAATTACCGTGTTCCAAAACCCATTCAATAACTCAGAAAAATCCAGTACAGTTAACCCATGTATATGACAAAAACATCGGACGTCTCTCGACTCCAAAGCCAATCAAAGAGGGGAATAAAAACTCCAATTTTGGAGCAGCTCCCAACATATGATTTTTTCCTGGTAGCAAGGGTAACCCCTTTCCAGAATTTCAGAAAAATACATCCCGAACTTTCTAAGTAATCCTTATAACAGAAAGAGAGAAAGAAAGGAACCAAGAGGTAACAGAAAAAAACTAGTAACAAAACATGCTTTACAGCGGTAACAGACACCCTCAGCCCTCACGTCCTTACACATATGTACAGTACAGACCAAAATGTGCAGCATACAAGAATTAATAAAACTCACAAAACCAAAATTTGGCAGCCAGCAGACAAAAGCCAGTAAAGAGCATAAAGACGACAACGGGCTGCTACGAATGATATATGAATCATACAAGCTAACAACATCAACATTAGAAAAACGTATTAATAACATTGAAACACTTATATACTAAACACTAGCACAGACTACGCATATATATGTATATTCATGAACACATGTGGTATCTGAAATGCATTATTTGTCAAGAGAATGTCAAACTCTTACAATATCATCATAGAAATATGGAAGCATACAGTGAACACAGTTTTCCAGCAGCTTAGTAAATTTGAAAGTAAAATGGCAAAGTCGAGAGCTAATGAAGTGAAAACAAAATCAACCACCAACAACCATAATTCATGACATATGCAGCATACAACACTAAGTAGCTGGGTGGCCATCAGCATCCAACAATACAAGTCAACATGATAATGTTAACGATGTACAACTGATAATGCCACAAATCCTGACAAACACTCTCCTCTCATTCAGGAAAGATGGTTGAAATTATCTGAAATTTACCAGTGACATATGTCAAACTAGAAAAACTGCCACTGATCAAGTATTGAGGTCAGACCAACCATGCCTACAGTACACATGCTGGACTCCACTGCTGGCCACATGCCTCGGCGTTGGCTTACAGCCGACGACGTCAAAATGGAAACCTACTACTGCGGCCATCAATCAATACTCACTGGACGCCGCAGCAGATTATCCTGTAGCATATGCATTTTTGTATTGAATTTGAACTTGACTTCTAATTCCCAACAAGCTACAGTCATCTATGGTCACGACCCATACATATGCACAAAATCAAGGGCAAAAGTCAGCTGGTTCAAAAGATAGAGTAGTGAAATGGACGGACAGACAGACAGACAAACACAAGTGATCGCATTACTTTCCTCACTAACGCAGTCGGTAACCATAGTGACAGATATACAGCAATGATCGCTGAACACAGCAAACATGATAAACAAATTTTCTAAACAAAACAAAGCCAACAAGCAATAATACATATATGTTCGTTTTAAACTTCTTGGTATATCTCCAGCCCACTATGATGGCTGTTTTGGTTTTAGCGACACTTTCAACAAACATAGGTAATGTCTCAGCCATATTATTACAGTTCATTGTACAGGCTCATATTTCTGATACAATCTGTAATATGTCTGCAAGCTGTGAAATTTAAAACATTAGTAAAAGCTTAGTATTTGTGTTCAAAACGAGTATACGGAGTATACAGTCATTGCACATGTCAACGTAAGATTTGATATTTAATCAAAACATTGCATAAATAATTTTAATATACCAGTAATCAGAATTTGTGAATGAAATAAAATGTAAGCATAACGAGTTACACTATAGTGTAAAATCAATTATATTTGGTCTAGCGCACTTCATGTACGTGTGTGGCAGTTCCACAGAAAAATTTGAGAATATTTATCAGTATTATTTGTCACTTTCACTGAAAACAATAGTAAAGATAAGAACGGCATCTGCACTTTATGATAAACTTTAAAAAAGTACCAGAAGACTTAATTTAAAGTGAGTGGTCATCATTCATTACCATCTATCCCTCACATTAAGTCATTTCAAACAACAGTCTTTTGGGCAATCAGTTACACTGATATTGACAACCAAACTAACAATATCCAAACAAGAACACAAAATACAAAAATACTAACCCTACTCAAGCACACAAGCCATAATAAAATTAAGACTAAAATATAAAAAAAACTAAACAAATGTCACGTGCTCATACGTGCATATCATTATGCACAAGCCGGGTAGACAACACAGCACAAAACAGTTCTGTCTAACCTTCCCTTATCTTCCAAGTCTTTTAGGCTTATGCAATACTACAGGTTGAATGGTTAGGTAACATCAAAAAAATGCAACTTATGTGGCAACCATCTGAATATACAAATCTACAGGGTGCATAACAGCAGCAACTCGAGAATCATATATACACTCTGAGTCAAAAAAGCTAGACACTATATACTCCTATCGGTAACTTCGCCAAATGTTAACCGATTTTCAAAATTCTTTCACTGTTAGACTCAGTAGGAGATTTGTAAGAAAGGCATATTTAAATACACCATCACGCCCTACACGTGTCGCTACACTACCTTGTGAAATATCTATGTTCAAAAAAATACAGTTCTTAAGGAGTAAGTGAAGCAAACTGTTATGCAAGTCTTACCCACTCAAACACTGTTTTACAATAAATGTCCGGAGAAATAAGCATTATTTAATTCACTAACAAAAAGTCGTTTACACTGGCCATATAAAAAATCCCATGACCCACTGTACACAACTGCTGCAACAAAGCAAAGCTGTCGCAGCAAAATGCCGTCGTGATCAGCAGTCGGTCAGTCACTGATGGTGTCAGTCTGTCAGTCAGTAAGTCAAAACTGGTCTACAGCAGTTTGATATTTGTTGATAGTAAACTCACATTAATCTGCCAATTAACATAACAACGATTAGTAACAGTTTCTGTTGTTAATACACAAGTTATTCAACTTATCTGGCGAGATCAGCATCTTTGACTACAAAAATGCAAGGTGAATGGTGCACATGAAACAATCAACCATTTTGCCTGTAACTTCGCCAAATGTTCACTGATTTAAAAAAAATCCTTCACCGGCAGACTAAGTGATAAATGTGTAGTAAAGTAACTCATCACTCCTTAAATGCTTGGCTATACTACCTTGTGATTTATCATTAATCACAATACAAATTTCAGACTGATGCCATTTTTCTGACATTCATATTTCACAAGGTAGTGTAGTGATGTGTTTAAGGCATGGTGGAATATTTAAACATGAGTTTGTTGCAAATTTACTACCGAGTCCGCCAGTGAAAAAATTTTGAAAATCGGTTAATATTTGGTGTTTACGGGAAATTGTTTGGTGTCTTTGTTTTTTGGCTCACAGTGTAGTGTAATGAAATCAGGGCTTTATGCAGTCAATGTTTACTAAGCAGGAGAGTACTGAATGGATATAGTATGTGCATACTGCATCACAATATAATGATGACCACATGATTACTACACAATTATATTACTCAAGAGTTATCCACCTGATAACTACTGACTGTCATATCTGCTGTGGTAACACTAAAGGGTGGCTCAAAAACACCCACTAGAATGTTCTACAGTTTTATAATGGGTAGATTTTAAGAACTTCTTTTAGACGTCCAAGAATGCATAACTTGTCAAAAATTTAGTAAAATTTCACCAGAATAGCTTTGAATATTTGGCAATTAGTCGGAACACTAAGTTTCAGCCAAAGCCAAACAGCATCAGATGGCCTGCAGTCAATATGGGATGAGCTGCCACACTAAACTGAACTGAACAAGGTTTTACGTCCCACTCGACACAAAATAGTCATTTCGGAGACGTTCTTTCCAGCCAATCTCTTGGTTCGGTACTGAAAAAAACTAAACCCAACAAAACGAAGTGAGAGAACACAAAACCGAAAAATCACTAGACTTGACCAACAAGGAAGTGTTGAACTTAGCTAAGGGACATGCTGAACCTGGTGGCAAAGAGTCTGAACATGTCAGATTGGTTGGAGTAGAGTTTAACGCCCCACTCGACACAATATAGGTCATTTCTGAGGCGGTCTTCACAGCCAATCACTTGACTGATACTGACAAACAAAACAGTACAGGATAATACAAATAAACAAACTCAATACAAATCAGAAAAAGTAGACAACCTAAAATACAGCAAAACAAAACTACCATGGTTCAGTTGCATCTTACAACACTCGGCCAGGAAACGAGGTGGGCTTATTCTACAACGCCCCCGAGCCCACACGGGGCTGAACATATCAGACAATTGTAGTTTGGAATTACTTTTATTACATGCCAACCATTGACAAAATTGTGATAACACTGCATTATATTTTGTGTTTATTTTCTGTGTGTCTGTCTGTTCGTCTGTCTATCTTGTCTGTTGTTGTACCAAGTGTACGAATTATATAATAATAATAATAATTTGTTAAAAACTGATCATCTTAGTCCGAGTGCAAGGCAACAGTATGTCTTAACATGGAAAAGACAAAGACTATGACAACCCAAGTTATCCAAGACAACAATACAATACAGGCAAACCCAGCTGAACAAGTGGATACTTTCACTGATCTGAGATCACTTACTATGAAAGGCTCAGGAAGTTGTTAGGAGAATGAAATAATACAAGACACAACTTCACATCAATGAAGAGGAGGAAGACCAAGGACACATTGGGAAGACAATAGCATAAGCAGACTAGTTTCAAGGAAGATCTGCTGCTGTAAATCAGCTGAGTACAGAACAAAATAATGGATTATTCTCCATAAGCAGGCAATCCTCGGAATAAGGACAGATGAAGACAAGTTTGACAGCTCATAACTTGGCATACTATGAACACAGACGTACATAAATGAGTGAGGGCCAAAGCAGCTATATAAATTTTCAAAATCAGAAATTCTGATGGCTGTTAAGACAAAGCAGTTACATGCTTCTGGTGTTAATTTTGAGCCACCCTGTGTACATCATTACGGAGTTCCATAAAATACAGTAAACATCAAACAGCAATTTTAGAACGTTGAAACTGTGCTAAAATGTGCTGAAAAATATGTCAATATAACAAAAGATCAAAGATGCTACTAAAAGTGCAATATAACAAACAGTAATACTACTGAATATTTCTTGAAGTTTTAAGAAATGCTACAAGAAACAGCACCAGAAACCAGCAGTAGATCATAACACAGTAACAGTAGCACATCAGTATTATACAACAGCATGGACAAAACATTTTGGCAAACATCAGTATGACATTCTGCAGAAGATAGGCATGATACATCTTTGTAAAAAAAGTCATTTACTGCAACTTTCTTACACAAATTACTGTTCAAAAACTGAATGAACATGATAGTTTTAACACAGTGGTGTTCAATCTTTGGACAATATATTCTTGACCACCACACATGGCCAGTTTCTCATCATGCAAGTGACAGCAGAATATACAGTTACTGCTGTACTGAAAACGAAATATAAATTAACAGGAAATTAAGTCTACATATGACTACAACAGCAGAACTTGGACAACAAGTAATGGCATCTCAGAAAAGTAATCCAAAACTTACAACCAGTGAAAAACCAACAACAAGCAGCTCAGGAAACTGGACATATATGACGTTTTGAAAGAAAAAAAATGGACCAACCATCAACTGAGGCTGCAAAAAACAACAACAAAAATTACTCCTGACACCACATTAAACTAATAAGTCTAAATCAATCCTGGTAACTGACATCATAAATACAGCAAGGCAACATAACAGTGGTTGGTTCCAAATGCAATTGCTGCCAAGATGGCAATCACAGCATGAACGAATCAATTAGCTGTCGTCCATTGGCTCTTCCTTCACGACTACACTGCTTGTATCCATTGCATCATCTGCACTCTCCTGCTTGACTGACTTCAGGTCGACCGAGTTGTTGTTGTTTCCCAATATGTCCTCGTTTCCAATATCAGCTTCACTGCTCAAAGTGTTTATGGCTTTGTCGGACTTACCGCTGCTGTCATCTTCTGCTGACACAGCCGAGTGGAACAGTGACAGCAAGCCGATGCTGGCAAGATTCAGCAGAGCGTCGGCGCCTTCAAATGTTTTCTGTTGCTCATCGTCCTCCGTGCTGTTGCCACATTTCTTGCCTCGCGGCTTCCCAACAGCCGTCTTCTGCTCTGCGACTAGTCGGGTCACCATTCCTCGTGTTAGCACCCCTTTTGACTTAGTTTCGCTTATTTTTAGCCGGTCCGATGCCGGGCACGATCGTCGCTGTACAAATTTTCCAAAGTCGAAGATGTTTTTGTCGTTGGACGTAGTCGTTTGTTGCTGCATTTCCTCCTCAAATCCTTCCTCGTCATCCACTTCTTCATCAATCTCTTCATCATCATCTTCATCGTCAGTAACTTTTCTGTCATCGTCGATTTCATCCTCGTCAAAATCTTCGTCCACATCAGACAAGTTGCACTCGTCATCGCCGACCGACGACTCTGAAGAACCGTCAATCTGATCATTCGTCAGACTGTACGTGTGGTCTGCAGACGGACTTGCCGTGCAGATTATTGGCAGGTGGCATTTTGACGCCCTGTGCATAACAATTCATAACACAAACTTACAGCAATTACAGTGTACAGTCTACAGGGTGGCCCAAAAATGTTGCACACTTTTTAACACACCATATCTTCGGAACCGTTCAATATATAACAAAATGGATTTCACCAAAACATTCCGGAGTGCACATCCCAAACAGTATCTCGAATGGTTCAGAAATTTTGCAAGGTTCACAGTCGTGATCAACACACACAGACAGACAGAGAGACAGACAGACAGAGAGACAGACAAACAGACAGACCACAGAACATCAGTAACAACAGGCCGCATCAACAGGCAACAGTTACAATTCGGCCTAACACACACACACACACACACCCATTTAACAGCCCTTTGTCCGTGGTGGGCTGGTACCAGAAAGGAAAAACCTGTCTGGATTTTACTGAAGCAAGAGACAGTGAGTGGTAGTGGCATCAGCAGGGCTATATGGAAGTCTGGACCTCGCTCCAGACAGATAACCACACCAGCACCCCACCACTCAAGTTTTTTACAGGCCGCATGACCTTCCTGCAGCCCAACCAACAGTGTCAAAGCACTGAAGGCCTCAATTCGGCCAGACTACTCATCAATGCTGCAACATATCTGTTGTTGTACATGGTGATTCTAAGTAATGCCTCTACAATACTGGTTCATTTCGTGCAATATATATGAAAAATAAATGCCAAAACATATAACAATCAAACCTGAGTTTAAGGCGAAGAAAGCTTCTATCATAATCAGTGCCAAATTCTGGTGGTGATGGAGACCGCGAAGAGCCATCGGCAGAACCATTGTGGCAGCCAAGAGGACGCCTGTGACTCTCGGCTGACCTCTTGAGCTGTACCAGAGTGTTGGCTACGTCAATGTCACTGCATTCTGTACACACCGTGCCATATCATCACTATCTGTTGCATGAAGACTAATAATCATCAAGCTGCACGATAATTTAAGAGTTCACTATTACTTTGGACTACTCCATGATCAAAGGTAATTAAAAAATGGTAATAAATTTTGCAAGCAAAATGTTTCCGGGTGTGACGCTGTCACCAGCAGCTACTCATGAGTCAAGTAAAGTCAAATCAGGAGTTACTGAATGCCTATGATCCACGTCAAGTCTTTGAAGACCTAAGTGAAAAGACAAATAACTATTAACTTTAGTGAGGTCAGTTGTGTATAAAACAGGCAGTAAACTTACAGTACTGAATCATCTTAACAATGTCTTTCACTACAGCAACAGCTCTATAGCAACCACGCAACCTCAGTTATCACGATGACACATTAGACATAGTAATTTTCCTTATGATTCATGTGAGTCATGTCAGATTCACGAGTTCTGTAGCCCCCCAAAAAAACATTTTTCATCACGTGACTGTGAACTTTAATTCATGACCATGACCTTCAAACCCGACCTAGATATGGTTAAGATGAACCAACAACGACCGTTTAACGGCCTTTGATCCGGGACAACCCGGGTAGGCCGGTACCAGAAGGAACTTTCACCCACTCACACCTATCCGAATCAACGTGCTTCCTTTATCATCTTTCTCCAT
>Ga0126328_10000194_pt1 | contig 13203 bp, 7 predicted proteins | sample InaspJWI13metaG_FD_97003 | JGI IMG/M metagenome (GOLD analysis project Ga0126328, IMG submission 97003) | Marine gutless worms symbiont microbial communities from Oahu, Hawaii - Inanidrilus sp. 1 OAHU.JWI-13 metaG | ecosystem: Host-associated > Annelida > Digestive system > Unclassified | place... | reverse complement strand
GCATATGCAAGTCTGCACCTCGCTCCAGACAAATAACCACGCCAGCACCTCACCACTCAGTTTTTTACAGGCCGGATGCCCTTCCTGCCGCCCAACCAACAGCGTCAAAGCACTGAAGGCAATTGATATCAACTAACACTGATATAATAATAATAATAATAATAACAATGCCATGACAATGTTTATGGTGCTGTCATCATGAACAAAGTCATTGTGAAAGTTCACCCAGTTCATCTGATGAATGTAGACTGAGCGCTGGGTGGCCGCCAAACCTCAGACCAAGCCAATCGACTTGGGCTGTGAGTCCGCCGAAAATTGGCAGCTATCATCCACGTCCACCATCACCATTGTTATTATTACTCAGCCCGTAGGCTGATACTCATCTTACCGTCCCACAAAGGGTGGAAGGCTGAGTCGACCTAAGCACCGCAGTAAAGGTGCACAGCCCGTGCTCAAGACTGTATATCTCAGCAGCTTTCGCGATAAACACAACTGTCAGCGGCGTGATTCGAACCTGGATCATCTCACACCGCAGTCAGATGCGCTAACCACTCGGCTACTGAGACCTGCAAATGATATGTCCAGAATCAATGCAGTGTGGGTCAGTCAGCAAATCAAAAACAATTATAAGTTGACAGCAAGCCGGTCGGAATATACTTTCACCCGGGCACCGACGGACACATGTATGTTTGTACACATGCACAGACGGACAGACAACTCAGAAACATAATGCTTCTGGCTCCAACTAACTCTGCTAACTCATAAAATGTTCACTGTCATATGATCAGCTATGAGCAGCTTTGCTGACTGGTCGAAACTCCGTCACGTGACGTTGAGCATTACCATATGTTCACCGCTTCATGGTCACGCATGTGACATTATAATGTCACCCCGAGTGACGTCACGTGACGTTCACTAAATTCAAATGTAAGATATATTGTACGTTGTTTTCGTTTACATTTTGTTTGTTTTTTTTGGTATTTTGGCGTATTACTGCAAGTTTTTATTAAATACAGTTTAAATCTATTAATCAGTGCTATTTTGCAGTAAAAATTAGCACTGTAATTAACCACGAACAGTAATTAGGACTGTGTGCATTTTTAGATGGCAAACGATACTCATTCACGTTTTGCCATTGTAAGCCACTTATAATTAAAGATTCTTGTAGTTGGCCATATGATGAAACATATGACACACAGTCATTCGTGGGACAAGGAAATATGACGACCCTCGGTTGAAAATGTCACACTCAGGCTGCACCCTTGTGTGACATTTTCAACCTCGGGTTCGTCATATTTCCATGTCCCACTCACTACCATGCGTCATCTGTTAACTGTAAATAAATAAATAAGTAGGACTGGGAGAAGCATACAAATTTGGAACATGCCACTGTTCCAATCAATCTCTTGCTGACTGATAGGACACCGAGACGTACATACTCGTCGTTCTTGCTAGGGTTCAAGAGGGTGTTGGTCTGCCGCACAATCCATCCAAACATGCGACCATACAGAGCCTTTGCCAGCGCATCTCTGCCGTCGCCTGACTGGTAGACATTCTTCAATGAAACTATCTCCTCACCTGAACAAACACCAACACCAGCCTAAAATGAGCATGGGAGTGAGCAAAGCATATGGGTCACAGAAGCACACAAACTTTCACTTTAGCAGTAATGTCATTTTGGAGACGTTTCTCCAAGCCAATCTCTTGGCTTGGTATGGAAAAACTAAACCTAACACAACAAAAACGCGCATTCGCCAATCAAAAGAAATGTACTACAACACAAAATAAAGCCGGGTTTAGTCGCCTTTTACGACATCCAGCCTAGAAATGGAGCGGGTCTATTCTCAAAGGAAAAGATAAGTAAGGGAGGAGATAAGCAAGGGAAAGGTGAAAAAAAACATAAGTGGGGAAGCACAAGATACAAACAGGCAAAAATATATTAAAGCACCAAAATCAAAAATCGAATCAAGGGCGCATTAAACCCCTGAGCCAGCAAGGGGCAGCAGTGATGTTAACAACGACACAAGTGTGAAGACTAAGGCCATAATCCCCAAAGCCAATGCCAAGGCCACAAACCCCAAGGCCACAGCCACAGCCACATGTTGCTGCAGCACCGCCAGTGCTTTCTACCACAGTGCACAGCGGATGAATCAACATTTACGAAGCTCTCAAGTACACGTAACCTCTTTAACAATGGTGAACAGTCACTGAACATGATGGGCAATCACAGTTAAACCTAATAGTTGAATGTTGCTGTTAATGTACTGTGGTTTTACAAAAAGAGCCAGGGCCAAAGCAAGGACTTGACCCTCAAAGCCAAGAACAAGCCTGCAGCATTCAAGGCCGAGGCCTCCAAAGCCAATACAAAGACCAAAACCAACATTGCTGCAGTTTAGTTTGACAGACTGAAGCAACGAGAACACGCTGTCATGCTAGCCTGGTGGACACAGGCTGCATCACTGATGCCTCCTAGTGAAAAAAGTCGAGAATATCGACTGTGGGCACGTCTGGACATGCCTACATACGGCACTCAAAAGTGCCCCATCCCGTCGGGCGATCAAGGCTCCCACTTCATATATACTGGCTGTTTAGTTTGGATCCCTGACTCCACATCCCAATGGGTATCTTTCTAGCAAATTTGGGGACACTGGACCCACAGACTAGCAGACTAGTCTGCAGACTTAAATTAAAGCTTTTGATTGATTGATTGATTGAATGTGTGTTACATCTGTATGCATTCTGGTCCGATAGTGTGCAAACTAGTCTGCTAGTCTACAGACTAGACTGCAGACTATCGGACCAGAATGCATACAGATGTAACACACATTCAATCAATCAATCAATAAATCAACCAAAAGCTTCAATTTCAGTTGAACACAATGTAACTGATTAGAATGAATACATTACAATAAAACACAATAAAGAGTATATTAGCAGATTAGTAACATTAGTGCCTTCAGTGCTTTGATGCTGTTGGTTGGGTGGCAGGAAGGGCATCCGGCCTGTAAAAAACTGAGTGGTGGGGTGCTGGCACGGTTATCTGTCTAGAGCAATGTGCAGATTTGCATATGGCCTAGCTGATGCCACTGCCACTCACTGTCTCTTGCACCGGCTCACCTCGGCAGTCCCGGACAAACGGCCGTTAAACAGGTGTGTGTGTGTGTAGTAACATTAGACTGAAATAACAAATATTGAGAACACCTACGGACCTCGAACAGTATTGACATTTGCTATCAAAGCACCACCGAGGTCTTCAGCTTTCAGACCGAGAAGAACACACACTACAAATACACAGTAACACAATCATATGAAAACATAGGCCTACCTGGGTCAAATATGTCACAGCAAAAACTGAAGCATGACGATTGACCCATTGGACACTGACAAATATTTATACAAACATTTCACCATCTTGGAAAAATTGTCTGAGTGGCTTTCACAGTAAAACGTCCACAGTGTGCACTGACAAAAATGTAAAGACAATCTGATAACTCTTACAAGTCGAAATATTTAGTCCTGAATAAAACTACAGACAATCAAGCAATATACAGATTAAAATACCTTCTAGTGTCATGCAATCCCTTATCTGACAGCTGAAATGTGCCACAAGTAACGTGAGATTGTTTCCAAAGAAGTGAAGCAAGTGCCATTCATGAAACCATCAATAACTCATAGAAGCCTCACACACTACCACAACCATTACATTAAGGCTATTCCTATCAATTCGAGATATTCTACAAAACAAACCGATCTCCAGAATTTCCTCGTTTTCAATATAGACACCATCGGTGTCGGCATCATGCAGGAAGTTGATGTCGGAAATATGAATGACGGCTGTCAGCATTGCAATGATTGCTTCTCGTTGCTGTAACAACAAAACACACACCTGGTTGGCGGCGTGGGGTAGTGGTTAGCGGAGTTCTTCAATGAACGAAGTTAACGCACGTCGGGCCCGGTTACAACTGGGATTGGTGACCGTCTTCGAGCGGGAATACCATCTCGGGCTGTAATCAGCCAACTAGGTCAACTCAGCCTTGCATCACTCCGGGGTCGCTTAATCGAGTACCAGCTTCGGCTGGGGTAATGGCGGGAATGTCACCTCTGCCGGGTGGCAGGTAATACTGTGTGATCCCATATGGCATGTGAGTTCCCGTAGCGGTTAGGCAAGTCGCTAACTGCTATACTCCGTTTACTTTTTACTTTACTTTACCTGGATGTACTGCAAACAATCACACATGCATCTTCATTACCTGACTGTCGACACTGTGTATGCGATCACGAATGTTGAAAGAGCCGTGATACCTCTCTGCTCTACTGCAGTCATATCAACCCCCGCCATGCATACTCCGTTCGTCGACTCAACACCGCCGACTGTTCCTCGCTGCAGAACAGTGGTCGACAGTCGTCTGTTCTCGATTGCCACACTTGAAAAATGGAACACTCTTCCAAAAGAAAGCAGAAACTGTGAAACTTATAGGTACTTTTTTATAGTAACCATAAAACCTACCTATTCCGCCAGGATATGAACCAGCCAGCCAGTAATACGCCTCAGATTAGACTGAATAATGGCGCTGTATAAATTTTATTACTACTACTATTATTATCACAAACTAGAATGCATTCAGAGTATTTGGTGAAGCTGGAGAGACCGAAAAAAAGCAAAATGATGGACATGTGGGTTTACATTTGACTAAATGTAATATGCACAACTCAGAAAACTGCTAGGTTAAGGTGGGACGAGCACCATTCTGTCAAAAAAACAGCATCAAAGAGATAGAAAAAAGACATGTTGAGTGTAAACAGGATACTGACACTTTACAAAAACATGGCCGATGGTGTTAAAAAAGGTAAAAATATGTTGCATTAAAAAGTTTTCTTCTGTTCAGGCATGAAGCTCAAATTCATAATAAGTGCAGAACATAATTACCGTTAATGGGACAACCGGCTAACCAAAGTTCATTTGAGAAAAACGACTTTAAATGGACAAACGTGTGTTGGCTGTTTTTGGTCCTATATGTTATCATATAATCCGCATTTCACCTCATGATTAAATCCGACAGTGTCCATAATTGTCAGTATCTGTTGCCACGACGTTCTGCAGTGTTCTCGAGTTGCTGAATCTTGATATACTTCAGTACCGTCAACTGGTTTTATGATTCTAGAACACAGCATAAAAAGCCAAGTTTAATACACACCATTTTAACGACTATTTCTCAGGTAAACCAACATTGAAGCAGTCTGTGTATCTAGCAGGAATTAAAATAGATGTGAAATAAAATGCTTCTTAGCATTTTAAAAATTTTATTTCACTAGTTTGGACAGACACACAGACAGACACACATTTAACAGCCCTTTTTCTAGGACTACCCGGGTAAGCCGGTACTAGAAAGGTAAAACGAATCTGTTTTTACTGAAGCGACAGACAGTGAGTGGAAGTGGCATCAGCTGGGCCATATGCAAGTCTGCACCTCGCTCCAGACAGATAACCACGCCAGCACCCCACCATACACCACCACTTGGACCTGCTAAAATGCATACATAGGTAGCCGGATGCTGACTTGTTTTCTGACGTTTATTATATTTCAGCAGGTCCAAACTAGTGAAATAAAATCAACTTGAAATAAAACAGATCCCCGTTCAGCTACCTACATATGCTGACAACGTGGCACTGCCCGCATTCTCCACCACTGCTGCTGAGCACTGATAACCTACGGCTGCGGGTTTGCTGCTGTGGGCCCATGCTGGAACAGACAGATGGACAAACGCCTGACAGATGCACAGGCCCTGCTCCGCATAGTATGCAGGCAGTGCCAATAACTGTTTCTTGGGCAGTTGTGCAATCATCAATATTCACGAGGCAAAGCTGATGCAGCCAATCACATCTCACCAACTCAAAGTGTGACTGTTATGGCATACATAATGAGACATTAGGTCTGCCTACATGGTTATTGTGTCACAGAAAATTACCATACAACACGCCTCCTCGTCATCTATTTTATTTTATCTCAGATGGGCAGATGCCAACACATATAGCGCTTAGTTACTCTTTTGAATGTACAGGCACTATATAAATAAGTTTATCTATCTGTCTATCTACAACATAAAACAAATGCGGCAAGCACCATTGATTTTATTTCATGCTAGATATGCAGACAGCTTAACAGGACTATATATCTCTCCTGACACGTCAGAACAAATGAACTAGAATTGATGCAGAAATTACTTTTAAAACTGTAAAAATCAAACACAATGCATGCTATATCAAGAAATTTTTGTGACGATGCATCGCTGGGCAGCCACAATATGTTTAATTTACTATTAATATATGCAAATACTGCCTTCAGTGCTTTGACACTGTTGGTTGGGTGGCAGGAAAGGCATCCGGCCTATAAAAAAATGAGTGGTGGGGTGCTGGCACGGTTATCTGTCTGAAGCGAGGTGCAGACTTGCATATGGCCCAGCTGATGCCACTGCCACTCACTGTCTCTTGCTTCAGTAAAATTCAGATTGGTTTTACCTTTCTGGTAATGGCTCACCCGGGTAGTCCCGGACAAAGGGCCATTAAATGGGTGTGTGTGTAATATATGCAAATACAAAACATTACATATGCAAAATACAATGTCATACCGATGCTTAGCCGGATTTCGAAGCATATTAACAGCGCACTTGTTAGGTTCCAGTCCGGCGAACAAATAGCTGAAAATGTGAAAATTTCTCTCACCAGCATTCTGCTGCACAACTCTGGATTTCTCCAGCAAGTACTCAGTAATAGTGGCTGAAATGCAAAAAAAAATGCATTAACTACACTGCAGGCAAGAAAAACTATTAACTACAGAAGCCATTTGCAATCTGCCACAATTAAACAATACCACTATACAGTAACCTAGCTGAATTGAGTGACTGAGTAATAGTCCATGATTTCGGAGACGTTCGTCCCAGCCAATCACCAGCATTATATTGAAGAAAGAAGCTACACTAACCCAACAACAAAATACATGAACCAGTAAATCATAAACCACTAGAAAAAAATAAACACGAATAAACAAGGACGGCTTTGTTTGTCTTGTATGCCATCAGGCCTGAAAATGGAAGCCAGACCCTGGGTTACCCTCCAGTCTGTAGAACATCACTGCATGTTACTTAAACTAAATTATGCCGCTAAAAACACTAAATTAAATTATTCATGAGTCCCAACGGTCTGTGCATATATGAAGAGCTCTCTTCACCTCCCTGAAGGTTCCTGTTCTGGTCGAAATGCAGCTCAATAAACTTGCCAAACCGACTGCTGTTGTTGTTCATAATGGTCCGTGCATTGCCAAATGCCTCCAGCAGTGGATTCACCTAAACAAAGGAACGCTTCACTAACCACGAATCAGCAACGAATCTTCTACCTAATATGCACGTGTAGGGTGACCCGGTAGCCGAGTGGTTAGCATGCTGGACTCAGGCGCAGAAGGAGCCAGGTTCAAATCGCAACAGCGGCGCTGTTGGGGAACAGTCTTAGGCAAACTGTTCACACCCATTGTGCCTCTGTTCACCAAGCAGCTAAAGTGGTAGCAGCTCTCTTAAGGGTTGCGAGGATAACTGCAGGCCTGGCAGAAAGTAATGGCAGCCTACCGTCGGGTTCATGACTCACGTCACCTGCAGGCTGACTGCCAAGAATCGGGATCAGCTCCAGAACCCTATGCTCGGCAATCCAGTATGGGCTACTTTTTTTAATACGCATGAATGCGCCAGCTGCTGTGAACAAGAGTGAGCGAGGTTTAATTGTATAGCACATTATCGTCAAGAAACCTTAATGTGCTGGATGCACCAGTTAGTATCACACGAACAAATATGTTTTAAGTAAATGTCTGTAGCAGTCTGCACTAATCGCTGGGTTCCAGATCTGAAACAGTGTGTAAACAGTCAATCTTCGCTATTTGACACACAAAAAACTTCTCAAATTACTGTACCCAAGTGCTGGCCTGAAAAACACTGTCTGTTGAAAGCAGAAAATCTACGGCTTGGATTCCTTTTGTATGACGAATTAAAACTATGCTGTTTGAGGCATCATTCAACGACTAAACCGAAACAGTGTGCAACAGGTCTTCCATTATTATTATTATTATTATTATTATAGCGCAAGTTCACAAGGGCCACAAATGAGCTATGTCGGCACAGATGGCAGTATGGTTACTATGCAGACACATGACTAGCACTGACAGTTTTAGCAGTATATAGGCTTCATTTTCGCTAGAACTCTCTATCAGTGCTTTCTAGATGTCTCATTCTCTGAGTTCTACACACGGCAGTATTCAGTATTTACCTCAATAATTCTCTGGTGAAGGTTTCTCGTCTGCTGGCTGCACAAATGCACTAAATGCTGCACCAGGAATTTAGTACTCTCCGTCTTTCCTACAAACAAAAACTCTTCAAATTCAGTTCCGTTTATTGCTCTGATCACTCAGTCAATTAGTCCGAAAATTTTCTGCAACACTAAATAAACTAATGCAGCAATTAATTAACTAAAAGTTAAGTTGTGTGATGACTTTGTGGCAAATATAATTAGTTAATTTTAACTGAATACCCGATTCGGCCCTCCAGCTGACCATGTGTGCATTACAAGTGATTGTATTGTACTGTACTGCAAGGTAAGGACACAGGGTTGTTATTGCTGATCGCAGATGGAGAGGGCCATCGCATAGCTCCACCAAGATAACCACGGCAAATTAATCTCTAACTGTGTTGTATGAAATTTCTCACAACTGGTTTGACTTCATGTTGTCCTTCAGTGCTTTGACACTGTTGGTTGGGTGACAGGAAGGGCATCCAGCCTGTAAAAAATTTAAGTGGTGGGGTACTGGCATGGTTATCTGTCTGGAGCGAGATGCAGACTTGCATACTTGCAGACTTGCATATGGCCCAGCTGATGCCACTGCCACTCACTGTCTCTTGCTTCAATAAAATCCAGATTGGTTTTACCTTTCTGGTACTGGCTCACCCAGGTAGTCCCGGAAAAAGGGCCGTTAAATGGGTGTGAGTGTGTGTGTGGTTTGACTTCATGATGCATATAATGGTGGAAACATATTACCAACAGATGCTGAAGTACATACCTGCCCCAGATTCACCCGACACGACACAGCATTGGCTGCAGTTGTCAGCACACAGGCTAGAAAAAGCAGCATCCGAGATGGCAAAGATATGCGGCGCCAGCATATTTCGACTAATCACACTGCTGTACTGACCCATCATCTGTAATACAACATTCAGCAATTGGTTTTGCAGTTTTTTTGTAATTGTCAAACTCAAAGCCAAAATATCCATTAACTAACAGTTCCTCTTAATCTTTAATTTAATTCTAAAATGTTTTCCTCATAAAAATATGCTGGCTGTAGACAAAAGTGAGAATACAAGAAGTAGAGTATACAAAATTTGCCATAAATTAACAACCACGAAATCACACATCGTACCTCAGCATTGTACAAGTTCAAACTCTTGTAAGGATTAACTGCGAGCAGGATGTCACCAATGTAAGTCTGCAACAAAAAAACACCAGTTTGACATTTCTGTAAACTGAAAGAAACCCCGATTCATCAAAGAAGTCAATTTTACATCACCAGTATCAGGCTGGTTACCATTTATTAATTTTCTCTTCCTTAGTACAAACAAAAAGACAAGTTATGTACTATTGTACAATCTTGTACCACATGTCCACCAGTTTTATTCATATTTTTTTCTTGTTTAGTTTTCTGCCAATTACGGTACAGAGACAATGTAGATAACACTGTTGAGCAGAACTCCAGCATCTTGTCCCTAATCAGAAGGCGCTGGTTGCCATCAGCAAGGGGATGCGGGCAGTAAAACTTTGCACCAACAAAATCCTCTAGATCTTAACTGGAGGTGCCGGCTAGTGCAAGTTGACCTGTATAATGGCTGTAAAACAGTGGCCATTGTTGTAGTTTTCTGCTGATTCCATAGCAATGCGCTTTTGTATTACTAGCTGACAGTTATTACAGAAGGCCTTGCAACTGACCCGAAACAAGAGCTATGAGTCTGCAGTACTTACATATATGATATCCTGCTGAAATCTGACTTTGAGTTCGTGAAGCAGAATGTTCGCATCCAGCTCTGGCAGGCTGGCCAAATTATCAGCACCGTATGCCGACATTTTTGGCAAAGACTGAGAACGACGAGCTATCAGCATTTAAACCAACATAATACGCAGCGATGGTTCCATATCAGTCAATATTACTGTCTTCACATAATCTGAAAATATGGACAGCCGAGTTATCTTCACGATATATCTACAAAACAGCTGCAAGGCCTCAGATTCGGCTTTGCTGACCATTGTGCACGTTTATAAATTATATTTACTTACACCTATAAAACACACATACAAAGAAAGCATCACAGGCCATATCTACTGTTTTATCAGTGAACACAAGTACTGAACACAGAGTTGCCAGATGGGAGATCCCATATTTCAGCCCCCATCTCCTGCCTCCTGGAAGGAAGCTGCAGGGAGACCAAATCTCCTGTATTTAGTTCATCAAACTGGCGGATCGCTCGTGTGACACTGTGACGTAAAAAAACGTGTAACATTACTATATTTAGACTTAGTGAACAAACCGTGATCATCGCTGCAAACAAGAAGCTCTGCTACCGCAGACAGACTGTGCGACGCAATGTGTCCAGTGCCTCTGAAGTTACAACCTTATGGCGTTATACAAATACATTTTATTATTATTGCCAACTGCTGCATAATAGTGTAGGAACAACTTGTATGACAAATCCAGAACAAATCGAAATAATGGAGTTAGAGGGCTACATCGACCAACGTATGATAAATGTGTGTACCCAGCCACGACGCGCTTGACAATCATAGGTGTAATCGTAGGACATCAAGACGCTGAATATGTTGTTGGAGAATGGTAATTGTGTATCCCACTCCCAGTCAACTCGGTCTGGGGGAGCATAGTATCTTTCTCTCTCAGTTGGGTCCGGGGTGGAGTCCTGGCCAAGAACGAAAACAATCTTGGTGCATTTTGTACACAAAAACAACACTTTGGTGAAGAGAGTTTTACTAAATGCTGCCAAATGTTGTGTTACTGAGCAATTACCGGTAAGTAATGTTAATATAAAATAAAATAAATACCAGTTAAAATACTGGACTTTCACATGTTCAGTTTTGAGTGAAATTGGACCTTGTACCAAAAACCTGGACAGTCCACTGAGTCCAATCAAATAGCAGACTCCAGATTCCTAATCAAAAACGACAGCAACTCGTAATTAGACATTTATTCAGCTTTACTGGTAGAAAGACGTTATATACTCAACATAAACAATATGAAATCAGTTACAGTGGACTATAAAATCACTATAAACACAAACGTCAACTTATCAGAAGACAAACGTTCAGATTATTCACGTACAGGTCAATTCTACAGCACGATACCACGCGACAGTTTTTGACACTGCGGGCTACAGCACGAGTTTTTTTGTTTGTTTAGTCACCTTAAAGTGCAGAGGAAGTTCATGATTCCACGAACAGAGAGAACAGGAAGTCAGGTATGCAGGTATGAATGGCTAGTCAAATGCGCAAAGTCCAGATGTGATGTGTGCTTATATGCAGTATCTCGAACAGTATCGTTTTACCGCTTATGTCACGCTGCAGGTCTGTTATAATGCAAACTTTATGCAATCATATAAACAGCGCATAGTAAGAATCTCGAGACACGCCCAACAAAAATTTGTTTTGTAAACAAACTATCACGTGACTCTAACACCGATGTCACACCTGCGATTTTTTCTCGCGACTGTCGCGCGACAAAATCGCAGGTGTGACATCGGTTTAAGACTCTTTCACATTCATAGTGTAGCACGGTAGCGCTTACACTGTTGTAAGGGCGATCGACCAGCTAAGCCTATGAAGAACGGGAAAATTGGGGTGTCAGTACTCAGTACTCTGAAACCCCTGAACCGATCGACACAAAATTTGTCGTGGGTGATTACGTCAGCGATATCACCCCATACGCCAAAATCCAAAATCCAAAATGATCGCCACATTGGGGGCGTCTGGGCATATGGGTGAAATATTACTGTCGCGTGGTTTTTATTTTATAGTTTTCCATATTTTTTGTGAAACCACATTTTGCGCACGCCAGCTATAGGGGCCAAAACCACACAACCAATTTTATGCCATTTGATTCGTAGGGCGTCAGTGCCGGGATATTGCATTCCTAGAGAAATAAAACTACAAAAAGTTTCCGTTTTTTTACTTTTCCCTCACTTTTACCCCCAAAAAAATCCATTTTGGGGACGTGAATAAGCATTCAAGCATAACGTGCAAAATATTGAAAATCGAATATTATCAAAACTACTGCATCGATTGCGACCACATTTTGCACAATCATACTAGAGACCACCAAGTATTCACTGTGGGTGGTCCAAATAAGACCTAACGAGAGCATAACGAATCCAAGATGGCGGACGGGCGCCATATTAAAAAATCGAAAAACTGCGCTATCTCAGCATTGGCTCGACCGATCTACCTGAAATTTGATGATGCAGAATTGGTCCCATAACAGTCCTGGCCGTTAAAATTTTTGAATTTAAAAAAATCCAAGATGTGGGACAGGGCATGCGCCATTTTGGAAACCGTTAAATTGCGATATCTCCGCAACCATTTGGCCGATTTTAAAGAAATTTGGCACGGTAACGCATAGAGCCCGGACAGCCGACCGACCATTAAAATTTCGAATTTTGAAAATCCAAAATGGCGGCGACCGCCATATTGGAAAATCGAAAAATTGCTATATATCTCAGCATTAGCTTGACCGATCTACACAAACTTCACACGGTGATGCAGAATGGGTGCCCCGACGGCCGACCGAACGTTAAAATTTAGAATTTTTACAAATCCAAGATTGCGACAGCCAACAACATAAAATTGATAAATTGCAATATAGGCTAATATCTTAGCAACGGACTGACCGATCTCGACAGAAAGTGCTTCCGTATAATGGAGACGAAGCCGCTTAAATATATTAGCCTTAACAACTGAAATTTTCAAAATCATGGCGGACGGCTCATGTAAGCCAAGAAGCTCAGCTATCGCCGAGGGACCGCGCGATGCGTCGTATCAGTTGAAATCTTGCCAATTGCCACGCAACAGTGCAGTACGACAAGTCCTGAACAAATCGAAGTTATGAAGTTGGAGGG
>Ga0126328_10000191_pt1 | contig 13321 bp, 7 predicted proteins | sample InaspJWI13metaG_FD_97003 | JGI IMG/M metagenome (GOLD analysis project Ga0126328, IMG submission 97003) | Marine gutless worms symbiont microbial communities from Oahu, Hawaii - Inanidrilus sp. 1 OAHU.JWI-13 metaG | ecosystem: Host-associated > Annelida > Digestive system > Unclassified | place... | reverse complement strand
GGCTTATAGGGGGGATGGATGCCCCTGACCCCACACGCCCGGGTCCCACGGGCGCAGCCACGAATTTTTACCCGCTTGATACCCAATTCACACTATCCGACCCGACGCGACTGTAGGTTTAGTTAAAGAAACTCACAGTTGCAGAGAGCTTGCTGAGCAATCAATGACTTGTGCGCTTGTGCATTGTCATGAAAAAGTCAAACTCCTAAGTGACGACTTTTGTCACTGTTTCTGCTTGATTAGATCGAGTAACTTGAATGTTGGTTCTGCGTAATATTGACCAGTAGTTGTCTTTCCAGGATGCAGATAGTCTGTCATTCATAAGCAGTCCGTCTGTATCCCAGAAAAAACTGTTGCCATAGTCTAATCAGTTAATGGCTGATTTACAGATTCGTGTAAATGCGGGGCGATCCACGTCGTATTAGACGTATTCTTGACACACTGTGGTCAATTGATTCTCGGAAAATTAGTAAATTTGACGCCATCGGGTGTCAGATTTTAAGGCTAAAATGCACAAAATTCGATTTCCGCTGTGGCTTTTCCCCAGACCCCGATGGGGGAGCTTACAGCGCTCCCCCAGACCCGCTAGCTGTATTTAAGGGCCTATTCTAAGTGGAGGTCGGGAGAAGAGGGAGGGGAAGGGAAGGAGAAAGGGAAGGGGAGTGAGGAGAAGGAAGGGAAGGGGAGGGTCCAGGTCCCCCAAATATTTTGGCCTAGAACCTTCCCTGCTATCACGTTGCGAATACAAATGACCTAGCCGACGCAACGTTGTTAACACCAGATCGCGAACCCGTACATCTTCTAGAGCAGCCGAGAATTCCAATGATATTTCCTATACGTCGTCTGTCTTGGTCAAGCCGTGGTTCAGACCGTCCGCTAGGCCTATTCTTCCCAGCTCTACTGAGCGTACGTATAATTACTGGACTGGTAAAAAGAAATGACCGTCGTTGTTCATCGTATATATGCTTATAAACAGTACTTATATGTAACTGAATAGTAAATGCAGCGAATTTTAAGATGAACACATTTCATCCTTTACACCGTTCACATAACCGGAGATTAACAGTTGTATGATAAATTAACTGGTTGATAAATTATATTGACAGTGACACGATACATCTCGTATAACAAAACAACATTACAGCAACGATAGTGGCAAGATGATTTACAAAATGTCGTAAATTTTCGAGTACTAACGTAACCAACATCAAACAAGGCGGTAATAGACCGCAGACTCCGCCCTAGGTGTTGCCACCTATGGAGTTACTTTAAGCGCACATCATTTTCGTGTCGATATATTCGAATGTAAAGATTGTCATGAATATTCAACACGCCCACTGCGGCCTAGTAGGCCAAAACCGCAGCGCCCGCAACGCGCCGTTTATAGCCACGTCCAAGGCTGCATATGGGCTGTGCCTCGATCAGCTGGGCGGCCACGTTGAGCTGCCTTGGCTTATGCGCAAGTATGACGTCATCCATAAAACCGGAAGTACACAACGTATCGCAACGCCGCCAGAGGAGGACCGAGCCACGGCCATAGGTGACATGCACACAAATTGGTAAAGATCCGACATGTATTTCCGGAGATAAGCTGGCGGACAGACAGACAGACAGACAGACAGATAGACAGACACGGTCATCACAATACTCCGGTCCCCTATTGGAGGTGGAGTAACTATACGAAAACTGTAATCATACCTTTTACACATTGGACATGCGGTTACGCAACAAGGTTTAATTCGCCTTGCGCTTTATTACGCTGGCAGCGTCCAACTGAAAGCATAAAGCAACGGTCTGGTGTCTGTCTGTCCATCTGTCTTTTTGTCTGCCCCGCCTTTTTCCTAATGTCATGGCGGCTATGCTCCAAGTGACTCACCGAGGGGAAGCATCAGTGGCAAACGCGGCCAGCGTTCGTTTCGTCCCTTTTGTCCGAGGGCTGATTGTGAGCAACAACTGGCGACGTCGTTTCTGCTCTTACGGACATTGACACAAACAGTCAAACAGTAAATCAGCAAATCCTGTGGATCCGTCCTTGAAGTATTACGCCGATTGTACATATTTAAATAACAACGCTGGCTATTTATCAAGAAGATCATGAGACGTCGGCGCTATTACAAAACCGAAATGACGCAGCTTCAAAGCACACGAAGCCAACATTTCAGAAACAAGAGCATTGCAAAGCAGAGTAAACGCCCGTTTGGCAAAAGTGTCACGTACGGTTACCCTAACCCGCCCCCACAGTGGATATTTTACCTATACTTTAACATCCACTGTCTTGCACTACTACATGTATTCGCCAAAGGCAATCTGGTTATCGAACTAAAAGGGCCAGGCTGCGTTAAACGGGGCGAAAAATTTATAAGGAGTCTCTTGACCGGACCCTGACCACGCCTCCTTTGCGAATAGTCTATGAGCTGACAAGTAACTGCTATGGTCAATTTGTGTGCCAATGCCAAATTTACAACTCAACGAAGCAGACGGGATACCGTAAACTAAGTCCATTTGGGGGGGGGCAAATGTATAAGATCGGCGATCGAGTAATGGTTAGACGTTGCAAGTAATATATGGTGACAACGATATTATGCCTATGAGTACTTCGACCAAGTTAAAAAATCGCACAAAAACCTCCAAAACTAAACCGTTGAAACTAAACCTACATTCATATTTAAACCTATATTCATTTTTATTCAACAAAAAGCGAAATAGTACACACTCCAGCAATCCTCCATCGCTGTGAATGAGCACTGAATTTTCGTTGATCGGCTATCACAAACTGTCAGAAGTTGTGTCGTCTATTGACATTCGTCGAGCGCAACGCGCAGCAACTGTTTGAGATTACTGTTCGATCAAACGGTGTAACCAATTAATGCATCGGCCTATCGGCATTGCGCGCAGTACAGCACAGGCGTCTGTATTCGCTGGATCGTCAAATCTTCTGAACGTAGTTCGACGGAAAGAGGCCCGTTTTCCACCTGAGTTTCCCCTTCCACCAACCAGATACGTCTACACACACCCATTGCTGTGCTGTTGTAGTAAACGAAGATCAACTCGTTTATATCTGGTTATATCCGGTTGCCGTAAACAGATCGCCAGGCAGCGACAAGACGGAATAGGTGCGCCGATAGCAAGTGTCCAAAGCAATTTGGCAACACGTCGCATCGCTGCTGCGTGACGCCCCTGCTGCAAGGTATTATCACGCTCTGAGCGTCTACCTTTGTCGAGCTAAGTTGATAATACGTTTCGACGATCGACATGACGTGGAGAAATTTTCGGAGTCCGAAGTTTATGACAAAGTTTGAGATGGACGTGCTTTTATTTTTGTAGATACCCGAATTTCCTTAAAGCACAGTGTAGGATAGGTCGCAAGAAGCGTCCTTGCCCAAAACCAGCTCGATCCGTCCAACCGTTTCGATGAAACAATAACTTGTGACAGACAGACAGACAGAGACGGACACACAGACGGACAGACACAAAGCCATAGCTAGTACCCGTGCTAGAATAGTGTCGCGCGGGTAAAGCAATTCTTGCCTTCCTGTTCGATTTCGATGACGTCATTTTCCCGGAAGCTGAGTTCGTCGGCGTCCCGGGCGTCGTAGTCAAACATAGCGCGGCACTTGGGCAAGTTGGGCAGCCGGACCTGCTGCTCGACGGCCTTCTTAGCCACTAGTGGCGCCGGCTGCTTCCGCCCCCAGTTGCTGCACAAACACCGTCGTCGTCATCATCATCAGCAGCAGCAGTAACAGCATAAATGAATGACGACGTTTGACAAATACGACGGATCGATCTGTGCCGCGGCGGCGATGCGGGCTGTCGCTACAATTCTATAGCAACTTGTTTGTCATCTGGCGATTTTCAACACACACAGTTCACACGGCAGCTGCCTAAGTTTGATCGTATAATAGCTTGTAGTGTGTGCGTTGACGTGGAACTATCAGTGAAACTGACTACATGTATATACCGGCTGTCGTCGAAGTCGCGAGCGTGTTTGGTCTCGTTCGGCTTGACAAGACAATCGTAGATATCAGACTCCGCCCCTCCCCCGTCCGGTTCTGCCCCTGGTGGGTCAGTGCAATAAATATATGCTACTCCTTGTTGAGTCACTGTTGCGTCGCCTATCCCTGGCCATTATGTGCAAACACGAATTCATCCACAAAACCGGAAGTAAATAGCATATTGCAACGCTGCCGGGGGAAGATCAAGCCAAGGACACAGGTAACATGCATGAAAAAATTGGTGAAGATCAGACATGTAGTTCCAGAGACATGTTAGCGGACAGACAGACAGACAAACAGATATACATACAGACAGACAAACAAACACGGTCATCACAATACTTCGCTTCCCTGTGGGTGGAGTAATAAATGGATGATAGTTACATTAGTATATATCTGACTGTTAGGCAGTTTACTTTAATCTAGTGTACGGAAACAGAAACAGATAAATGACAGGAAAACTAAAACACAAAACCGTATATTGCTCAGTAGTACTGGACTTCTTGGACATCTGTAGCAGCAAATATATGGTTTCGAGTTGTCCCATTTCGGCAGGTAGGCAGCCATAACTAGAAATTAAACTGCCCTAATTTTTATTTGTCATTTATTACTTCTGCTGGAGGTGTTGAATGTAAACTGTAGATCTCGATCTGTAACAAACTTGTGACCTCGACACCAAGGTCTTGAGTCTCGACAGCACTCTAGAGCAGTTTACAAAAGTTCTGGTCTTGGTCTCTAAGACCCAGATATCAAAGTCGTGTCTGTCTTGGTCTCGAGACCTCTTGTAAGGTCTCGATAACAAGACTGTGCTTAACCACCGCTTGTACAATAAATATTATTCACTATCGTAATACCAACGTACCCCGGATGTGCTGATTGCGGATTGGTCGATTGGCCGTTGGGCGGAGGCGGAGGAGCCCTTTGAGGCGGTCCTTTTCCCCTGCCTCCACCTCGGCCACCAGCAGCAGGTGCTAGTCCGCCTCTGCTGTGGTTCTGCTGCCTCTTCTGGACCTCGGCGTACATCGCACCTGCTCACGAACACACCGACTTACAACGTCAACCAACTGCTTCTAATCGTGGAGACGCTGACGACCTTTGAAAATCTTTATTTCACCAGATGAACATATCCGGTAGCAAAACAAATGGAAATAATAAATGAACTAACTTAACTAACTTAACTATAAATACAAATAATCAACATGTAGGGCCTACAGCATGGCGAAGTATGAGACACGTGGAATTATACACAGCAAAACAATCTTTGGCTATAGAATGTCATACTATACAACTACCTCAATTTAGAGATTGCATGACACAGAGCGCTTTCCGTTGCACAATATATTAAGTAAAATTTACTCAGACGAGCAGAGATCTGCTCATCCATAGGCCCCATTGCCGAAGTAATTACATATATCCTTGTATGTGTCTTTAAAATAATTTGGCAGAGTCACATCGCCGCCACACAAGCACCTTGGCACAGTCACTATACCCTTTACGACGGGCTGGTACATGTGCCTCCTAAAAGTGTAAAAAGTTCTCCTTCTTGTGGGGGATGTGGATCTCCGTCTAACACCAGGTTCCTTGGGCCCCGCGAATCTGCCCTAGACGGCATATCGATCGCTTCATTTCACCTGTTTTGCACAGTGCCCAATACACAGACACACAGACCACGATACGTGCGACACGTGTAGAAAAGGACCGTAGCTACGCAATGCGGGCAATGTGGCCCAACGATTACGCTGCTGAATAGGTTTAATAGATCACTGCTAATGCCACTAATCATATTTACAAGAATATAATTTGCTAGTTGGAAATTAAATACCAAATATAAAAAAGATCGTCTGCACTACAGAACTTCATAAATGTGTGAAGTTTGCACAATTTCACAGTTAAGATCTAATGAAGAAGAGACGTGTGCTATAGATGGTGACAAATTAACAACGACATAAATCGATGCACCAGAGAAGTGAGTGCACCATACTGTATCGGGCTTGCAGTCCGTCCACACCATGGCGGTACTTAGGACGGCCATAAAGTCTTGATTTACGAGCTCGTAGACCTATTCAGGAGAGGAAGACCGCATCTTACGACGTCGTATTAAACAACCCTAAAACGTCCTTCTGCCTGGATGTGTCCAAGGTCATCGGCGATCGTGCTTTGGCTCATACACGACTTTATCTGTTAATCCTTGATAATAAGCGCAGGCCTAAGTACTGTAATTGTCTTCGGGATATTCATCGCCGCGACAAAACAACGAAAGTGACAGTGAGTTGTCTCTGCAGTCATCACCGACTTAATGCCTTCCGTAAAATAAAGTAAAATGAATGGTTCTTGCAACATTTATTTCATTTTATTTTATTTCGGATGCGCGGACGTCCGCATAGCTGAAATAAAATGAATGAAAAGAGGGCGTGGCGTATGGTGAATTTGCGTGACGTGCAGGCAACAGTACAATGCAGTTCAGTTCACGTGATGCGCGCGAGGCTGTGTAGTACGCTTACCGGAGGGGGTTGGATTGTGCGGCGGCTGCATTGGAGCTCTCCTGGTAGGAGATGCTTGCTGGTGGTAGTTGGTCGGCATCATGCCTGGCTGCTGATACGGCCTGCCGCCGCCAGGACTAGTCGGCTTCATCCGCGGCTGACCTGCCGACACGACGCGGATCTTGGACGGCACCTTACTTCGATCAACCCGCTCTCGTTGTCCGGGCCCTACACAACAACACGCGTACCCTAGTTCTACTGTTCCATGCCAAACCAGTCTGAGTCATCGACGCGTTATGACAGCAGAGCATGCAGTCAAAACGCAAACGTATCGGAACCGATCACTTCGAGAGATTTCGTTTGCTGGTTTGAGTGCATTTGATAGTCTCAGAAACCATCATTATTACAGTGGAAATAAATGAAAATAAATAAATAAGTAAGGAAAATGTGGTCTTTGAGAACTACAAGTCCATAGCTGTAAAGCAAAAGACGGCCATGTCCACAGTAGGACATTTTCCAAGGTTCGAGGATACATGTCCTACGTATTCTATTTATGAAAAAATGCACACATATTACAACGTTTTCTATTTAGCGTACGTAAACAACAATAGAATACGTTACGGTCCGCCAATATTGCTTTTAAAACTGCAATAATGCCACCATGATGCAAACGAATCAACAGAGCGTGTATTACGACGAAGACAAATTTCAGCCACACTCGCCTCAGTGCCTCAAGGTTCCACTGCTTTTCGCACAACTGTGTGTTGTATTGCTTTTATTGAGTCCTGTCCAGAAGTGCAAAAATAAACTACATTAACTAAACTAATAAATTAAATAAATAAACGGGAAACGGAAAATGAAAATGTAATTTTTTAGGGTTACTACCGACCATTGCAAAATGCGTATGTTTAAATCAAGTATCATACGCGTATTCTATTTTTTGAAAAATATGCACGTATTTTAACGTATCCTATTTTAGCGTACGCGTATCCTAGGACCTTGCAATTTTCAACACACAGTCAGACTACAGTACGTTGTACAAATTTAAAGGAAGGAAAAGTCGACGTCGTACGCGACTCTTTCGGCAGTCCGGGTCCGATCGACACCGCTAGGCCGCCGACAGCAGATCGCAGCTGCATTTCGTCATTGCGACCTTCCGAGAACTTGATCGTCTTCTGGCCGCCTTTCTTCACAGTAAAATTAACTCTGTAACACACATCAAACACAAGCCATTATTACTTATGTCTAACATCTTCAGACAAGCAATTTTATATCATCAAAAATTTGTTTTTCAAAAGGTAGCAAATCGGAGTGATATGCAGTGTCATCGACAACTTTCGATCGCTGAAGTTTCGACTTTTAAGGTCCATTTTCATCGCAGCTAAGTCTTACTGAATCAAACAGGCAGTTCAAAATTCTCACCATGTTTAAAACCAGGCCAAATCCAGTTTAGTTCATTTCAGTGTCGGCAACGTGAATGGGCCTTAAATCGTCAAATCGTCAGATTTACACGATAAATGTAAAAACTGCCGTTTATACACACAATGTTAATGGCCACAAATCAGAAATCACAAAAAAATCATTTTTAAACATGCTGCTTGAATGTCAATGTGATGACAGTTAGAGTAATTTATTAAAGAAAATAATAGAGGAATTGAAGTTTTTGGAAAACAGTCACTAGTATGTCTAATTTTGGCAGATTTCAGCCAGTAATAACGTTCATTATTGCCGACTTGCGGTGACTGTTACACCTTACTATACTTCAGTGACCATTTTCCACCAGATTCCCGCGTTGGTAATTGTTCACTGAGATAACGTTCCGAGTAGCTGCTGAGACAGAGCGCGACGGTGCGAGACAGTGAATTGATACTGACACGTCGCTGAACTCGAGGACTAGATTCTTGCTCATGACGCTGCGATATCGCCTGGACAGCGTGACGAGCAACTCAGTCTTGAACGGCGTCTCAATGACGCTGCTGAAGTCCGACGTGACGTGCACCACCACCACGTCGTCCTGCCGCGTGCTGCATGTCACACAGTGCACTGCACAGCAGTAACAACAACTCAACAACTGTCCACAGCAACCAGCTCGACGCTCTGACGATCGATATGCCGTCTGGGGGCAGATTCGTGGGGCCCAAGGAACCTGGAGTTATGTGGAGATCAATATCCCCCACGAGAATGAGCACTTTTACACTTTTAGGGGACACATAAACCAGCCCGTTGTAAAGAGTATAGGGACTGTGCCAAGGTGATTGTGTGGCGGCGATGTGACTCTGCCAAATTATTTTAAAAAGGTCGTCAGCGTCTCCACAATTAGAAGCAGTTGACTGACGTTGTAAGTCGGTGTGTTTGACGTTTATACGACACTGACGTCGTTCACAATAAACGACAAACTGACGTCGCATAGATAACGAAACAGTTGATAAAGAAAACAATGTAACAGGGTTACTAGAAAATCCACATGCAGACCCACGCCAGTTACCTATCCATAACTGTAACCGTAACCTTAATCCTGACCCTCTGACCTTAAGATCAATGTATGTCGACAGCCTGCCATGGACTATATCTCTACCGATTCTGGTGTTAAGTAAGAATTTTCGACGTCGCCGATTTCCTTTTACAGCACGGACAAACAAACAGACAAACTCGCAGACGCCACTAAACCGCTGGCGCGGATAATAATGAAAAGAATGAAAATGCTGATTAGCCAGTTGCCAACGGCTACAAACCTTGCTGACACTTTGCTGATATTTTGTAGAGGAATCTTGCGAACTATGGCCGGTTCTATTTGACCTTTATTAGGACCTTCTTTCACCTTACACGCACCACAAAAAACCAGCTATATATGCATAATTTCAAAAAAACATAGTAATTGAAACTACAATATATGATTTAATCATATAACTGTATAAAAAGAATGCTACAATACATTCTGATGCATGGCAGAAAAGGAAATCTAGAACAATATGTCACATAGTCAAACGTAACAATGACTGTCTCAGAATAAAAGATTCCACCACAAATACAGTAGCATTGGATGAAAAACGGTTTACAATGCAGACCTTTTCTCTTCCGATGAGATATAAGAACTTGGCAGACAACATCAGCTCTCGCTTGCAACCCTTCAACAACATCAAAATGCATGTTACGTTCGCGTTCCGAATAGCAAAGCAACGCAAAACCCAGACAACAAAAGTCGTCCGCCAGAGATTGCCGTTTACATGCACATGTCACAGTCACTTACGATTTTTCACATAATGCAACACATATACAGACAAACATGACTAGTCATAAATTTACAACGTATTCGCCGGGGAGAAACAGCGTCTTACTACGTAGTCGTAGTCGTATACAATGGCAGCAAATTGCACAACAAAGTCTAAGAACGATATCAGGACGCAAATGCAGATACGCTAGACGCGACTAGGCTAATAAAATAAAACAAAACAAACGTCTGTGCCATTTTGCATTACACGCAATAGCCCTTGAATGAACTACGTACTTATACTGATGTTACCACTGTATCATGTTTGTACTGAAGGTATTTGTCAGTGCATTGCCTTAATACCTTAAGCTTCCGGTTGTGATATTGTCATTCATGTCTCAGCTTTTTGACTGTGCATATATGTTCTCAACTGTGAATTTCTAAATAAATAAATAAAACAAAAGAAGTCTATGTTGAACTTCCGCATTTGCTGCTGAGCGCCCTGTGGGCAGAAGATATCGATCGATAGCTGCTGGCGTCGCGTACCAGCTGCAGGCGCGCTCAGCAGCAAATGCGCCACTACTACTGTAATGGGACACATGCACGGACGGACGGACGGACGTACGGACACCCGACCGTTACGCAGACCCTGCTCCGCATACTATGCGGGCAGTGTCGATAAATCGATAAATCGTTGTATGGATGGAATAAACGTGCCTTGCCGCGTCGGTCGTACTTGGTGACGTAGTCGGCAAACTCGACTCGCTCTCGCTTGTCGTTGAGCAGCTTGCGCAGTTTCGGCTGCGCGTCGAGGTTGACGTAGTCGCCGAAGAACGACCGGTTCACGCTGTAGCGACGACGCTCCTTGCGGCCTTGCAGCAGCCCGCACGCTGCCGCACACACACGCACGCACAACCTACAGCTCGACGCCAAAGTCGGAGTCCGTATCCAGCGTCCGGGTCCAAGTCAAGGTCTAGTCAAGGTCAAGGACAATGTTCAGGTCAAAGTCTGAGTCCGAATCTAGCGTCCGGGTTCGGATCTAGATTCGGGTGGAAATCAAGGTCAAAGCCAAGGTCAAAGTTGGAGTCAGGATCCTCCGTCCGGGTCCAAATCAACGTTGAGGACAAGGTCCAGGTCCAGGTCGGAGTCTCTATCCGAGTTCGGATCCAGCCCCAGTCGGACTTGGATCCGAATTAAGGTCAAGGTCAAGTTCAAGGACATAGTCAGAGTCGGAATCCACTGTCTGCATTCAAGCGCCAGATCAAGGCCCACCCGTTCCAGCACTGGACTAGTGCGCGTTGCAGCTGTGGGTGTCGTGTACCGTCGTCCGGCGCCGTTGTGACCGTTAAGCCGTGTTCACAGCAGACGAACTGATCTGAACTGAACTGAACTGCAATGCACGCCCTGTAGCCCTGCAGCCAATCAACTTCGCGATGCTGACGCGTGTGACCAATAACTCGTCGTGTAACTGGGTCAACTTGGTGCAGGTCAGTTCAGTTCAGTTCAGTTCGACGGCTGTTAACAGCTCCGTTGGAAAGCATGCGTTCAGAACTCAAGTTCGCGAACTTCAGTTCAGTTCATCTGCTGTGAACACGGCTTCAGCCAGTTCGGCGCCAGTGACAAATATCCGGACTCACCTCAACTCAACACGTTCGCTGTCATCTCTCATCTCGGTGGCAGCTCGACTTAGGCTTCGTTCACATTACATAAACTGAACTGAACTGAACTCGAGTCGTGAACACGTGTAAACGCAACGACAACGTTCACATCGCACGAACTGGAGTTCGCGAACTAGCCTTATGCGAGGCAGTTCGCTGTGTCTTAATCGAGCCAGTCAGCATGCAGGGAATCAATGACGTCGGACTGTTTACGACACGTTCTTAGAGACGAACAAGAAATAACCAAATATAGTAATTATATCAATACCGAAAAAACAATATTTGATTACATCTGACAGTATACAGTTGTACCCGAACCCAAGCAATCGTTGACAGTCGATGAGCCCTATACCTTCTGATCGCATGCGGATGTAATGTTTCTTGGCATTCCATCGACGAAACGCCTTCTGTATGACCCGCGCGTAGACGTCGAACTTCCGATCTCGAATCTCCTCCAATAGGAATAACTGTCGTCGCACAGTCGCATATTCACACGACAGAGAGATTGTTTGGGCAGCACACTAAAATGTAAATGTAGTCGTCATCGTGATCGTAAACTGCAGTCAAGGTAGCCTGAAATGTTAATACAGCGCTGTTAAATGCAGCCCCGGTCGCTGGAAGCCCGAATTTCAAAACAAATGTAAGCTGTCGAAGATGAACCCGCGCGACGCGCTGCCTCATGGCATTGTGCTGTAGATAGGGCTGGACACACACACACACAACCATTTAACAGCCCTTTTTCCAGGACTACCCGGGTGGGCCGGTACCAGAAAGGTAAAACCAATCTGGATTTTATTGAAGCAAGAGACAGTGAGTGGCAGTGGCATCAGCTGGGCATATGCAAATCTGCACCTTGCTCCAGACAGATAACCACGCCAGCACCTCACCACTCAGTTTTTTACAGGCCGGATGCCCTTCCTGCCGCCCAAGTAAACACCGTCGAAGCACTGAAGGCAATAGATAGGGCTGGACAATCAGTGCAATAATCTAGCCGGCGATCGTCGCAAATATTGTCAACTTTGTCGACCGACGATGGTCCAGCTTATCAAGCTGAGCGCGTCAAGCTTCTTCAACTGAAGTGTTAACACATCGGTTCAAAATTTTACAAAATCCAGAATCTTGGACAGTTACAGAAAATAGTACCCTGATTTTAGAAGATAACCGAATTTCCTTGAAACACAGTGCAGGATGGGTCGAAGGCTGCGTCCGTGCCACAAACCAGGTCGATCCGTCCACACGTTTCAACAAAACACTACAGGTGCAAATACCGCGCTAGCATAGCGTCGCGCACGCACAAACGCAAAAAGCCGCAGATGCGTGGATCACGAAAGCAGAATTCACTTACGGCTGCCTTTGTCACAATCGCGTTCACATGTGTCTGTCAAACGTTTTCGATCTTTGGCTTCTTTTGATGACGCGATGTTAAATACGGCTCCGCTCCGGCCGCGGGAAACCCGCGTTCCAAAAAAAATCAGCCCGATATATCACAGTTTCGAGTAGTAGCGTTATATATTCTATCCTCGTAGATCGTTACCGATTCGGGGTTTTTGATGAAGATCTTGCTGCGTCCCATCTGGTACTGGTCGACGTCCATGCTGACCGACTGCAGCACATGCTTGATGCCTTGTCGTGGGTCGCCGTTCCACCGCGGCCACGTCTGCGGCGTCAGGATCGCGTAGCTGAATAACCCGACACACGCCAGACTGTGTCCACGCTGGGTCCGGCGGGCACAGGCCCCTCCAAATCGTGGCTAGGCCCCAAATTTAGCTGTACTCTTGACACACTGGGGTCAGTTGATTCTCAGCAAAAAACAGTAAATTTGATGCCATCAGATGTCACACTTTAAGGCTAAAATGCACAAAATTCGATTTCCGCTGGGGCTCCGACCCAGAGCCCGCTATGAGAGCTTACAGCGCTCCCACAGACCCCTAGCTGGATTTAAGGCGGCCTACTTCTAAAGGGAGGGAGGGAAAAGGGGGGAGG
>Ga0126328_10000190_pt1 | contig 13343 bp, 5 predicted proteins | sample InaspJWI13metaG_FD_97003 | JGI IMG/M metagenome (GOLD analysis project Ga0126328, IMG submission 97003) | Marine gutless worms symbiont microbial communities from Oahu, Hawaii - Inanidrilus sp. 1 OAHU.JWI-13 metaG | ecosystem: Host-associated > Annelida > Digestive system > Unclassified | place... | reverse complement strand
AGTCGTGATGCACAGCGAGAGCGTGGATTCAATAAAAAGATGAAAAGGCGAGGCGAACGACGGCGCGGCGGCGGGGAGTGAAGACAATCTGGAACGGTCGGTTGAGCGTTCATACGTGGTCGCGGTACACGCGTGACACAGTTATAGCTGGATGCTGCACTGAGTGGAAGATTGATGCGTAGTCATTGAACAGCAGCAGCAGCAGCAGCTGAAGTTGAGTACATCCCGGTAGTTGGAGGACTAGGCGACGTCTCCTGCAAGGATGTACCCGGGATTTTCGTTGGGGAGGAAGTGCGCCCGGTTCCGGTTTATTGACCATACGTATGCACGAGGTGGCTCGGTAACCGAATGGTTAGCGTCGTGGACTCAGGCGCAGAAGGGCCCGGGTTCAAATCGCAGCCGCGACGTTGTCAAGTAACAGTCTTAGGCAAACTGTTCACACCCATCTTGCCTCTGTTCACCAAGCAGCAAAATTGGTAGCAGCCCTATTAAGGGTTGCGGGGGTAACTGTGGGCCTGGCGGAAAGTAATGGCAGCCTACCGCCGGTTTTATGACTCACGTCACCTGCAGGCTGACTGCCAAAAACCGGGATCAGCTCCGGGACCCTACGCTCGGTAATCGAGTATGGGCTACCGTTTACCTTTTTTAAGTATGCACGTATACATGCATATCTACCGACATAAGCTGAGACACTGTAAGTGACGTAAACATGAAATCATTTATCATCGTTAGGCTTAATGACCAGCGGATGGCTGTACATTTGTTCATTTATTTGCCAAAAACGAGTTCTCAAATGTTTCAACACAACACAGTTTTTGTGTCACGAGCTTGGGAGAGTGGCCCCTCTGGCCTCGTGCATAAAGCTTCGTTCACGTTGCATAAACTGGACTGAGCCCCAGTTGTGAACACGTGCAAGCCACTGTAGGAGCGGCCACGTCGCGCGAATGGAGTTCGCGAACTATGCGACCCAGTTTGCTGTGTCTGCAGCCAATCTGTATGAAGTAAGTGGTTGTGACGTGACTCTGGACTGTGCATGTGACCAGTTATTAGCGCGTGCAGTAACTGGGTCGACTAGTTCCGTTCATGTGTATTTCTGTTCCAGGCATCTCACATTATTATCGATCATCCTTAACTTATTCTCCCACCCTCTGCGGATCCTGAAATGATTTACTCGAACCACTCTAAAATTCACGATTGACTGACTGTGTGATTGATTAAACAAGGCTTAAAGGGTCCAGTCGCGGCTTCGGGCAAAACCCCGAACAGATTGGCGAACGGCAAACTAATGAAACCGGCATTGTTATGTTAACAGATTGTCGACACTGGGACGTTTCGCGATCGGCAACTAGTTGACCTCGAGCAAGTTTCCTGGCAGCTGGAGGGCTAGCCGGACATTGTGAACAGTGACTGATTTCAGATGATTAATCCCAGTATTTCACGACTCTGCCGCTGCAATATCGATGGAGAATCGTGAATGCGTTCCATCTGGCCAGGCGTCCTCCTATCTCCTCTCGTGCGACTGGTTCCATTCTTATTCGCCGGTTTCGCATTTCTGTGGCCGATGGTATTCAGCCCCAGTACTGCGCTAGTGGCTTAAGCAGAACTGACAAAAGTAGGTTTTTACGTTTTAGGTTCTTTAGGTTTAAAAAAACTAAAATCTGGAAAAGTCCAAAGTGTAGGTTTTTTAGGTTTTTAAAATTTCACATTTTTTAGAAAACTGTAATAAGTTGTTTTTCGAGTTAGTTTGATTAAATCAGCAATTTTATCTAAGTATATGTGTATATAGTTAATGGCGCAGTTGGATTTCTAACATACTGTCTGCACCGTACAATACACCTAAAAGCGCTTTACAAAATATATAATTTAAAAGCCTAAAAAACCAGATGTACAAAAAACCTTAAAACCTAAGAACCTAAAATATATTCTTAAAAACGTAGGTTTTTCCAGCCCTGGGCTAAAGTACAGTGAGCAGTGTGTCCCAAGTGTGTCCCGTCGGCATGGGTTCCCGCACTAAAAAGGTAAAGGTAGCCCATACTCGATTACCGAGCGTAGGGTTCCGGAGCTGATCCCGTTTCTTGGCAGTGGAGCCCGCAGGTAACGTAAGTCATAAACCCGACGGTAGGCTGCCATTACTTTCCGCCAGGCCTGCAGTTACCCCCGCAACCCTTAAGAGGGCTGCTACCAGTTTGGCTGCTTGATGAACACAGGCACAATGGGTGTGAACAGTTTGCCTAAGACTGTTGTTACCCGACAGCGTCGCGACTGCGATTTGAACCCGGGCCCTTCAATCTGCGCCTGAGTCCAGCACGCTAACCGCTCGGCTACCGAGCCTCCAATAGTGCCCACATTAGTCGTCGTATAATTTTGGTCACCTGAGTTGCGTGTCGTACTGAAATTAATTCTTCGACGTGCAAGAGACTTGTGTCCGCTATAATCTGTGGCCGTTGTATGTCAGCGTATAATAAAGTAGGCCTATTCTTTATTCGTAGTTTTTGCTACTGCTTGTTATTTTAAGTCTGTTTGACTATTTTCGTATTTAGAGGTTCCGCGATGAGTGAATAGCGGTAGTTGATACTTAGCCATCTTCGCATTACTTATGCAAACCTCTGTGTTGGCGAAGGTACTAAATCAATCGATGTACAGACGAATGGGTGGGTGCACCGAAAACTCTCGCTGCAACGCGGAATTGATCACACAGAAGCTGCTATACTGAAAACAATGCTGCAGGATAAGTGGATTCTTCTTCTTCTTCTTATGCTGTTACTGTTGCTTCTAGCGTGCCCCTAACTCGAGTGTTGCCGTCGTCAGGTCGTACGGTCGTCGGCCTTCCTCCAGGCTGAGTGGATCTATGGTGGGCTGAGATCGATCCCACTTAACCAAGTGTTGCAGTCGTTTAAATACGTTTACTGCATCGCCAAGGCATTAGTAATTAATATCACGACCGCTGAAGTCCTCAGACAACAAACCGGACTCGATCGATTGCGTTGACCACGACCACCTTGACCATGACCTTGACATTGACCTATGACCGTGACTTAATCCCCGGCGAAATATGGTTGTGACTGTCTGCAAGTATGTTAGTGTCTACGTGTGTCTGTTGCTCACAAGCGTAGCCTAGTTCCTACCAAAACGGCTGAACCGATCGAGTTTCCGTTTTGGGACGAGCGACGCCAGTCTTTGTTTGAGCCTATACGTCGTGCAGTCTGTTTGCGACATCTGAGTATTTTGTTACTGCGCTTCCGCTGAGGGAGCGGAGTATTGTGATGAGCGCGTCTGTGTGTTTGTGTGTATGTCCGTTTGTGGCGAGCATATCTCACTTGTGACCCATACGCATACAAAATATCCAGGTTAACGGTCAGATGGTTCGATAGCTATGGTAAAACCAGACGGTAAAAACAGACGGACGACAGACGGACACGACCGATAGCACTGCCTTCCCCGCCAAGTACGCGGTCTGTGCATATTTACCGGGGCGTCTCTATTGTTCGCCGTTTCGTTGCTGAAAGCAGCACAACACGTTATCTGGACTAGAAAAAGACACGGCTAATGTACAACGAGATAACTCACGCCTCGCATTTAATATACTGGCGACTGGTCCGACCACTTTTGGGGGGAACACAGTGAAGAATTTGGAAAAACAGCGAGACACCCGGGACGTTTGGCTCCAAAATAATTTCGGTTAAGATGCTAAAATCCACGGCAATTTTAGCCACCCGGGCCGTTAAATTTCCGGACACTTTTGACAGTTTTGGAGCAATGCAAGACTAGAGAATCGCTCCACCTGTGCACCAGATTTCTCGCTGAATTATGGACGCATCACAGGCGAAGTGCAGCAGCGTAGTTCAACGTGCCGAGCGACAGGAGTGCATTTGTTATGAGAGCGAGGGTGCGAGGAAATGTCACCGCGGTCCATGACGCTATTAACCGGAGTACGGCGCGACGCTATAAATAGTGATGAAAATGGCGAACTGGGCAGCTGCGGCTGCTGAGTGAGGCGTGTGGCATCGTCCGTGTGTCACCGGAGAGAATTGCGGCGCTCGAGACACATTCATAAGTCAGTCTGCTCGTACGGGGTCAATCACGGCGGACGAGTCACCGCCACACATCAGGCCATTAGACGATTGTTGTGTTTCACGCCGACTGACCCGCTGCAGCCCCAATCCAATCACAGCGATGCAATCCCTATGTAAGAGAGAAAGGTCTGACAGTTTCAACACGATATATTTTACACAAATGTCACCCAGAGACAGTTATGAGCAAATGTGGGCTGTCACGCCCGTGTATGTGTATATTACGTGATAATGGCAGTGAAATATTGGTGCGATATATTCACGCACTGTGCCTCGGACTTTCGATAAAAACTACCGATGACATTTCGATAAGCAGATACCCGGGAATGAAAGTTTAAGATCTCTGCATCCAGACACTCTGGGGCAGATTACATGGAATGTCCTACAATGTTACTAACATTTTAACACCATTACACACCGCAGTATACACCCGGTTTACGTGCACTGTCAAATCATAATAACTAGCTATGATGACCGCTTCTGTAACGGAAAGCATCTGTCGGTGTCTGTCGGTCTGACCTGTCGGGAATATACCCAGAGTAACTCACTACGGGGCAGCACCGATGCGGTCGGTGTAGGCCTGCCTTTCGGCCTACAGTGTTGCTGTGCGCACTTGTTATGTTGTGGTATTACTGTCTACATCTTCCGCGTGTTAACGACATGCAATGCGCGAAACTCGTAAAGTAATTTGTACGCCGTATTCGTGAGCGCACCGCAGGTTGTCTTCGCGTTTATAGCTGCAGTTTGTATTCAACGAGACGATCGACGTGCGCATAAAACCCGACTGAAATGACACGCACTGGTGTGGGCAGTTCTGTCGTCGGATTCGCACTAAAATAGTCGACAACGCAGATTACGCATGAATTTTTAATGAACTGCGTCCATCGACCAACAACTGCGTTCTAAGTATAGTACCGAAAGACCGACTGCCATCACCGACAACCAGCTCCTGTCGCCAGTATTTTACACTGGCAATAACAGTTTGCCGCAAACACTGCGTGTCAGATACCGCGATTTTTTCTTGTAAATGTGCTGAAAATCAGCATAAAATAATGTAAAATAAAGGCGCGAACAACATGCAGTTTGTGGGGTTTTGGTCATAACGAATTTGATGAAAATATCAAGACCATAACGAAAAATAAACAGTAAGTAAGTAAGTAAGTAAATGTAATTTATAAACGCGCACAATGGTCAGCAAAGCCGAATCATAAAGCCAAGACACTAGATTTTTGGAAAGAAAGTGCTACAGATCAAGAATATAGGATTACCAGAAATTCATTATAGATTAAAGAGCTAAGGGCGTGTTTTCGCCATTGCCAGTGTATTCTACATTTACTTCCATATTTTATACAATATTTCGGCATATTTCTACAAAAAGCTCCGCTACCGCAGACGACGCGATATGTCACTCAAAATCTTGTCTACTGTATAGGTTGTACAAAAATCCACAACAGATCGAATGGCGTTAGAGGGTTAGGGCTGACCGACTTGTAGTAAACAGCCACGACTTGTCGATTGGCGTATACCGTACTGTAGGTGTCGTCAACAAACTCGACCGTCGACCACAACTACGAGTGTTGTTGACAACGCGATCGACTTGCCGTGGCGAAATTTTCTTAAGTCCGGAGTTTGGGACAAAGTTCCAGAGGGAAGTGCCCTAATTTTTGGAGATACCCACATTTCCTTATAACTCAGTGCGGGAAGAAAGCCTCCATCCCAAAACCCAGGTCGATTCGCCCAGTCGTTTTGATACAATACGGTTTGTGACAGACAGACGGACGGACAGACGGACACATGACGACAGCAAATACCGCGCTAGCGTAGCGTCGCGCGGCAAAAATACAGACGTATCGGATACCACGATAAAATTCTTTTTATGTCGTATTCGTTAAAATTTTTGTTGTTGGCTGTTGTTCGAGTGGAGCAATCGGTCTCGGTGTGTGTGTCCGTGTATTTATACAATAACGTTTGAACTAAATGAATATTTGTTCTATACATTTGCGCTGCTGTTTCTGCGGTTTATCTTGACAGTATCTAGGTCAAGTCGAATAGTCACTGTAATACGTTAGCGTTTAAGGTCACAGATGAAAACAAGAGCTCAGCAACTACTGGAATGTTAGACTGTGGCTGAAATGCCGGCAGAATTGGAAACTGCAAATACATGTAAGTAATAACCATCCGAAAAATTTTTTTAGCCAAAACGTTACCACTGTCGGCGAAAAATGTTTTCACTAGATAGTCATTGTGACCTCTTGTGAGGGCATTATTATTGATGTGGTTGTCGTCGTCGTTACTGAGAGAATCGGAGTCAGTGCTACAGGAGATTTTTTCCCAGGAATTTACATACCAAAAATCACAGAATAGCTACTAATTTTTGACAGAAATATTCAAAAATAAGAAGGTGAACAAATGTTTGAGACAGTATATTGCGCGGAGTAGCTATGGAGCAAAAATGGTTTGACATGCACTGCGATCAGCAAAAAGGACGTAAAGCTGGCCCAGTTTTGTTCTTACGGACCGCGTGTAACATTTCTAGTTTGGCTACCCCTGTGGAAAATCCACAAAGAGGTCACATAGCTCTGTATTAAGATAATTAAGATAATTTTCTTGTTTTTTTTCGCGAAAATTAAAAAAATATACCTATTTGGTATAAAGGAAACCAAAAATTGTGGCCACCCTTTACAGATCGTCGGCGCAAGTTTAAGCAGAAATTGGGTCCTGGCTCGTAGGTAGAGGCCGAACAGTTGAGAAACTCAAGATTTGTAGGGCGCGGCCTCTGACTGTTGACAGTTCCAATACCGGGCATCACACAAACAGCAGCAGCAGCAGCAGCATCGGTTGATGCAGCAGCAAGGTGCCGCGTCACGGGGAATCGACGTGGCGCGTAGCATCCCGCGCAATTGCAGCAGCCGCGGCGACCCGCACCGACCGACAGATATAACGACGGCGTCAACGATAAACCGCGACGCCGCCGGTAGCGTGGCGGCGAAACGGCAGGGCCTACGATCAGCAGGTCGCTAGTAGTCAGATCCGCGGCCACGGCGCGGCTGCTTACGACGACTCTGGGCAAGTTGTTCACGCCCGTGTGCCAGCTCGACGCTGGCAGTCTTCGTTGTCGGAGTCGTTGAACTGGACATATTTAGGCCTAAGTTTAAACCGCGACGCCGGGTGTCCGTAGATCAGCTCGTATCGCTGCTACACGGCGAGTTTCGCTGCTCGCATGACGTCGATTTCTCGTCTCCGCCTCTGCTGCTGTTGCTGCTGCTGGGACGGCGACGTGTCAACACCGGAGCGTCGGGCGTGTGAGGTCACAGATTGACGTCACGCCCGCCCCTACGTATTACATTCCACCCCGACGACGCGTCGATTTAACGACGTTTCCGCGTACGCCGTTAACTGCCGAATAGCAACGACATCCGCCGCCCTGCTTGTAAGTCTGCTGTTTATAATTACTGTTTACACAGCGGTGTATTTGGCGTATTTTGTCCTGAAAACTTACACGTTGGGTAAAATGACGTAACAGAATCTATGGTCACAATACGATCGCCATTTTGTGGGGTATAACTTGGCATAATGTGTGGAGTTAATGGATGCAGATGTTACCGTGTTATTCAAACAAAATGTAACCAGTTAGTTGAGGAAAATGTCCACATGATCATCAACCTGCCAAGAAAGCGTATTTAAGTGACATCAGAGTAACAAACATATCTAAGTTTTACCCACAAGATGGCGGCGGAAACCAGCTGGCATAGATATAGAACGAAATTACGTCACCGTCACCCTGTGAATAGACAAATTTATATTCCAAAGTCACGTTTAGCAGACAGTAGACAGACATGTAGGCCTATTGAGTGAACTGCGACATTCGAATTTCAGAAGAGGGCGGTCCTCTTTCTTAATTCTAAATAGGCTACGTTTCAGTTACAGTTTTTGTGCTAGTTTATTAACTCTTGTCCGCAACTTTGCCAAATGTTGACCGATTTGCAAATCGCTTTCCCGTCGCCGGTAGACTTTGTAACAGACTGAAAATAAAGTGGCAATTAAAGATCTTATCATACCTCAAAAAGTGTTGCGACACTATCTTTTGGAAACAATAATATTTGAAAACTAGCGAAAATCTTGGATGCTTTGTGATTAACGATAAAACACAGAATTGAATAGTGTAGCGACGCGTTGAAATCTGGTGAGATTTTTAACTGTGACTTTATTACAAAACCTTAAATTTAGTGATAAGTCTTACTTGTAAATCGTTCGTCATTTGGCGAAGTTACGGAAAAGAAGGTTGACTTTCTAACATGCCCGGTACGCTTGAGCATTGGGACAAAAAGATGAACTCGCAGGACATGGCGCGCGGCAGACAGAATAGGAGAAGCGCTTTTATATTTAGCGCAACCCAATTTCTTCAGAGTCCTAGTAGTATACTGTTGGATAAACCCAATGTGGGACAAGGCGGTCTAGATCGCAGACTCCGCCCCTCTGTTGCCACCTGGGAAGTTACTTTAAGCGCCTGAAAATTAGTCCCGTGCGTCCGTTGGGCTGCAACTGCATTTACTGTGCACAGTTTATAGCCGAGCCCAAGGCTGCGTGTGCACTGCACTTCAGCTGGGCGGCGACAATGAGTAACCCTGGCTTATGAGCAAATATGACGTCATTGATAAAACCGGAAGTGTATAACGTATTACTACGCCGCCAGAGGAGTACCGAGCCACGGCCATAGGTAACATGCACAAAAATTTGGTGAAGATCGGACGTGTAGGCCTAGTTCCGAAGATATGATCGTGGACAGACAAACACAAGGACACACACACATAGACAGACAGACACGCTCATCACAATACTCCGCTGCCCTGTCGGGAGCAGAGTAATAACTATAACTGAAAATAACTGCATAGCTATTTCAACATTTATTTGGTCTGACAGAGTCTTAAAATACCGACCTACGATCTCCAAAGTAAGCCATTGGAGGCTGTTCAACACAGCTAAACCGGAAAATAGTTCAAGCAGTTTATTCCTAGATTAGATAGAATCGCCTACATACATGATACATGTAGGTTTATTGACCATTGGCAGCCAACGGCTGGATTACACAGGTGGAAGTCACTCAGTTAATTAACAGCAAGTACATTAAGGCAGTCTGTTGTCTTTAGGTATGCCGTTTAATCAGATTCTGTCATGAACAGGTTTGTTACGAAACTTCAAAACGACAATATGAGTACAGTGATGGAGTGACGTGAATATTTCGTTTTTGTCTTTTACTTCACGCAAAGTTGAGCAAATGATGAGGATGCTCACATACACAAACTCTTCTAATTATTGGCGCATAACAATGTCAAAGTCATTGTTGAACACTGACGAACACGAAACGTTGTTAGAGTATTCCCTGTTGTTTTGCGTTAAGTTTTTAAAAAATAAATAAGTTATTTTCCTTTTCCTTACTTTCCTTTTGCATTTTCTTTCCTGTCACTTTTTTACTTTTATCGTGACTGACAAAGACGAATAGATAAAACGACCATCAAAACGACTGTCCGTGTTTTCCTCCATGTTTAGGTAGCTCACATTGCTTTATCTCGTGATTTCACCTGAATGTCTTGTTCTCCGCTGAGCAGACCGGGCATCCGCTACGAAGCGTGACGCACGCATACAAACGCACATCTGTTTTATGATTTATTGAATGGAAGACGATGAAAGTCGTCGGTCTTTGGCGCCCAGGAATTCCGACCACGGCGATGTCATTTTCTGCTCCATTCACTGATGACTAAATTAAATTTGGCGGCGGCCGTCCGTCGTATACAGTTCCATAAGCACACAGAGGACCGTCGCTGCTGCTGCTGCTGCTGCGGCCGTTGTGAATGCTGCTGTTCAACGCACGCGATCAGTAAATTGCCAATTGACGTCGGCATCAGTAGCTTGACAGTCAGCTGTCTGTGACGTATGGTCCCAAATCCACTTACATACTTATTGTCTCCGCCTGTCACTAAACATTAGTATTAGTTCAAATTATTGAAGTCGTCGTCATCATTTCGTGCATGGTTTGAATATTACGGAAACTAATCTTTTTTGGCCATTTTCCCTCCCATATGCCAGTTTTGCTTTTCATTAATGCCCGCCTTTCTGTTTGTAGCCTGGTAGCAATAACTGACTAATCTGACAGCGTGACATTTTTGGAAGATTTGCCTGTCGATGTATAATGTGACCCACACGTGCCGTAGCACAAGAGTTAAAAATTATTGTCAGCCGTCATTTTGTAGGTTCGGAACTTCGGGTAGACAAATCGGTCCGGTCCATGTCTGTCTGTCTGTCTGTGTCTGGATAATAACTTTTGACACATATTTGTGGCATTCTGGTTAACCTTGACACCAGCTACAGCGTCTAGTTCACGTTCGGAGACCAAAGTCATAGATCGGCGATCGTAATCAGAGGTAAAGTATTGGTGACATGTCGGTGCGACCTTCAGTGAACGCATTCTGGTATCGCCGTTGGTGTGTGGTCGACCTGAACTGTGTGAATATCGATGCCACCGTCACTATATAGTCTAGCCTCTGCGGACAATTAAAAATTTCGGGGCGAACGATGCTGTTCTAAAACTTCAATAGACAGCCGTTAGACCCAGGTCTAAGGGTGCATGCTTTTGCAAGCAGCTGAGCAGTGTCTAAAGCCATGTTCACAGCAGACCAACTGAACCGAACTCGACTGAACTGGAGTTCGCGAACTGGAGTTGTTACACATGCTTTCCAATGAAGCTGTTCACAGCGGCCGAACTGAGCTGAACTGAACTGACCTGCACCAAGTTGACCCAGTTACGCGATGAAGTTGATTGGCTGCAGAGCTGCGGTTCGCGAACTCCAGTTCAGTTCATTTCAAGTCGTCTGCTGTGAACACGGCTTAACGAACATCGGCCGATGGCCAAAAATGCGTTTACTCCGCCCGCAGAACTGGCGTTGGCAAGCACTGCTGAGCTTCAGAATCGCCCATAGCTTGCCGGCATACCGAATTACAAATTGCCGTTGCGTCGAGCAAGGCCTCCAGGGATCCTGATCGCTTTTTATTTTATTTAGTAGCCACGGCGCCTTGTCGAGTTCGAGGAAGGAATATATGATGGCTCGGGTGGAGTCGGTCCAGCTGGTACGGCGGGGGACGGGGCGGTCGGGAAGCGCAGCCGAGCGTGCCGTTTGATTCAATTACTCCAGCGACTGATTAGTAGAGAGCGAGGGAGAGAGGGACGCTGTTGTACCCCGCCTCACGGTCCCGAAGGATGTCCGGCCAAAACGGCCCCATTGTTGCAAGTCAAAACGGCCCTGACGCACTGCGAGCTTTAACTTGTCTTTTCTAGACCCCTCATACTGTATAGTATATGTGAATTTCACATAGAAAACAGGTACGCTGACAACGTACGCTGGCCCGCATTCGTCCATCACACGCCGCTGCTGCTGAGCGCCGGCCGTGCAGCAATCGATCGACCACAGCAGCAAACCTGCAGCGGGTTAGCTGCTGTGGGTCCATGCTGTACAGACAGACGCTGTACCGTTACGTAAACTTTTCTGGCAGCCTTTCGAGTGCCTGTTCTGTTATAATCATCGTGTGATGTGCTATCTCGATAAATAAATTGATGATTCAGTGATTGATTGATAGACCCTGCTCCGCATACTATGCGGGCAGTGCTAATAACCATATAGGTATTGTATGCACCGTACATGCACGTGCCTGATACGCGCAGTTATTAAAGCAGAAATAATTACTGGACACTCAGAAAGAATGAAGAGACATGACTCTTGAAGAGTCTTGACGCCTTTGAGATGAAAGAACTTAGAAAGATTCTGCGGGTTTCATTGTCAGCAAAGAAAACAAATGAGTGGGTTCTTAACAAAGCTGGAGTAAAGAGGGAACTGCTAGACACCGTCAAAGCAAGGAAGCTAGCAAACTGTGATCACACCATGAGGAAACAAGGGAGTTGCCTGAAGAAAGAGATAATGCAAGGAAAAATGACAGGTGCACGCAGGCGAGAAAGACCACGCACGGCCTGGATGGACAACATCAAGACGTGGACAGGACTCCACGTGAAAGAGTCAGTCGGAATGACAGAGGGCAGAGATAAATGAAGAAAGTACATCCACGGTGTGGCCAACCCTCAGATCGAGGACGGCTAAAGAACAGAACAGAACAGAACAGTTACTGGTCAACAGACTATAGAGGCCGTTTTAACTTTTCCGGTACCGTTTTGTATTGAGGCCGTTTTGAGAGGCAGAGGAGGGCGTTTTGACTGGTAACCGGCCGAAGCCGTCTCTTTGGCCGTGGATCGATGGACCGAGACAGCCAAGTCCTCCCCCCCCTCCTCCGGCTGGGCCCAGCCCCAGGTTGGGCGCCACTGTAGCTCGTCCTCCTTCGATGCCCGACAGTCGAACGCATTGACACTAATTAACGCTAAACACAATCTCGTTGCGTGCATTCGAATTTACGCCGAGCGCCATCGACTACTACCTCATAAATCAGTCCAGTCGACCTTCGACAGTCCCGTGTGTGTCGATCGGCGAATTCGGGCGCAGCCGATTTTCGCCAGCGTGCGTTCTGTACACGCAAACGCAGAATAATGGCATTCAGCACTTCCTGAGCACGCCGAATACGTAGGGTGACGGTGACGTAATTTTGTTCTATATCTATGACAGTTGATTTTTGCCGCCATCTTGTAGGTAAAAACTCTGAGAAATGTTTGTCACTGTGATAGCGCTTAAATACGCTTTGTTGGTAAGTCAGTGGTATGGTATGGTATGGTAAATGTAGATTTATATAGCGCTATTTTATCACGAAAGTCTCTAATGCGCTGAACACGCTAGTATCTGGAAAAAAAAGCCAGGTTTTCAGACCCTGTTTAAAAGACTCATAGTCCTGCTGTGCGCGGAGGTCGTCCGGCAGGGAGTTCCAGACCATGGGGCCGTGCACAGCGAATGCTCGGCGTCCAACAGTGGTTAGCCGATGTCGTGGCACCACCATCAGTTGCTGTGTGGCTGACCTGAGACGCTCCCTGCTGACAACATTGGTGACCGGTGTGCAACAGTCGACAAGGTACTGCGGAGCCTTGCCATGCAGAAATCTGTGCATGATGACACCGAGTTTGTACGTCACTCGATCTACCACATCGAGCCAGTGTAGGTCATCATGCAAGATTTGTGTCAGGCCATGGTCAAACTTTTTTGTGTCACTGACGACACGTGCTGCCGCGTTCATAACACGCTGCAGAGTGTCAGTAACAGACTTCGTGGCCCCGGCAAGTACAGCATT
>Ga0126328_10000187_pt1 | contig 13462 bp, 7 predicted proteins | sample InaspJWI13metaG_FD_97003 | JGI IMG/M metagenome (GOLD analysis project Ga0126328, IMG submission 97003) | Marine gutless worms symbiont microbial communities from Oahu, Hawaii - Inanidrilus sp. 1 OAHU.JWI-13 metaG | ecosystem: Host-associated > Annelida > Digestive system > Unclassified | place... | reverse complement strand
GTTCGGGAGGATAAGATGGTAGGTTCCCAGGTCTTTCCATCTCGCAGTAGAGAAGCCTTATTCCAGTTGCACTAGACATGCCTTCTCATCGTCTCAAGCCAGCCGTTGCCACATGAAGTAGTCCTCCGCCCAGCTTGAGAAAGAAGACCTGCTGCTGCCCAGGTCTCCGTGGACTAACGCCCGCTGGATACAACTCCAGAATTTATATGTTCTCAGGACTTTGAGCTGAGCAGCCACGTGCAACCGTTTTAAACGCATTGCTGTACCTCCGACGATTTGAGAAATGTTTCCTTCGATGCATTCTTACGCCTACTGGGACCGTCTTGACTTAGCTCGATTGTAGACTTGTTCTATGTAAGACTGCTTGCTGGACGTGAAAAATCCAGTTAATGTTGTGACGCCTCTGTTTTGGCGAATTTGTCGTCGCAGAGTTTGCTGAAAATATAGGCTTGCACTGTGTCAGAAACAAACTGACCGTCTACGTGTCATTATTATAAAATAATTCTTAATAGTGCGCGAGCTGATAATATCACCATCGTCTAGTATGTTGTACAACAGATAACACATAACACGAACAACTGCATGAACAACTTACCTGAAAGTTGACGAAAGAAACATGAAATATGCAGCGGAATAGCATATGGGAGCACATTGCAATGACAATAGTGAAGTTTGCATTCGAAATGCCGTCTAGACAAAACACTCCAAAAAGTCACTTTCATTGTGTATCTGAGATTACGGCGTTCGTTTGCACCAAAAATGACATTAGTTTGGTTTCATTATCACGCGACGTAGAATTTAATGTAGTACCTAACACTAACACTTGTGGTTCTGGCTGGCTATGTAAAGACACGTTCACAGCGCAGCATCAATACAAGTTCACACCGAAAGTTACATTGCATTAATTTCTGCGAGAACGTTGCGGATTCCGTAGCAGTGTATTTTAGTTCTTTTTAGTTTTTTTTAAATGTTTGCCGTTTGTATGTCTAAACATTCTACTTCACTGTTGATTTTTCGGAATTTTGCAAAGGTCCAGGCCTTTTAGTGGCAATTTCGTATTTTAAACTACAGGCTACTTGGTAAACCGACCATCAGCAGTATTACGTCTTGGTATGTAACCAGCCACCCAGGCAAACTCAGCCTTCCACACTCAGGGGATGGGAAATGAGTACCAGCCACTCGAGTGGCAATGCTCTGCGGCTGGAAAGGTAACCGTAGGTCTGGCGTCGCACCGAATATGCGTCACAGACTCTGGTATATCCAGCTAAGGGCTGGCAGATAAGTCATCCGTCAACCCTCATATGTATTAGGAGTATAGTACCCTTTACTTTTTAAGTCGTCCGCTCTAGGAAGTAACGATCTAGCTTATTTTTGCGCTGATAGAATATTTAATAGTGTGAGGGAGAGAATATTTAACAAGAATGGACGACCATATGCTGGGACGGGTCTCAACAGCTCTAGTTAGCGACTTTTCAGATCGTTGGTTCTTCCAGCCACTAGCTGGTGTGTGAAAGTGAATGCAGAAACCGAATACGCGGCACAGTCTAAGACAGATTTTAATGTGAGGAAAACTCAACCAACGTAAACCAAATGTCTACCTGCTGTACACCGCTAGACACATATTAACAATATATGTTACAATACGTAACAGCAATATTAACTGTGAAGTTCACAACACACATACAGCTGAGAGAAACGGGATAAAATCCATCCACAACCATGTCGAACGAATTCACTAACGTATATATTCAATTAAATCAATAAAAGTGATAACAGTGATGGAAAGCATAACTTCAGGGTGTCCAGAAACAACAGTAGCAGTGTGCACTTGCACTAGTATTTCGATTGAAAAAACACATTGATTTATGCCAATAAAAAGCCTACTACAAAGTTGGCGAGTGAAATTAAGTCGTTATAATTTAGCGCACTTTCAACGGTCTCGAGATTGCTGCTAATAAAACAATTATGGCTCAAGTTTCCGGATTTCGTGTTGACTATAGATGATTCGATAAGGACATTGCATAATGATCGTAATGACACATTCAAAGTTGTCATCGTAGCCGGGTTCAGCCACGAAGAACTTGAGGTTTTCAGGGTTTGGTGCACATTACCCGTGTTCACGGTAACACGCATTTCCCTTTGGACACCCGTGAACACAGGCCGTGTTGACGGGCCATGAACATAGATGTCTCAAAGTGACCCACTGTTGGTTCACTGGTCGTGTTCTCGGCCCGTGATCAAGGGTACTTCGGGCAGTTCTTAGAATCGAAGAGAGGCTTTAGAGACGCTAGTTTGCTTCTGTCAACAGAACATAAGGCTGTGTTGCGACTGCGCTTGACAACGACGTTGTCGAGAAGCGTACAGTGCGTCGGGAGTGGGTGAAACTCGTGCTGTTAGAATCTACAACGCGCTTTCGATTATTCAACTGCAAGACATTTCTGAACGGGAAAGTGACACTGTAAATTTTTACGGGTTAACTGGCTACTGTTAGTCTGCATCTAAATCCGGCCTTGATCACATACAGCTTAGAATCCATCAAGACAGATACGTGACGCGCACACACAAAAACGGGGGAATTGAAAAACAAACGAACAAACGAACGAACAAAAACCGAAACGCTAGACAACAATTCATCGATCGTATAAACATCGTCACAAAGAAAAAGGCAACATAGAGCCATCTACGGAACGATTAGCGAACTACCGGACTACATATGTCCTATACGTGCACAGTATAACAATTAACTCACCGAAAACACGTTGGAGTTTGCTATAGTTATTAACTGAACTGAGATCACAGATGTGCGAACAAGCATACCGAGTTACAATGCATTGAAGTTAACGTGACTACAGTGGCTTAATATAAGCAAAAATGAAGAGAATAACTGGCAATAAAGGCCTCAGACCGCAGCAGTGAAATGTAGATATATTTCTGGCAACAATATGCACAGAGTAGCATAAGCATCACCTGCATCGGTCTTATTTTCGAAGACTGCATCTTTACAGACAAATGGAAAGAAACAAATCTACATCCACCGTATGCCTATCAGCCACATCCAGTACGACGACGTGTACTTATTATACCCGCCACCAAAGTGGAGACATTAAGCGAAACTGTTGTGCGTTCGTTTGTCCGTCTCCCCCCCGTGTCTGTCCGTCTCGTTATTCACGCACAAAGAAATACACTATATACAGCCTAAGTTAGATTATCAGAACAAGAAGACAGAAACACCACGCCTACTTCGTCGTCCACAGAAACTGGAAGCGTGAAATATCCCGTCTCTATTCTTTGTCTATTTATTAGGATTTATTGTTATTATTAACGCAAAAACAATTCACAACACAGTGAGTATTCAAGTAAACACATTAACAAAATCAAACAGCAGTGGGTAACGGAAATCGTCTCAAGTTCGAAGTATACGTCCAAAACAATGAAAGTGTCAACGTAAACAACAATAACACAGATAACATTAACCGACGGTAGATAATAACGATGATGAATACGGTAAACGTAACGCTAGGTCTACTGACGATGAAAAGGCTATCCAAGCGTAGTCTAATTACTCGAACCACGTAAATAAACTGGTTTTTATCAGCGAAACATCAGAGAAAGTAGAAAAATGAACAACACTTTCACGGGTATTAAATAACAAAATCAGCGAGTCTTTCGTAACTTAGAAATAGAATCTAGTCTACCTGTCATCAAACGTTTACCTTCTATGCACAGTTGCATAATATAATTCAATCAAGAACATTCCACAGTATAGAGGTGTGCACGGAAATGGGAAACAGCGGGTTTCAATAGGTCATGGGTTTCCCGTGGGATGGAATAGAAATGTAGCTCAGAATGCCAATGGGGTCTGAATGGGAATTAATGTGACTGGAACGGGAATAGCATTATGACAATAATGCAAATCACTTTATTTCTAATTATCATGCAGTAAACGTGCGTTTTCTCGAATGAAATCATCGAATGGCACGGTAAACCAAAATTTATTTTGAGCCATGTTTGTCTGAATTGTGCGCAACCTGGGAATGCGCATAAAGTCACTGATGGAATAGCACGGAATGACAATCACAGCACTGTGATTATTATTCCCGCACACCTCCACCTCGTATACACTCGGCACATAACGAACTACTCGACACAGTGCCGACTTCCCCGACTCGAGGACAACTACTATAGGTTTATATCGCATCCAGCCGTCTCTGCTCCCTAATGAGCACGATGAAATTGTCGCAGGATCGGCATTTTTCTCCTACTATACGTCAGTTTTGTGACCGCGAGTCTCAGAATCTGTTCAGCTCACACGTTCATCTACTTTTATGCCTCATGTTCGCTCTTTAATGTTTTCCGTTAACAGCCGGAATCGAGAGCGATTGTAAAAACAGCCTGACGGTCTTCGATACAATGCAAAAGTCGCACGGCAAGAAAACGTTGCTGCCGGGCAAATAACACAATATAATATCCTACATAAACGCACGTCCAACAGGTGGAAAAGTGTATTCACGGTTGAACATTTAACGTAACAGACAGGAGACGCAAGAGTAGACCGTTGTGCTGTGCAAGACAGCACTTTCAACGTGTGAAGACATACGAATGTATACGCGTATTTTGCATTAGCCGGGTAATTAATAACTGCAACAGAACCACGACACGGCGTCTATTTACCGATATCAAATACGCAACATCAAAACTGACTGGCAAGCGTGCCAATATTATGGGTCGACAGCGTCGCTTGCGAAGTACATAAACACAGCAGGAATGCTACACTAGCACAGAAATGTCTACGTGAGCCAAAAAGTGTTATGTACAGACTTTGCAACGTACATATGTAAAACGTTCAACAGACAACGAAAAACGGGCGACGTTTTGCGCCACGTGCTGCAGACCGTCAGTGGAGCATGCCGAGAAACAACGGCGTGACTAATAATTAATGCATCGGCGTATCGGTTCATCGGCCGCTATCGGCATTCAAAACACAGGAATCCCTGACAGTGATATCCTTAAACACGACACGTCATTTGCTGTATGTTTATTTCCGGTTACGAATGGCGCATCGTTTCTGTAAAACAGGTGAAAAATTAGGCTTGAAGATAGCAGCGTTCGTGTTAAGGGTTATGGTTGAAGTTTACGGTTAGGATTAGAATTAGTATTAGGGCTACGGTTAGTTGTCGCACCAGCGTATGGGCCAATAGTTTTAAGGATTACCGTATATTTCCTATGATTTGAACGCCGATAGTGGCCGATATGCCGATACGCCGACGCATTAATTAATCACACCCGCGAATCGTTGTTCCCGCAGCAAGGTCCGCGCGACAGACAGACACACACACGTAGATATACATGACCGATATTGCTAACAATGACTTGAGAAAACGTACACACACGCGGATAAAACTTCCGTACTCCGCAAGCAAACCCGTGAGAGGACTGGACCCGTGTGAGATTAGTACAGATGCTGCATAACTTGTAACGACCTATTTAGCGCTTAACATTACACTGAATGTTGTTTTCGCGCATTGAAGGCTAGTACATGTAGCTAGAAAATCCTGCCAAATGAACTGAATGAAGCACGGCAAAAATAACGGCCGGGAATTTTGCCAACTGGCTGGGGAGGGGCCATCAAACGCTCGGTGGTCCATCTAGAGAGTGCTGGGGATATCGCATTTTAGAGTTACTCAGTTGTAATCAGCATGAACAGACAATACAGCGAACGATTCGACAGATACTACAGAATGAAGGAGAGACAAGATGCCGTACGTACCGTGAGAATAAACATCGTAACGATACGATAATAACAACAATATAGTACGTAAAAATCGCGCGACGGTCGCGCCCGAACGCCGCCGGCGTCTTTTATTATTGCATGTATTTCTACCGACCGCGTTAGCGGGCCAGGTACTACAAACGGTCGTGTCCGTCCATCCGTCTGTCTGCAGTTTTACATAAGCTTTCGAGCCAACTGACCTTTTTTGTATGCGTATGGATCATGACCATAGGTCGTCGGGAATTGAAAGTCAAGGTCGCAGGTCAAGGTCAAGTTCAGGATTAATGTAATGACGTTGGAATAAATATCGAAAATGTTCACTTGATTCTAGTTTAGCTGGGCGTGTATTATAGTGATGAATAGGAGTATAACGTATTCGTGACTTTAATTTCGTATTCCGTATAGTCTATTAGACTAATTACTCTCCCTGTTGCTTTATCAGTCTTTCAGTACTAGTATTTTCATTTTTCTTAAAGTTAGGGTTAGCAAGGTTGTCGAGACTAAGACCGAGACAGAGATCAAGTTCTTGAGACCAAAGTCTTGGCCTCGTGACTGGCCGAGCCAAAATTATTGCCTCCAGATTGACGCCGAGACCACAGGGGCCATAATCTCGGCCTTGAGACCGTCGCCGAAATTCTGTCTCGGCACCAGTCTGGTCTCAGCAGTCTTTAACAACTCGGACGCAATGCGGAGCGGTGGTAACGCGGTCGGTCGGACGTCGATCCTCTAGTGTTTCGGCCGCGTTCAGCAGGGCGGCGCCACCTAGCACCGCGCGGCGATGGGCTGCGGAGGCTGCGACGGCGGCTGGTTGGACGCCGAGAGGTTGGCGTCGACGATGGAGTACCGGGCGTGCATCGAGTCGCTGGAGGTGAACGACTGGCGGTGCTTGTAGGGCAGCTGCGAGACGGCCGACGCAGCCGAGCTGCAGCTCTCCTGGAACGCGTTCGCCACACAGATCTACGCACACACAGTCATCGTAGCGACATCGGGAACGAACGTGTGCCGAAAATTACAATAAATCACACGATAAATTTATTTCTTTTAAACTGCAACCAGCATTTCGGTCGAATTTCAAACCATAGCAGTTTCCGAGTGCCGGGGACCACATCAGCAAACCCGCCGCAGCAGCGTTCGGCGGCCGAATGATGCGACGGACAGACGGACAGACAGACGGACGCCCGACAAGTTAGTCAAAAAAATAATAGAGTGGCGTTTTGGACGACGATGTACATCTAAATAAAATATTACCTAAATTGAATATTTTCTCGTTGTTATCGCTGGAACACGTAGTCAGCTTACCTAGAGTAGGCCTACAGCAATAAGTGTGTTTCTGTTCTCGTACGAGCAACACTTACCTAAAACTTCCATAATCAGTTTTAGGCCACATCATGCGCATGCGGCCTATTGCTACATACGTCGCACGTTCCGTGGTCTTTGTTGGGTACTCCGGTACTGAATCGATCGAGATGTCGTTTGGGGGCAGACATCTGTGGGTCCAAGGATTCGTGTATTAGATGAGGGTGCACATCGGCGCCACTTGGCGAATACGATTGAACGATCTGTGCCATGCGCAGCGGCGATGCGTCCTTATATCAAATTAGCTTATGATGTGCCACGCGTGTTTCACTTCTACCATTTCTTGTGCATTGCTCGCGTCTGATGAGTAGTAATAAAGATTTACTGTCTTACTTACTTATTTGTAATCAATGGCAAACAGACGGTGATTAACTACTCGCATCTCTTCGTTTGCGGTACTTTTTTGAGAAACAAGGCACGGCTCCATACTTTGTAAGTTCCGGGACTAACTCCCCGGACTGTTTGCCGTTACTTCTGAGCATATACGTTTCATGTTTTGTTTTTACCTTTTTAACTTTTTTGGTTTCGTGAGGTAGATTAAGCCGACTTATGCCAGCTATTCAGCGCACGTTTTATAGCTCATCTTATCGTAAACTTAAGTTTCGAAAGTGCAGCAAAACTTGTGACAGTGGATTTCTGTCACATGGCAAAGTTTACTTTCGTAAGCGACTTTCAATACAGACTTTGCTGTGTGTGTGTGTGTTATGGGCCTTTCATTGTCTTTAGCATGGCGGTAAGTAACCAAGGTTTTACTAAATTTTTTTTAAGGTTTTAAAGGTTTTTTAGGTTTTACGGATTTCGTCAGGTTTTTAAAATTTATATTTTGCAAAAGCGCTTTTAGTTGTAGCCTACCTACGGCGTAGAGAGCATGTTACAAATCCAGCTGCGTCACTAACTACACATACCTTGATATAATTGCCGATTTTGGTCAAAATAACTTGAAAAACAACTTAAGGCTACAGTTGTCTGAGAAAAAAATGTGAAAATTTAAAACCTAAAACCTAACTTTAAAATTTCCCAGATTTTAGGTTTTTAAAACCTAAAATTAAAAAACCTACTATTGCCGGCTCTTGTCTATACAGCTATCTTATGCAGATGCGTTATCTTAGCAGAAGTGGGAGCCGAAATGACTATGATTATGACAGCGATATAATTAAGACCTATTGACTTTGTTGTAAACTAGGTATCCTTCACTCAATGTTTCATCGACCACTTTAACACAAAGTGCTCGACAAACACAGAACGTATCTGCCACTGTTACATGCATGTATGGCCGATAATAATGTATTCCTCCTGTAAAATTTCATCTCCTGTTGCAGTGTGCTCTGACTTATGATCTTAACCGTCGAGCTTGATATTGATAGAGTGAAGACCAATTGTCACGCCAAACATATGGGTCAAAGGTCATTTCGTTCAAAAGTTATTGTCCGGAGACACACAAATTACCGATTACCGATTAGTTTACCTGTACCATGCAACTGGTCGATAAAATGAGAAATTATTTGGTTGGGAGTTCTCGTCATAGTTGTATCAATGACAACATGAATTCGAGACGACAACACGAGCACCGTTTAATGAACGTTGCAATGCCTGATGAACGTTTAAGCACGGCGCCGCACAGAATACTAGCGAACACACCGTTCTATATCCGCGACAGAAAATACCGCAAGGAACGCGTAGGCTTAAGACGTCCGGCCCCGAGGACCGACAACATATGCGGCCCTTCCTACAAACAATTTCAAGTTAACGCCAATCGTATGGTAAACATTTTGCGCCTGAGCTTTCTGAGATACCGCGATCTTGACATTCGATTCAGAAATAGCATTGCGAGCTACAGTTTTCACGTTAAATGCCGTAAAAGTCGATGATTAAAGGTTGATTAAAGAAAGAAGCATGAATGTATTAAAGGATACGACAAAATCTAATTAGAAATTAAGTGAGCAAGCAGATTAAACGTGTTATCGATTTGACAACAACGTACACGCTCCTACCGGGCATTTTCCCGCACAACAGGAACACGTGTGAAAGAAGCAAGAGAGGTTTTGACGAGAGTCGTGAATGTCTGCGGTGTACAACCTGGTCGGCAGGCGCGCGGTGACTTCGTTGTCATCGTCAGAACGCTAAAGAAGGTTTTTTTCTGTTTTGAGCTGCAAGTCCGGGTGGGATAGGCGCATGGATGGACGGCGGACAGACGGACGAACGAACGAATGAGCAGACGGAGTGCAATGCGCAATGAAGTCATCATGTGGGCAGGGCCGCATAAAACTCAACCTATTCGGCTTTTAATCTAGCATAGGCCTACAGATGCTCGTCTGGCTGCCACAAGCGTGAAGTCGGTACAACCGTTTCAGAAAGGTTGCCTGTGCAAATATCTTCGAATTACAAATTTTTGCAGCGAACAGAATTGCAATACACATAGTTTGAATTTAAAATATAATGTGTTAATTTAAATTACCGGACGGATTGTTTACACTCGACTATTTCCGAAGCCAAATTTCACACAGAAACATCTGAGCCACGTCTAATACTGTTTGTAGCTTACAATATAATAGGCGTCAACTTCGAGGAAATGAAAGCAAACCTCCCTAATACGAGTGTCAGGGTAGAAAAAAATGACATTTTACGCTCAATAATGTATGGAAAATTTTGGCCGCAGGACTGCCCCAGACTACCTGGGAGAGGTTAGACAGGAAATGTTTTAAATTCCAATGTTAACGAGTCGTTGTCTGAGTCGCCACTGAGTTTACGCTTGTACAATGCCTATAATGCCCAAACCATGCCGCACGACCCGACGCGACAAACGGTTTTGTCCAGTCGGGCCAGGCGGTGTGAACGAAGCATAACGTACCCTTGTATAATGTTCCTGCTACAGCCGGTCATACTAAAAAGCGAAAAGACGCGAAGAGGAACAAAGAAATGACAGCGACAAGGAGTCGAAACAAGTAACTGAGGTCTCGCAGAGGGACAGCGCGACGCTTCATAATTTGCTTGATTTGCCTAAAATTTGCGTGAAACGGGATCGAAAATGACGACTGTGTTTGACCGATCACATCCTTGAAATACTTATGGGCTACTTTCCGGAACGTTACAATTCCATCATAAAATACCTAAACCTGCCAACTGCTTAGACATTCACAACGTAAAATGTCAACAGTTGCTGATTTTCGCTCTTTAACTGACGTAAACTGAAATGAAATAATACTAGGTCTACACCGTGTCTCAAAAACGCCACCATTACTTTTGGAATAACTCGGTCACAAGTAAACTGATTTGAATAATTTTTGGTATACATAATCCCGAAGAAATTTGACGTAAGCAATATTTTGCTGTTGTCCATGCACCTCACCTGTAAAATGTAGCCACTGTACCTTAAAAACTCAAAAGTCATTTTTCAGCAACAAGTGGTCTTCAAAACTATTTTTTTGCCAATGAAAACTTTTTTACTGTAGTTCTCTTATGAATTCACAGAATGATTTGGTATATGCGACAAATGCAATGAAGCAGCATATAGCATGCATAACATCCGTGCCAGTCGCATCAGCTCCAGCTCTTTGTTAAGACATGTTTTGAATGCTACACAGCACAGTGATAGATCAATGTTAAAAGAAGACTGGAAGACCGTGTCGCCGCAGACGACAGTGACTTTTAACAGCTCCTTGACACTAGTCATCTGAAATTCAAGTTTCTCGACAACATAATAACGAGCTGTTTTTCAAAGTTGTCTAATTGTCGCGGAAAATCATATAACTTCGATCATGTAGCAAAAGTTCTGCATTTCACAAGGTAGTGCAGTGACATTTTAGGGGTGGTGGTCAGGCGTATAAAAACTAATATCAAATGTCTTCAGAATTCTCTGAACCAAAAATTATTAAAATCGGTTCATTATTGAATAAGTTATGCAAAAATAATGGGAGGGTGGCGTTTGTTACTGAGACACAGTGTGGACTCTAGTAGTTTCGCTGCATTTTGACCCACATGTTTAATAGTATAACGTTGATAACATTGTTATCGTAGAACGAAAGCGACTGACTGTAGCATTAACAATCAGCTACGACAAATACCGCACATCATGTCTAATAAAACTGAGTCTTTAGCAACCAAGTTGTCATGGCAACAACTATATCGTATTAGAGGGATATATAGAAGATAGATTCAGTTGCCACGGACGAGCACATTGAGTGAGAAACATTCACATGACACCTAACATTCAGACGACAACACGACATAGCTCGCTTAACTACTCTCGAAATGACTACATTAACCGATGTCATTCAACTTATTTGGGAAAAAACGATTTATTATATTTATGTCTTAATGCTTACTACGGTATTTACGGTATGATTATTTTTGAATGTAAGCTAAATATTACGTTATGCAGTTGTGTGTGCAAGCTGTAGCAAAATCAAAAAAACGTGAAAGCCCGAATAACACAAACAAACTACAAAACAATGTACAAACTGATTACGATAAGAAAACAACGGTATCGTCCAACAAAGTCATCAGAGAATTCATGCTACACCACTACAGTCTACGGCTATACACGGCAAATAACGCAGCAAATTCAAACGATCAAATAATAACAAACAAATCATATGTTTAAAATTATAAAATCAAGATATGAACGAACGTAACAATACCCTACAGAAATAACAACACTAACAAGTAACACCAAACACGAAGTCTGTGCAGTTTGCAAATATATATCTAGCCAGTAATATACACAGGCCCAGGCCAATATTCCTTAGGTATAGATTACTGAGAAACAGTGACAGCTGTTATGCCAAAACTCCTACGATAACGTTCTCATTTTACAAAATGTCATTTAACTTAGCCAACGGTGACGACAAGTACTGTTTTAACCTCCGTTTGTCTGTGTGGGTAAATTTATGAAATTTGGGAAATGGGTAGACTATGACCCAAAACATTTTTATTAAATGTAAACGAGGGATTAATCTATAGGTAAAGGTAAAAGAATGTAGCAGTTTACAAGACACCTCACCGCTACGGGAATTCACATGCCATATGGGATCACACAGTGTTACCTGCCACCCGGCAGAGGTGACATTCCCGCCCTTCGGTTGGATTAATCCAGCGCTGGGTTAGGTTTAGTTTTAGCGCACCTGCATGGCGGTGGTATGTGCTCTACCGAGTGCCCTGTAGTTAGTATGTTTTGCTGAAACAGACTCGTGACAATTTAATGTCCCGCTGAGAGTATGAGACAAAGAACTATCCAGAAGATTAGTCAATTCTCCTGCAGCGGACTGAGCAAGAATCGAACCGGCGACCTCTGATTTAAGACTCCGAAACTCTATCGTCTACTAAGCCACTGCACCCAGTATCAATGCTACATGCAGGAGACGTGAAAATTGCTATTATTATATTATTTCTACGTACGTATCCATCTTATAAGTCATTATGGTGAAGCTTAAATATTAAATGTTGTTATCTGGTAAACCATGGAAAAATTTGTCGAATGCACGAAACTGGCGTGACTGTGTAACTTATCAATTTGTCATCATTTTCTACCGATTGTAGATGCAAACTCTTTTGTCAATATCTGAAATAAATGCGAACAGAAACTGACAGGTTGCGCACTTGCAAGTTTCTCAATATTTTCTAAAATCTGGCGTTTATCATAAATTTGATGTTTTCATTCAAGTTATGTTGAGATGCGGACACGTGATGCTATGGCAGATGGACATTGGTCAACTTTTACAACTCAACTCAGCCCAAACCAACCCAACCTTGCCCAACCTTACTAAATAACAAGGTTATTTTGATCCGACCCTAATCATGCGTATCACTGAGTGCCTCTGCGTCGAAGCCATATGACATTTCTCACGCAGAACTGTTCTGCATCAGTGTTATGCGCTAGAGTACATGTGAAAATCTCAAAAGTTACTGCCCGACTGCTATTAAACAATTTCTCGCGCAGATTCGTCATTCCTGGGTCAATTTTCTGACAAAGTTCGGAGCCTACCAGCGATACAGTAAAAGAAGACCCGAATCCTGGTAGCAGCCGTGCAATCCATAGTCCCCAATAAGAAGTGTAAGAAAAAGAAAACACGTCGTACGAAGTGGCTCCCGACCCCAACCCGACCCACTGGTTGACCCAACCCACGTCCACCTCTCTATGCCACCGTTGTGTTGTGTGTTTGATCCACTAGTGTTCGACGGATTTGCATGTAGTTGTCTGCTGTAAAAGTCAGCAGCACCATAATCACCCGAATGAACGACAACCTAAAGTAGAAGAAGAACGTCATAGAGATCCATACAGCCGATTTCATTGAATATCAGACTCAACCCAACCCAACCCAGTGGTTGACCAACCCACGT
>Ga0126328_10000186_pt1 | contig 13483 bp, 9 predicted proteins | sample InaspJWI13metaG_FD_97003 | JGI IMG/M metagenome (GOLD analysis project Ga0126328, IMG submission 97003) | Marine gutless worms symbiont microbial communities from Oahu, Hawaii - Inanidrilus sp. 1 OAHU.JWI-13 metaG | ecosystem: Host-associated > Annelida > Digestive system > Unclassified | place... | reverse complement strand
GTGTGTGTGTGTGTGTGTGTGTGTGTGTGTGTGTGTGTGTGTGTGTGTGTGTTTTACAAGTTATATTGATGCTGAAAGAACACGTGATGTGTTTATTTGTTGCTTGCCATAAATCAGAACATAATTTGTCGTGATTGAGATTATCTTATGTACAATTTATCTAGTGCACTTACCAACAGCGTCAAAGCACTGAAGGCTGCACAGATACAGATTTTCGGTTTTATAAATGGTGTTTTGTGGCGTTGATGCAGGTGTGTTCTGGTGACGAGTGCATCATTCTTGATTCAAGTCCAGTCACCAGGTGGCGAGTCTGTAGCTCAACTGGTCATGAAGGTCTCATGCCTCCAGTCTGCTTCCATTTTCCGCCTCCATCCTCAGTTGCTGTCGATTCTGTCAGCCGGTAACTTGCTGTTTACAGTCTTTATTGCTACTCAGTAGTTGTTAGAAGCACAAAGATACAATGTAAAAGGAATACTGAAACGATTAGACTCATCAGTCAGTGTTGATACCTAGTTGCTTTACCTTGGTAAGGCAGCATGGACGTGGGTGGCCAGTTTGTCATGTAATGTGCCCGTTTCTCTGCCACTTTTAGCCAATACTGAATTATGCTGCATAGCAGTGGAGAGCGAGAACTTGCCTAAGGATTTTTTGCGATGGCATTCTGGCTTGGAGTCAGAAGTATGCACTGCAAGCACAAGCCCAGCGATACAGGTTCATGTGTTTAGAGCTGAATCTGTCGAGTTTTTAAATGCCATTTAAAAGCATTGATTAAGAGATATGACTGATTTCATGTGCCAGCCTAGCCTATTTCAGGCAGCAGATCATGCATACTTTTTTAGTCCATTCACCAAATTTGCTTAAGAGTTTTGATACTGTATTGCTCTGTGTGGAGGATGACCACCGAGCATTGTCAGAATAAGATTATTTGCAGGTTGATGTCATTCCTAATTTTGAGCCACCACTCACAAAACAGTGAATTCATATGGCTGTTCTTGCCTTGTGCTATGTTGCTGTTGTTCCTGTGGTGTTGATGATGATAAAACAGTGATGATGCTGTGTGTGAATGAATGCTGTGAGCAGGTTGCTGAAGCAGCTGGAGCAGTTGAAACAGTCGTGGCTTGAATGTCAGCAGCACGTACGACACAAGATCGTTCTCTCAACCATTGAGTTGATAGAATCGTGGACGGAGGTTGGCTTTGTAAATCAGTCGGTTGTATTGCCTCCTTACATTTTAAAAACCACTTTAGAGCAGTCCGTCTGGCGAGTGTGTCTGTGTTTCAGCACAATGACTTCTGAACCGAGTGACGTTTGGCCTGGATATTTGGCACACTGGTTTACACTCTGTGTGTCAAGTTTGATGGTTAGGATAACAAAGGAAATGTTGTTAGTGTTTGTCTGTTTGTCTAGTTGTTAGTCCGTCACACTCGTGTATTGTGTAAAAGTGGCAGAGATCATTGTTAAACAATTAGCAGTCCATTGTAGTTCGTGGGTTGTAGCGATTTTTTCACCCCAAATGTGGAACTGATATCTGTTGGAGAAGATCCTCGTTGGGAGCAATAATTGGAGGGTGTATGGGCCAGTGGCAATTTTACCATTGTTCTTTTTCTTGAAGTGCAAAGTTGTTTAGGTCTTTCAGGTTTGAGTCTACTTAATATTGATGCTTGTACTAGACTGAATGTTGTGACTGTGTGTCAGGACTTGGCTCTATGCAATGTGGAGCGCCGGAGTGTGATGGATGCCTTGCAGGCAGACCCAACTCGCATACGATTGACTCACCAGGGGGCAGCACTGGACTGCGGTGGAGTCTGATATCTACGATTGCCCTGTTGTGACTGTGTCTGTGCCAGGACTCGGCTCCGGGCGATGCGGAGTGCCGGAGTGTGATGGAAGCCCTGCAGGCGGACGCCAGTCGCCTACTGGCAGAATACGACTCCACTAACTCGGCCGGCAATCGACTGCAGCGACGACTGCTTGGCTGTGAACATGCATTCCATCTGCTTAGTGACAGGTTCAGCCACTCGTCATGCATTTTGATACCCTTGCCTTAGTATTTAATGTTATTTTTTGAGTAGGTGAACAGTGCCTTCAGTGCTTTGACGCTGTTGGTTGGGCGGCAGGAAGGGCATCCGGCCTGTAAAACACTGAGTGGTGGGGTGCTGGCGTGGTTATCTGTCTGGAGCAAAGTGCAGACTTGCATATGGCCCATCTGATGCCAGTGCCACTCACTGTCTCTTGCTTCATTAGAATCCAAATTGGTTTTACCTTTCTGATACTGGCTCACCTGGGTAGTCCCAGACAAAGGGCCAAAGGGCCGTTAAATGGGAGTGTGTTTTGAGCAGATGAACGTAATGCCTTGAATGTGGTGTGGAGGGAGCAGATTCTACCCAGCGTACTGTAGCTTGCGCAAAAATATTTGAATCTTGCTCTGCTGTAGATAATTTTGCTGTAATTTTGACGATGTAAATTTAGTACAAGTCGACAAACACAGCAAAATTTGTCATAATTTTTCTTATTTTCTAATAATTTGAATATGTCAAGGAATTTAAAAAAACTGTGCACAGTATTCGTTGCTACTATTGGTACATTGATACACTGCTTTTTATTAGGGCTGCAGATTAATCGCAGTTAACGTGAGATTAATGCATTAATCCTTTAATCACGATTAATTTTTTTAATCGCGATATTAATTATTAATCGTGTGTGCAACGGCAGGGCTGTATTTGATTTACTAATTTATTGTTGAAACCGTAATTTTTCGAAGTCTGGACTTATCGTCAGCAAAACCCGTGCTGCTCTCTCTCCAGCTAATGTCAACAAACTGGTGTGCTTAAATAACTGGTTGGGCCTCTAATGACAGTAACCTCAAAGCCAGCATTTGAGATTGCATTCGAGTATTAGGTTGCGACTTTTGAGTGAAATGAACTGTGCTTTGGATGATAATTGATACATATTGTATGGTTTTTACTTTGCGATTAATTGTGAGATTAACTAAGGTTAATTTTTTTAATAGCGAGATTAATCGCAATTAAAAATTTTAATCGCACTGCAGCCCTACTTTTTATAGTTACAAAATTAGTAAACGTTAGCTGTCTGTGAGAAATTAAACATACCAGAACATAATGAGGGAGAAGACACTTTTTGCGCATATTAATGAGCTACTCATATGTAAAACTTGACCACTCATTTTCACCATTTACCATATTCATTCATGTTATTAATATGTGTATGTACATTGATTTGTAGGCTGCACCAGCGAACATTGGTAACCAATGGTCGGCTAGAATCTGCACCTGAATCTGCTCACTTTACAAATGGCATATGTGATGGATCTGAGAGTCCGTTGCCTGTGCCTGCTGACAGTATTGCTCAACCACATACAGTCCCATCTAGTCACAAACTTCCGTTATCTGCTCATGATGTTGACTTGCCGTCGGATGCAGCATTGCGTGATGATGGACAGGCGGTGACATCCGACGGTAGTGACGTTATGAACGGAAATTACTTGAGCTCTGGCGAGGATCCCGTCGCGTCCTCACTAACTCCGACCTCACTCTCGTCCGAAGAAGCTGCACAGAAGCCATACTTCTTCGACACAACAGTAAGCGGTGATGAATCTCGGACTCCGGCCACACAGCCTGTGATCTCCAGTGGTGAAACAGTTCAGAGCCGTACCGATGCTGCTGCTGAATATGACACAAATGGCATGCAAGCTGCGACTCCCACTGAGGAAAGCAAGTCTGACAAGGCAGTATACGATAAACAGGATATGAGTGCTCTTGAGGCTGGCGATAAAACAGCACCCAGTGACAGAGAAACTGAAGTTTCTGCCACATCCGTTCCTGTGAAATCAGTGACAGTTCGAGATAGAGCAGGAATTTCTACTGAGCTTACGTCAACAATCAGTACGAAAGAGACAGCTCAGCATCCAGCGGAAACTACCTCCGATGATATGACAAGAGTGTTTCCTGATACAGTGGTAGTTACAGAGGCAGAAAAGCATGCTAAACCCTCATCTGCAGCAAATGTTGTTCAGGATGCAGAACAAGTTACTTGCAGTGATGCTGTTAGTCTAAAGCATGTTGTATCATCTGTGAATGAGGAAATGCCACGTGAAGTGGTCACTGATGATCACGCTGTCTTGAAGCCGGAATCTGTGAGTGCAGATGTAAGAGATGATGGCCTTAGAACTGAACCTTCCAATGACATATCTCACGAACTTGATGATACACCAGTGACTGGCAATGAACAGATGGATGTAGGACAAGTTGCTGCTGTGGAGACTCCGAGAAAAGTCACCAAGCGTGATGATGTGGGTGATAGAACAGTTCCTCGGGTTGCTTGTGTGATACCTTCACGTACGGATGCTGAACCTCTTAAACCGCTGCCTTCTGAAAATACTGGCGTTCAGTCTGTTTCGAAAGCAGTGAAAACTGGAGCGATGGCAGCAGTAGCGGCTCCGTACCTTGCAGGCAAGGCAATTGCTGATGCTCTGAGGTCAGATACGGGTCAAACAACCAGTGTATCTCGCAGCGATCAGCATCTTAGTGAGATGACAAAAACTCTGGCAGAAGATGAGCAGAGAAAGCCATTTAAAGTTGCTGATGCGGGTACTTCAAGACAGCTCATCAGAGATGAAGGTGATAGAACAGTTCCTCAACACCAAGTTGCTGGTGTGGTGCCTTCACATGTGGATGCTGAACCTGGTAGACCGCTGCCTTCTGACAATGATAGTGCTGTTAGACGTGATCAAGATTGGAGCAGACAAGCCGGAATAATGGCAGATGCTGTTGTAGATGAGACGATGGCTGATGTTGATAATGTAATGGACTCAGGCGAGAGTGATTTGAACAGGACATCCGATGAGAGGCGCCCTTCTGTTGAATTACCCAAGTATGATGACAATTTAGAAGATGAAAAAGAGGAAAGTGATGATGATGACATGGATAAGATTGATTCGGCAGCTGATGATGATGATGATACCACATCTACACAGATGGCGCCACGATCTGTGAAGATGCACGAAACTGCAAAGGACAAAAAGTCCACTGCGACAACTTCCACAGTTGTCTGTGCAAGACCATCCCGAGGATCGGGTAAGAAAACCTCAAAAGCTTCGTCTGGTTTACCAGAAGATGTTGATGGCACAGAAGTTCTGTATGGTGATGAATCTGACAAGACAAAGGAAGGTGGTGACAGACTGAAGCATGCCTTCATTGGAGATGGCGAGGAACAGAAGATGACAGGCAGTGCTGATGAGAAGAGTCCAAGATCAGAGCATGCGGATGAACTTGATCAGACTGCGGCTGTTGATTTCACTGACCAAGACCAGTCATTTGTGGTGGATGACCAACACCCTCCAGCTCGTCATGGTAAAACTCCAGATGATGTTTCTACGAAAGAGCCCACAGTCCATTCTCCAACTTCTCGAGCCGAAACTGTTTCATCTCAGGGTATTGCTCGTGAGATTGGTGTAAGAACAGATACAAGACCATATACAGTGACTGAACATGGCAATAATAGTGACAGAGTGATGGAACAGGGTAGGAGTGATACAGCCACAGCTGTGCAGGGTACCGAGCCCATTACTACTGATCATGAGGACGCGACTCTTGAACTTCAACCGTCTGACACAGAGATGGAACAAGGTGACAGAATGCATACACCAGTGCTTGCTGCTGCAGAGACGTCAGCTTTGCCAGAGAAAGTCGCTGGTCATGCACCAGATTTGCAAGTATCTCTTGCGGCCAAGACTCCGAAGACACCAGACAATTTGCCAGCTGTGCCAAAACAGAGTGTAAGGGAACAGGTTGAAAGTGCCAGAATGGAGCCACAACAGCTGGACAACAGGCAGACAGAAGCTGAGCTGGCTGTACTGAGACCTTTAGAGATTCGGCAGCAGGTCGATGCAGATGAGGATAAGAAATATGGTGCTAGTGAGCGTCCTCGAGGAACAGATGTAGCTGGAGGCAGAAGAAGTGTGCCTAAAGACAAAGCTGATAATACTGGCATTCAGTCTATTTCGAAAGCAGTGAAAACTGGAGCGATGGCAGCAGTAGCGGCTCCGTACCTTGCAGGCAAGGCAATTGCAGATGCTCTGAGGTCGGATACGGGTTCAGCAACCAGTGTACCTCGCAACGATCAGCGTCTTAGCGAGACGACGAAAACATCGGCAGAAGAGCAGCAGAGAAAACCATCCAGTATTGGAGATGATGCTGCCAGAGCTTTTGAATCACATGTTGCTGAGGATAGACTTCGCCCTTCCAGACTGCCAAGTCAGCTAGATAAAGACATGGAGCAGCTGCCAGACTCTGCAGAGGCATCAGATTCGTCAAAAACTACAGTGAGTTCGGCAGAATTGACGAATGCTGATGTTATATTAGACACTTCTCCATCATCACCATATCAAGCCTCTGGCATATCAGAGGTTAAGTTACAGCAGTCGCTCATGGAACAGGCATCAGCAGTAGCAGCAGGACCTGATTCATTGGAAGTTCATGATGATAGGTCAGCAGAGTCATCGGTGAAGATAGAGCCTCTGTTGCCATTTGTAGCATCAGCAAAGCCATCAGAAGTAACTGCCGCATCAACTGTACCATCAGTGCAGCCATTAACGTCGACTTTGGTCTCTGAACCATCAGCTATTGCACTGTCAGTATCTTCAGAAACTGTGCAGCCTGTTATATCAACTGTGGCATCAACTGTTCAACCACCCAAGACTGTGCAGCCTGATGTTTCAATCGCAGCTGATGCTGCGTTATCTTCGGAGACAGCAAAGCCTGTTGTATCAGTCACATCAACGGTGCCATCATTGGAGCCTGCCCAGCCCATTATATCAACTGCAGCGCCAACTTTGCCTTATTCAGCGTCAATGCAGCCCACTGTATCAACTACAGCAGAGACTGTGCAGCCAGTTGTGACAACCACCACTTCAGCTGTGCCATTGTCAGTGACTGCAGAACCATTTGTATCAACAACAGCGTCTGCTGTGCAGTCAGCAGATACATCGAAGCCCATTGTATCAACTGTGCCGATGTCTGAGACTATGCAGCCCATTCTGTCAACCACAACATCAACTGTGTCGTCGTCGGAAACTGCGCAACCCATTGTATCAACCAAAGAGTCGCCTTTGCTACCGTCGGAGACTGTGCAGCCCGTTATCTCAGCTGTGGCATCTACTCCACTACCACCAGATACTCTGCAGGCAGTTATATCAACTGTTCCTTTAACTCAGCAACCAACAGTGACCACGCAATCTGTACTACCAGCTCCAGTATCAAGCCATGTATCACCATCGACGTCTGTGTCTGTCGTATCTGCCTTACCATCACTCGTCTCATTGCAAACCACTACAGATACCACGAGCTCGTTTTTAACAACTGCGTCCATCACTTCTCCAGTGACGTCGGCTATAATTTCAGAAGAGTTTGACATAATGTCGGATACAAAACCGACTTCTGTCGTCGAAGAAATGCCGAGTGAAGAGATGGACAAGTCTTTGGTGGATTCATCTGCTGTTGCAGCTCCTGATCTTCGCTCGCAGCCACTGTTGAGTGAAAGGAGAAAGGCCGAAGTTGGTGATGAGATGGGGGATGTGCATCTTGAACCATGCCGACAGCGTGCTGTTACAGATGCTGAATGGGATGAGAGGAATAAAGCACGTTCTGAGATACCAGTTGAGCAGGCTTCACAGAACATTGGTGAAAGATCTCAGCCAGAGAATGAGCCACATGATTCTGCGCTGTCGTCTGTGAAGACAGCAGTTAAAATGGGTCTGCTTGGAATAGTTGGAGCCCCAGTGCTTGCCGGAAAGGCCATTGCCGAGGCTGTGAAGTCAAAGACTGCAGAGGAACAAGATTCACAGACTAGGAGATCGCCGGAAGCGTACACAGAGCCAGATGCCACAAAATTACAGAAGCCTGTAGCACCTTTGGATCAGCTGTCAGATGATCAGTCTGCATTGGCAATCACAGTTTCAACTGACACACGCCCTAGTCATAAATACACCGACACACTGGCAGCTTTTCAGGCAGAAGAATTGCAGCCGCAGGTTGTTTCTGTCAGCTCTAGAGATGTTGCTGGTGATCAGCAGAAAGAACTTGATGCAGACAAGGAGGCGAAAGACAAGCCAGAAATTGCTGCCAACCAGCCGACTGTTGCTGACGAGATGCGGAGTGATTTTGGCAGAAGTGTTGAGAGTACAAGTCAACCGGGTTTATCACTGTCTGAAGCGTTGTTGTCTCGACTGTACGATCAAGAACACAATTGTTTTATTGATCCATCGACCGGTCGTCGCATCAGCCTGGCGTCGGCAGTCCAGCTGGGCCTGATTGATGGCAGCAACAAAGTGATAGCAGACCTGAACTCCGGGGAAGTGATCAGTGTGGTGGAAGCGCTAAGTCGCGGGATCATCGATCCGGAGACCGGAATGGTGTTGGTCGACGGGGAGGCTGTTGTCCCGCTGAACGAAGCTCTTGCCAGTGGGCTCATCATGGATGATACGGACGGCGAGTTGCTGGAGTTGGCCGCCAGTATCGGAGCGGCTGCGGGCAGACATGCGTGGAACGAGGCGACCGACACCGCGAAGTCGACAGAAGAATTACAGAAACCGGTGAGGTCTCATCGGCGCAGGGTGGCACGGCAGTCGTCGCAGCCACTGAAGCTGGTGCAGATGCTGGATCTCGGTCTGTACGACCCGGTGTCGGGAGAGTTTCGAGATCCGCAGACCTCTGACTCTTTGTCGCTCGGCGAAGCAATCAGATGGCGACTTCTCGACAAGAACTCGGTAGTCATTAACGACCCGCAGAGCGAAGAGGTTCTCAGTCTGGAGGAGTCGGTTCGTGGTGGGCTTGTGTCGGGCAGCACGAGTCTTGTTCATGATACGAGCACCTCAGAAAACATTCCACTGACGGAGGCCCTCCGTCGAGGCATTCTGGTCCCTCGACCCATGTCCATAGCAACTGCAATTAACATCGGCTTGTACGATGAAGCCAACGGCATGTTCTTTGACCCAACGAACGGTCTCTACTTTGCCCTCGAGGAGGCAGTCGAAGGTGGTCTAATCGACCCACACTCTCTGGTCATCGACCCTGCTACTGGCAAGGCGATGGCTGTGGCTGCTGCGTTGGCATGTGGCATTCTTGATGCAAGACATGGCAATGTGGTTAACATTCACACCGGTGAAGTAATTCCATTGAAGCAGATGGCTGTCAGCAGCCAGGCTGTCATCGGAAGCCAGCCTGTTGGAATTTCAAACCAAGTCACCACTGCTCCTACTAGTGTCGAACAAGCTGGCACTCCGACTTCTGGTCCAGATGTGCACGAGATTAACGAAAGTAGAATTATTAGTGCTTCTGAGTCGTCTGGTGATGCAAATACTGGCATTCAGTCTTTGTCGAAAGTGATAAAAACTGGAGCATTGGCAGCAGTAGCAGCCCCATACATTGCAGGCAAGGCAATTGCTGATGCCCTGAGGTCAGATAGAGGTCTGACTCCTGGTGATGGTGATAAGACTCATGATGTAACCAAAGATGATCGGCTGGCTACAGGATCTCGGAAGCACGACGTTTCTCCAACTACACAGATTAACGATGTTCCTGATATGGCTGCTGAGGTTTCCGATACTAGTATGGATGTTTTGCAGGGAGATGAAATACCTCATCATGATGGCCTATACCGGTACACTGATCGTGCACCTAGTGCCACAGCCATTCCAGGTGAAGTGATGAACGAAGATGTGGCTCCAGCTGGTACCGATGCTGGAAAGAGTTGGCTGGCGGAGACACAACAAGTTCAGGCACAACTTTCAGACTACCAGCCAGTGAGTGTTGCTGCAGAGCCTGCAGCATATCATCCCACAGGTGAGGTCATAGCACCACCTGCAGCACCAGACGCATCGGTCAGTGATGAGTCGTACAGGGCACCTGCTTTTGATGAGTCATTGACAATACCCATTGGTGACGAGTCATCACAAGAAATGAAGGGCCAGTCAGCTTTTGATAGTGGTTTGCCAGTAAGTAATGTGACTGGTCCAACTGATCAAACCATTCCCAAACCATTTGTCAGTGATGATTCAGGTCCGCCAGTTTCAGCACCAGTCTCAGCAACAACTGCTTCACTGGATATTTCTCCTGAATTACATCCGTCTGTTACAGTTGTACCGGAAGATGGTGGCAAGCCATCTCCTGCAGTGGATGGAGTTAGCAGCACTGTGCCATTGCAACAGATTTTGTCTCCAGCAGCCACATCTGACAGTCAAGTGGAAGGTGGAGATGTTGGTGGCAGAGATGCTGAGTTGCAGCGATCGGTGGAAGCTGAGCCTCTGCATGATGCAGATGATATTTCCATAGCTCAGAAGACAGAGGCAGAGAATTCTAGGCTGTTACCAGACAGCATGCACGTTACAGTTGGGCTGGATCGGCCAACGCAGGTTGGGTTTACGGCGGCAAAGGCTCCTGGCTTGGGTCAGCCACAGGCTGCTGCCGGTCCTCACGACATTCAGAGAGTGAGTGAAATGAAACACATTGAAGTGAAACACGTTCCTGGTGATGTCACAAGGACAGGCGATGCAGAGACAGCAGATGAAGATAGAGACAGCGTGTCAAAGGATGTCGGAGAGAAAGACGATGGAACGAAAGATGCACCGAAGAAAGATGTACAGAAAAGTGCCGATTTCAGAGATGATGTGCAGCCAGTGACCAGGGTCATACATGTCGATGATGAGAAAACTGTTCCTGATGATGTAGTGAAGAGCAGTATCGCAAAGAAAGTCGAGGAACGGAGAGATCATGTAGATGAAGATGACTTAAAGAGAGATGGATCAAAGAAAGACATCCCTGGTGCCATGAGAGATGCACCATGTGGTGATGAAGATGTTCAGTACCCGAGTGATGTGCAGATTGCAGTGAAACCTCTTTCTGGTTCTTCTGTGGGGATAGACGCTGTGAGAAAAGGTACCCAAGATGGTATAACGAAGGAAAAAGACAAAGATGTCAGGAGAACTGACAAAGAACAGAAAATATCAACAGATTTTGGCGAGTCTCGAGACGATGTGCAACAGCTGACTGGAGTCATTGACATTGAAGTGAAAACTCTGCCAGCAGATGTGAAGGAGAAAGACAGCTTGAAGAACGACAAAGCGGGGAGTGAAGATTTGTCGGCAGTTTATGTGAAGAAACACATTCCACAGAAGGAAGAGAGACAGAAAGATGCTGTGGCTGGTGTTGTGCAGCAGCAGAGCATTCTCCAGCAGGTTGAAGTGACAACTGTTCCTGGTGATGTCACAGAGAAAGAGTATGTGACAGATGATGTTGGAAGGGGTGATGATATCTCTAAAGATGATTCAGAGAAAGAGGTCCGGCAGAAAGTCGATGCACAGAATGAAACAGTGGGTGTTATTGAATCCAAAGAAGATGCAGAACGACTTAGTAAAATCACGCAGATTGAAGTGAAACCTCTTCCTGAAGATGCTGGCAAGAAGGAAGATGTCAGAACCCTGAAGAGAGATGATGTGAGTAGAGATGACGATAAGAAAGATAAGACCAAGAAAGATGCGGTTCAAACTGGTAAGTCAGAAGACGCGGTTGCTGTAACTGACGAATACAGAGATGATGCTAAAACTGCACAAGATGGTATTGCAGATAAGCCGACAGATGTGGTCGACACTGTGAAGCAGCAACAAAGAGATGTAGACACTGTTAATATTGATAAACCGGTTGATGATAAAGAAGAACTGGTTGCTATGGAAATGCAGCAGCAGCAGCAGAAGAGGGTCTTGGGTAGTGAAATGTTGACTGAAGAGACCATCTCGGCTGGAGATAAACTTGCTGTTGCTGAGGATGATGGCCATGAGCTGCAAAAGAAAGATCTCAGCAGCTATGACGTATTGATGGGCGAGCTTGTCGAACAGCAGAACTGGCTGTTATGTGCCATGATGACTCTCTGTAACCAAGCCGATGTCTGCACTTCAGCAGCCGACAACTCAGACGTCATTCCTGGTCACATCTGTCACCTGCAGGTATGTCGGAGCATACATTTTTTTCTGTCTAACTGTGTACATCTAATCTATATTTGTATTTTTTCTTGTTGTAATAATCGTCAAATTTCCACAAGGGCATCGCATGAAATCTGCTGTTGATTCTGCATTGCTTTCTATGTTATTTGTATACAGTGTATAATTTACAGCTGCCTTTTCGTAGAAGACACATTTGTTGCTATTTAAATAAGCTTTGCACAAATATTTCTGATGAAAACTAATAACAGGCATTGATGGCACTTCTGTATATTGTGATGGCAGATTTTATTACTGGTCAGTGCAATCAGATATGTTTATTTTTGTTTTTCTTATTGCTAAATTAATTTATCGTGGTTGTAGAAAATAGTGGAAGATCTTGGTTCAGTTTCGGAGCCGCTGGAGCAAGTATTGACAAAGGCTCGACGTGTCCTGAGTAGCAGGGAAACTGAATTGTATGACGAACAGCGACAGGAGATCGAAACTCTTGTTAACGACATTGAACAACTGCGTGATCTGGTATGCATGTGTAGCAGCTGCCTCGTCTCTACTGATCTGTTTCTTTGTACTTTGCTGTTAAGAGAGCCTTTGTTGATAGCTGGCAGAGGATCATAGGTCTACAGGCCAAATGCCCTCCTTGTAACCTAACAAGCACTGGTGAAGCACCACATTGAAGGAAACTAAAGAAAACAGTGCAGTTTGTGGCATGCTGTGTTTATTATGGAGAAGGCAGTGTAGGTAACAAGGTTGAGGAGAAATTGATCGCGTTTTGCTTAATCTGAATGCACTATTACGTCAACAAGGGCATGGGAGTGTGTGCACAGACAAAATTTTCCAGTTCTTTACTGGGTGCCATCCAACACGTCACGTTGTATAATGGCCATAAAACAGTTGTTTGTGTATGTGTGTTTTACCAGTGCTTTTTAATCTTTTTTGGTACTTGATCATCTGTGTCATGCTGGACAAAGGGCCGTTAAACTGGTTGTTGTTTTACTTCTGGTATGCAAGGTGAAATGCACAGAGCAGGTTGGTGATGTATCCGTGCGTCTGCACGATTTGCTCGAGAAACTCTGTTATGTGATTATCTGACGGTTGACTGGGTGGATGTGATAACCTGCTCAGGTGGAGACGGAGTGCGGTGGTCGTGTGCGGCTGCTCAGTGCTGCCCGTGGTGAGCTGCAGTCATTTGACGCCGGTGTCACCGAGTTTGACTCGTGGCTGTGTGGAGCCGAGTCACAGCTTCGCATCATGCAGCGCTCGGTTGGCGACTTGCACAAGTTCCGCCAGCACACCACCACCGACCTGCAGGTTATTTATTTTGCAAGCGCTGGAGTCGCCGTAAGTGCTGCAGTCATGCCTTCAGTGCTTTGACGCTGTTGGTTGGGCAGCAGGAAGGGCATCCGGCCTGTAAAAAACTGAGCGGTGGGGTGCTGGCGTGGTTATCTGTCTGGAGCGAGGTGCAGACTTGCATATGGC
>Ga0126328_10000181_pt1 | contig 13558 bp, 4 predicted proteins | sample InaspJWI13metaG_FD_97003 | JGI IMG/M metagenome (GOLD analysis project Ga0126328, IMG submission 97003) | Marine gutless worms symbiont microbial communities from Oahu, Hawaii - Inanidrilus sp. 1 OAHU.JWI-13 metaG | ecosystem: Host-associated > Annelida > Digestive system > Unclassified | place... | reverse complement strand
ATAGTGTGCGGTGCAAACGGTCGAGCGTCTGTCTGTCCCATCGATCGACTGCAACAACGGCGGCCGGTGGGTTTGCTGCTGAGCGCCCTGTGGGCAGGAGATATCGATCGACAACTGCGGGCGCCGTGCAGCAGGTGCCGGCGCTCAGCAGCAAACGCGTGTAGCGTCACCTTGACTGTCAGAGTCTGACTAGTTTTGTTGGAGTTCGTTCCGTGTTTCGTAGAAGTTGTCCGGGGAAATGTGTCCGGTGTGGGCGACTGTGCGGGGGGATGTCCAACGCGCGGCTCGTGACAGTGGGATGCAGATGGTATGGATGGATGGATGGTGCGGACGTTTCAAGGCGAGTGTTTCCGATTAGCGCCTATGAAGCCGTGTACGAGGGGCCGGCCCACGTAATCCGGGACTAGTTGGCGTGCAGCTGCTGCCGGGCTGCCGGCCGACTGCATGTCGACGCCGTCTAATTGACCGAGCTTGACTCGTGTGCGTTTGTCTGTCCGTCTGTCGCCACCGCTCGCGCTCGTACGCGCTATTGCTGCTGAAACTTCACCAGCTGAGCGACTTCTGTTGCCGTGCAGTCCCACTTCCGTCCACGACAGTAGAACATCCCCCGGAAATGTGTTGCGACTCCTCACAGTGACGCAGACTGTCGGCGTCGAATCAGATAGGTGTGAACAACTTGCCCAGAGTCGTTACGCAGCCGCGACCTGGCCGGAGATCGAACTTGCAAAGTTGCAACCTCTTTGATCGCCAAGTTGGACGCCCTACCCTTGTGCCCGCCGCCTCCCAGGACAACGGCCCTCCACGACTTGTGCTCCCTCTCTGGACTCTCGCCTACAGACGTCCGTGAGGCTGTTGTCCGGAGGGGGGCAGGTGTCCGAACACCGCCGTCCAGATAGTTTAACTCTGCGTGTAGTTCACCGACTTATCCGCCCAGTAGAGGCATCCGTGACCCAGCCTGCGTGACCAGGAAGTGGTCCTATAAATACCACCTATCAGTCATCAATGGTGTAAAAAACTTATTACCGAGACGCAATCCAGAGTCTTCCTCGCATGACAGAGGTAGGCCAGAGTACGCTTAGCTGGTGTACCCCCACAAAATACTTTCGATAAATGTCATTTGCGCTGTGGGTGTTGTTAAGGAAAGGATGTTGATGTGTACACTCGTGACGTACTTCTGGGAGCTGAAAACCATTTTTGCGTCAGTGTTTCAATGTTTTGTAACTTCCACTGCCAGTGCAGTTTCCGGGGATGCAGTCGTGGACCCAGGCATGTTAGCACATGCCGGGGTCCACGATGCAGTACTTTAGGATGTCGCGATCCAGTTTCGGTTTCTGTTTATACTCGTCCGACGTCGCGGCTGTTACATTCACTGTGCGTTCTGTTGTTGGCGTTCGTGCACGTTGTTGGTGTATACACGGTCTGTGTAAGTCATCAGCTGGTTGAAATGAACGAAGTTTGACGGCGGCGACTGAATGTGAGCCGACAGCGACGCTAATAGCTAATACATTCAACACTGGTACAGCAGAATCTTCGTTCAGTTCATCACTGGCGGTGAATCGGCGGTCGCCGCCGGCGGCGCTGCGTCATCGCTTCCTAGCGACCGTCGCTAAATGGAGTGACCATGGAGCCCCGAGGAGGAATCCATGGACTGGCTGTCCGAGGCGCCGGGACCAGCTGCAGCAGCTTAGCGATCTGTTGGACCGATAAACCGCTGCCTTAAAGCCTCGTTCACGTCGCACAAACTGAACTGAACTAAACTAGTCGACACACTTATACCTAGGGTGAAGTAACGTCACACAGTCTGTGGTCACGATCGGCATTTTGTGGGTATATAATGGTATAATGTGCGGAGTTAAGGGCGAGGATTTATTCTTTTATTCAAATAAAACTCGATCAGTTTGGTTTGAGAAAGTGTCCATATGATCATTAATTTACCAACAAAGCGTATTAAGGCGATATCACATGCAAACACTTTTAAATGTTTTACCTACAAGATGGCGGCAAAATCCAGCTGGCATAGATAAGAAAGGAAATTACGTCACTGTCACCCTGTGTATACGAAGTATTCAAAGGCGTTGAAGTATACGTCATGCGTCGCGTCACATCGACGTACTTAGTACTGATTGGCGCATAGTTCTTAACACAATAGGATGTCGCGCTGGAGTTCGTGAACTCCTGTTCGTGCGATGTCAACGTTCACACTGGTTTGCATATATGTTCAGAACTCGAGTTCAGTTCAGTTAAGTTCCACCACATAGACTCTCTCTCACTCATCCAGGACTGATTCCACGGATTCTTGACCGGTGCCGTTCTTTCTGAGCATCTGTTTTAGTTTTATTTTATTTTATCACTTTTCTGTTCTTCCGCTCCCTGCGTTAAATTAAGCTGGCTGTCATAGTGACGTAAATATCCCATGTCGTATCGTATGTGATGCGAACGAGGCTTCAGTGCCCGGTGCGCCGGCTAATGGCGACACTGCATGCGCTTCGTCTCAGCTTAAACAGTTCTCGAGTCGTCGTCGCCACCTCTATCGCAGACACGCACCGTGGTTCCATAGTCGCAGCGGGACACTTGACCGGCTGACGGAACGCTTCTCCTCCGAGAGAGCAGTCGTCGTCATCATCATCATCACCACCAGCGACCCGGGTCGAATTTCGTCCACCGAGTCTAGCAGATCGGCGAGTTGAGAGGCAAGCCGGGAGTTGGCCGGGGGACGGTGTCGATGGCCCGGGTTATTGCGTGCTGTAGCCAGTAATACGCCAGCCAGCACACCTGCTTCCTATTAGACGCCGATGACGTTTGATACCAAAGTAAATATCTGTATTTGGACACGGCAGGATACCTAGTAGGCATGCAGTAGGGGCAACCGCTTAATGAGAGGCTGTCGGAGACGCATTTAACAGCTGAGCGCCAATATTAGCTGCCTGCTGACTGCTTTATTAGTGACCTGCAACTCTACTGAGTCCAAAACGATTCATCTGCAGGCGCCACGTTCCAGTTGCTGATGCAACACAGTCCTATGTAATGTTCAACACAGGCTGTCGGGCGTCTAGACAGTTCGACCATTCGACTTGTGATGTCAGTGCACAAGTCTGTATCAATCCGTCCAGGGATAAATTCAGCCCGTCTTTCAGCAGCACGCCTCTTAGTCCGATTTGTGACCTCCTGTCCCATGCATGCATGACCCTGCTTTCTGCTAATCCGCTGCGAAACAGTCACAGACGATCTACGTCGGATAAAGTGGCTTAACACTGACATCGACATACGGCAGAACGCAGTTGCAAAAGAATAAAAGTGCACAGACATACAAAATACGGTCAATGAGCGCCATAAAATAACACATGAATAATGAAAATGCAATCTGCGAAATATGAAAGGCTATCAGGCGTGTACGCGTGGTCTGAGATTATTGTGTGAACAAACAGGCCTGAGTAGGTGAAGTAAAACATGATCTGAATTATGTAGAACTTCAGCTTTGTTCTCTTGACCAATCATTATTTTCTAATTTGTTATGTTTATTGTTTGCGGTTTATTTCTTCCACGTTAATTGAGTCAGTCTGTTACTTTCGAGCAGTATGCTGCAGAACAGCGTATCTCCATACATTCGTGGTTGAGATATCTATAGCTTACTAAGCCTAGGCCGGCTGTGCTCAGGTGACCTCGTTCAGTTATACGGAGTGTTCGCGTTGTGGTGGACTTGCTAGTGCACCGACCGTTTCTCAGTCAGAGTGATTCGGCCGCTGCAGCGTGTTGGCGTCCAAGTTGGATGATGCGCAATGTAACGTTCGGTGCTTGAAGTGGCGCGTCCAAAGGCACGGATGATGCCCAACATCCCGGCCGGCGGAGCGCGGCGCCACCTAAACTCATTTGCCACTGCCGCGCCGCCGCCGCGCCGTGAAATATGGCTTATAATCGCGTTATTGACACGCTCGCTTCTGCATCTCTCTCTCTCTCTCGCTCTCTTCTTCGATATTTGCTGCCACCAGAGTGAGCAAAGATGGCGCTCGCTTGCAGTCGACGGCGATGTGACTGGTAGCCATCAAAGAACCATTAGCTGCACAGTAAATGTATGAATGTGTGTGTGGTCTAATACGGCGTCCGACATGCGAAGCGTGAAACTGGCATCGGCGAGCGCGAGCCTCCAGAATGTGGGATATTTACCTCACTCCGATAGCTGCCCCACTGTTCAAGAATACGTATTTTACGTTTTTTCCGGTTTCAAAGAGACGCGTTTTCTTGGTTCTGTTTTTCATCTCACATGTCAAAAACGTAGAAAGTCGTTAGCAAAAGTTTTGTGCTCAGTCCTTCCAAATGAGTTCACAGCCTCTTTGCTTTTATGCTTAATTTTTTATCATTTGTTAGTTATTATGTTTTTATTGTTATGGTGAACGAACTTTTCATGACTGAATAGCATATAATATGTTGATATGCCGTTAAGAAGCTGCTCACTCACTTGCGCCGAATTGAATGAGTGGTCTCTAAAACTATACGTACGTTTTACGTTTCTCAAAATCTGAAAACGTGACTTTACATTTCTTGAATTGTTTGTTCCTCACGTTTCCCTATCACTGTCTGCACCCCAAGTCTACCGTCGAGGACATCTGCGTCGGTAGGCCTAATGCTAACCCAGCCCTGACCGTCAGCTAACTCAAATAACCCTAACTCACATAATGTGACACATATACCTTATCCGTATAGCCCTGACTTCTAATAATAATTTTGGCCTTGGTAACCTAATCCTAGCTCCAAACTCCAACACTAACCCCTAACCCTGACACTAACTGTAGACCTTCACTCTAACCGGAACAGATTTCCGCATTGTAGTTTTCGGGCGAGAGGCAGGTGTCCGGGGGGGGGGTAAATGTCTGGTAACGTGGACGTGCGCGTCGACAATACGACGTCGGTTGGACGGACGATCGTTCGTCGATCGATCGCTAGATGTCGCTGTGTGACGACGACGACGACGACGATTTGGGATTGATGAGCAGAGCAGGCGACGACCGACCAGCTGACTGACCTGATGCTGCTAACTGCCAGCTGAGCCAGCGAGCTCGACGGAAGAAGACTAAAGCATCGTTCACATTGCACGAACTGAACTGAACTGACTTGTAGGCCCTTATAGTCGACCCAGTTATACGTGGTTGGGCCAAAAAAGTTGCATAAAAGTGATAAAACATGCATAAAACTGCAACCTAGTGTTTATTCTCAGAAACTCTGGGAACATTTTGGGGAAATCTATTTAATTTTAACTTGGAACGGTTGCATCGATATGGTGATTTGAACTTCGTACAACTTTTGGTCCACCCTGCATTAAGCTTGAATTGGTCATGCGCACAGTTCAGCGTCACATCGACCATCGTCACAAATGTTCGTTCCTGAAGTTTTGATATAAAATTAATTGTCAGCGAATGTATATATTGTTGTTTGGCGTTGTCTTTCTTTTCACTCCTGTCTTAAACCTTTCATAGTTCACAAACCTTTCCCACCTTCAACTAACGTCACCCTTCTTCACTCCACGGACTATAGATCAGGCCGATTTTGACTTTATGGTATGGTTTCGACCATCGTCACATGCGCCCTGATTCTTTTTGACTTTGGAGCTATATAAATTGTTTGCTTGCTTACTTTCATACTGTACTTCTCACTGATTGGCTGCAGACACCGCGAAGTAGGCCTAGGTTGCATAGTTCGCCAACTCCAGTTTGTGCGATGTGATGTGAACAATCCTTCCACTGGAATACACGTGCTCAGAATAGTTGAATAGCCAATAACCAGAATAGGCAATTCCGTCCAGTTCAGTTGCTGTGCTAAGAACGAGGCTTAACGACGCGAGTTTCTTGCGGATGCAGTAGCTGAACAGGTTGCTGGGGTATCACTATCAGTGTTGCAATACTCCCGAGGATTGCCGGTCAATCGGTGCTTCGTTGGAAAGACAAAAGTGCCGGTACGCATCTGTAATATGAGCATCGAGAGTCCACGACCGCATAGTTGAAGTTCATTTTCGCATCAGTGCGTGTGAAATAGGTCAGGCTTGTGCACAGATAGTAGTTATGCGCGCAAATTACTGTCCGGGCACTGAAAATTATCCATGTAGCGTAAAAAAGGTATACTTTTTGTGACGGTTTACGCCAGTACGGCGTGCTAGCAGTGGCGCCTTTTCACCTCAGCAGCTGATGAGGAAATTGAGCGTCGATGAGTATGCGCACCAGAGTGAGTGGACTGGGGAGCGGGAGCCCGCATCTGAGAAAATTAGAAAACTCTTGATGATGGAAGCGGTGCGTTCTGATGCATGTTCTTATTCCGCCATCCACAGGTTCATTCTACAGAAATGACGAGAGTATCAAGAAAAAAACCCACACCGTATGTGCAGTCGTGTACATGGTGCAGTTTACGAAGTGACTGTAACGTTATATAGGATGTTTACATGAGGCGATCGCCGGCGCGATCGACCGGCGCGACCAGTTGCGCCAGTCGATCGCTCCATGCAAACGCCCCATTATAGTACAGGTGCATTTGCAGATCACCTGGAGCGGCGTGTTACAACAGCGCAAATGGCTTGATCGTGCAGTACAAGCACGCAGCGCGTGACGAGCGTCGACGACGTGGTCGACAATGAACAGCGACCGACGAACGTAACGTCCGTCCGTCCGTCGGACTGGCAGCAGATCGGCTTATAAGTCCATCAGCGAGCGTCCAATAACGGCGCGCGCTCAATTGCCAGATTAATGCCGGACTCGGGCGGCGGACGAGCGGCGGCGGGGTCGCGCGGGCCTCGCTGTTATTACGCACGGCGCCGCCGGACGGACGAGACGGGCGCCGGGCCGGCCGGCCGGGCCGGGCCGGGCGGGAGAGACTCCGTCCGTGCGTCGTCCGTCGTCGTCGCTATAGCATTGTCTGCGGCACGCTTGTATCATTGACTCGCCGAGCACGTCCGACGACGCCGTGCGTACGGCCGTGGTGTCCGGACATTTCCCCCTCCCGGACACATATCCCCCTATAAACCACCATCCACGGACAACAGTCCCCCGGTTACGGTTACCGTTAAGGTTTTAGGGTTAAGATTTACGGTTAAGTTATTAAGTTGGTGAGTGTATTTGTATGTAGCGCAGAAAATCAGCCACAATGCGCTGCGATTTCTACTCCCTAAATACACTTGCTTTCGGGTGTCGCCTAAATTGTCCATAGCTGGTCATACCTCGCAGAGTAGCCAGCAAATGTTCTATATGTACGATCCAATAACAGCGAAGCTTCTGTCGCCGAAAGTGGTACGCGTCCGAACAGCGACTGACTTGTAGGAAGATGAGAGGAGACGACGACGACCGTTCTTGTTAGGTTAGTTGGGGTTATAGTGTTAACTTCTAACCGCTAAACTGCGCATTGTACAGACATCCTGCTGCGCATACGAGTTCAGCATGACGCCGTCCTCCAGTTCTCAGATCCATGGCAACTCGGGTTAGGTGGGGGGATAGCTGTCCGGGGAGGGGGGCACTTGTCTCGCATTCGTCCGGCTATCCACGAGCGGGTCGCTGGCGTCGGCGCGTGCGTTATCGGAACGCGCGGAGATGATACGGCGGCGGCGGCGGCGGCGACTAATTAACAACGGCCAGCTAGCGCACTTGCCGCGGCGTCGCTATGACAACGAAATGACTGGATTACGTCTCCGTGCCGTAGCTACTAAATATCTCCACGTCGTCCGCCCGCCGTCTATTGGATTATCTGTCGAGTGTGCTCCGAACAAACTCGGTTTCTGTTGCACAAATGTTACTATTCGAAACGAAGATCAGCGCTGCCTGTTGAGGAAATTACATTTTTAGGCCGCATCGTATGCATAGCATAGATGCGGCCTATTTCTGTAGATGTCGCACGTTGCGTTGTCGATTGTTGGTCACTAGTCACTACCATGAGCGCAGCAAAACTGCTGAACCGATCGAGAAGTCGTTTGGGATGTAGAGCTTTGTGGGCCCGAGGAACCACGTAATGGATGAGGGTCCAAATCTGCTGACGGGAAGCGGCGCTTTGGAGGGACATGGACACGGTATTGGTCACGCGCGTCGGTGTCACGACCTACTTCGTACTGATTGGCTAGACGCGCTGCACGCTACATTGGAGTTCGCGACTTCAGTGTGCAGTTGGTGTGCTGTCGTTGACGCGTAGTCAGCGTGGACCGCAGAGTTGCTCTCAAATGACGTTAACCGACGACTTCGTCTGTCTCCAGACAGTCGCAAAACTTGCAGTGGGAACGTTGTTGTCACGACGGAGCTGATCGGTCCAGTTGGCACGCGGACGACCGCGTTGGCGCTACCACGTTGGGCGTGTGCCGTGAACAAGGCTTTACTTACTAAACAAGGCAGTCATAGACCGCAGACTCCGCCCGGTGTTGCTACCTGGCGCATGTCATTTTCTTGTGGCTATATACGCAGGGACGTTAAGCACTGTTCACATTTATGACTGTGATGTGACTGTGACTGCGACATCCGTGCGACGTCATACAACATCGTGCGATTTCATGTTCACAGTTGTGACTGCGACTGTGATGCAGCTGCAATGTAACTGCAACCAGAAATAAACATGCTCATTTTTCTGCGAAGTTGCACGAGGTTGCAGCCAATCACAATGCAGGAATCGGTATGGGCGTGGTCGACCAGCTGAGGCGTCATTGCTTACTGTTATTTTTACGTGTTTTCGGTTAATTAATAAAGGCAGTTTATTGTTTGCTGTCATATTTTTATTTATTACGTTGATTCGTACGTTATGTAACTTGAATAACGTATGAAATCGACGTCACATCGCAGTTGCATCACAGTCATAATTGTGCAAGCATGATGTCATAAATATACAACACGCCCACTGCGGCCTAGTAGGCCCTGACTGCAAGAAGTAGTCCCGAGCGTCCGCTGCCTGCAACGGGTATTCCTACGCGCCAAGCCTAAGGCTGCGTATACGTGTTAGCCTCACTGCCTCAGCCTGGCGGCGACGTCGAGCAGCCAATTAGCTCATGTGCAAATACGACGTCATCCACAAAACCGGAAATACGTAACGTATCGCTACGCCGCCAGAGGAGGACCGAGCCACGGCCATGGGTAACATGCACCCAAAATTTGTTGAAGATCGGACGTGTAGTTGCGGAGACATGATCGCGGAGAGACAAACACACACAGAGAGAGACACAGACACGCTCATCACAGTACTCCGCTCGCCTGCCGGTGGCGGAGTAATGACGCTGGGAGAGTGCACGATGCGGGTGTGTTCAGCGTCAGCAGCGGAGTACTGCGACTGGGAGACGTTCAACGTGTCGTGCTCGGCGGACGAGGTGCTGGCCGTGGGTCGGGCGCGCTACGGACGCATGACGCTCGGCCGCTGCATGACCACCAACTACGGCAGCATCGGCTGCGGCGCCGACGTCAGCGCCTACCTGGACCGCCAGTGCTCGGGACGCCGCGCGTGCGCCGTCAACGTCATCACGCTGTCGCAGCTGCCGCTGCAGACCGACAAGCCCTGTCCGCCCGACTTCAAGTACTACCTCGAAGCCACCTACGAGTGCCTCAAGGGTACGCTCTTGTGATCAACGTGCGCACTGATTCAACGCTGTCTGCTAGCAGTATAGCAATATGTATAGTAGTAATCGTACATGCGGCAAGTCTGTTATTTTTTATGCTTTCGCCTGGGGCCGGAGGCATTATGTTTTCGGGTTGTCTGTCCGTCTGTGCGTGCGTGCGTCCATGTGCGCGTCTGGGCAGAGGCATTCGCGACCGGGTTGAAACGTACGCACGTTAGGTACGCGTACGTGACGCACGTTCGACGTACACACTGCGCTGTACAAAATAATTTAAACTACTGGGCATTATCGTTGTCGTAAAATTTCACACTAGTTGCGCTGACTGACGAACGCGTGCGGCGTTATTCCGGTACATTTCAAGAAATAAGCATAAAACAAGATAAATGAAAGTTTATTTGGCACACGTAGCTTTGTTCATTTGCACGGATTGCGGATACGTACATAACCTTGGCACGACAGCCGAGGCTTGAGCATGCTCAACGTTATTCGCAAGGTGGCTGCAGTGAAGCGACCCATGGATACCGGTACTGTAGCAGCTTGTTACTATTATAGACTGTGTATATAACATTGTGTGTATAACAGGTGGCTCGGTAGCCGAGTGGTTAGCATGCTGACTCAGGCGCAGATGGGCCTGGGTTCAAATCGCAGCCGCGACGCTGTCGGGTAACAATCTTAGGCAAGTTGTTCACACCCACCGTGCCTCTGTTCACCAAGCAGCGAAATTGGTAGCAGCCCTCTTAAGGGTTGCGAGGGTAACTGCAGAAAGTAATGGCAGCCTACCGCCGGGTTTATGACTCACGTCACCTGCAGGCTGACTGTCAAGAACCGGGATCAGCTCCAGAACCCTACGCTCGGTAATCGAGTATGGGCTACCTTTACCTTTTTGTATATAGCAGTGTGTGCGGCGCAGTGTACACGCACGTGAACGGTTCGGCCGCGTCGTGCGCGGCATCGTCCGCCAGCTCGTCCGTGACTCCGGTGACGCTCGACGGCGTCACTGAAGGCCTGCTGGCCAGCGCCGTCACTCTCGAGACGGGCGTCGGCGGCCCCGCCTGCCCGTGGCTCATCCGCGTCCAGCCGCACCAGCGCATCAACATCACCCTTCTCGACTTCTCCGTCGCTCCGTCCCCGCTCCTCGGCGACGCGGCACCCCGCCGAGGCCAGCAGTACCGGGCCTCGTCGGCTTCCGCGGCCGGCAACGGCGGTGGTGGGCTCTGGGACGACCCGATGTCGGTGCCGACGTGGCTGGGCGGGGCGCCGTGCGACGAGTACGCGGTCGTGACGGAGGGCAGCGGCGGGCGCAACGCGACCGTGTGCGGCCGACGACGGCGCCACTCGCCCGTCTATCTGTCCGACACGAACATCGTCCAAGTGCGTGTCGACGTCGCCGCCAGCCGCTCACATCGCTTCGTTCTCAAGTATCAAGGTGCAGCTCACAGCCAGCTTAATCTACCGCACACAGCAGCAGCGTGATATATATTTTAATTTAGAAAAGCCTATCACGTTTCGGGTTCCTCTTGTTCTGCATTTGTCACTTTGCTTCTCTCGGAATTATCGTTGCCTTCGTCGCTGTCAGATTATCCACCGCCACTTCACTTCGGATTATCGCAAAATTCCGAAACGTGCTTCAGTTTTCGCGCCCAGATTGTGACGTTAGTCGCGCGTCTTTTTCACGAATCCTTTCCACTTCAAATCATATCAAATCATCCATATCGTATGGCAGCATTAAATGCTCTATTAAAACACGAATTAAACAAAACTAAATTAAATTAAACTAGAAATTTCTTCCACCTTGAGGACTGACTTCATAGCTTTACCCTTTTGTTCTTTCGTGATTCGTGCGCTAGATTAAACGTCTTAACACTCGGTTTTTGAGCGCAGGGTTGACATATCCTATCGTATCGTATCGTATCTCAGTATACATAGGGTGACAGTGACGTAATTTCGTTCCATATCTATGCAAGTTGATTTTTGCCGCCATCTTATAGGTAAAACTCTTAGAAATGTTTGTCACCGTGATATCGCTTAAATACACTTTGTTGGTAAGTTAATGATCATATCAGCATTTTCTTCAACAAACTGATTCAGTTTTATTTTTAACTGAACGCATTATGTCGCGTTATACACAGGGTGAAATGACGTCACATAATCTATGTTCACGATACAATCGCCATTTCGTGGATATAACACGAAATAATTTGTGTAGTTAAGGGGCGAAGATTTAGTGTGTTATTCAAATGAAATTGAATCAGTTGATTTAAGGAAACGTCCATATGATTATTAACTTACTAATAAAGCGTATTTAAGCACTATCACAGTTACAAACATTTATCAGAGTTTTACCCACGAGATGGTGGCGAAAACCAATTGGCATAGATATGGAACGAAATTATGTCATTGTCACTGCAAAATGGCGATCGTATCGTGACCATAGACTCTGTGACGTCTCTTCACCGTATGTATTCAGGCACGACTGCATGCATAGTAGCGTGAGTGGTTGGTGTCGGTGCAGCGTTCGGTTGTCCGTCGCCGGTGGCGCCGCACGGTGCGTGGGTGACGCACAGCGAGCACCACGCACTCGTCCAGTGCAACGCGTCCGACAGCGACGAGCTGCCCGTACGCTGGCGGCTGACTTGTCGCGGCACACGCTGGCACGGACACGTCGGCAACTGCACCGGACTCGCCGCCAGCCTCGCCGCTGCCGCGCAGGAAAGTCAGTCGCGCAAACTTGTTACACACCTGCGATTTTGTCGCGCGATTCTTTCGAATCGCAGGTGTGACGTCGGTCTTAGGCCGCGTCGCTATGCCTGTGCAGTAGCACAAGATGCGGCCTGCTATCACCGTTGTATAGCGTGATCTGTCTGTCTGTCTGATGGTCGCGACCGTGAGCCCTGCAAAAACGGATGAACCGATCGAGATGCCGTTTGGGGCGTGGACTCGGGTGAACCCAAGGAACCATGTGTTTGGTGAGGCCCGAATCCCCGCGAGGAAGGGGGCACGTTGGGGAGGGTAGTACTTGAGTATGCCCATAGGTGCCCACGGTCGACATTCGCAACCTGACCACTTTTGTGATGAGTATAAACGCTCTTCAAGTCCATGACTTTATTTCTTTACTTCTACTTTAGGATGATTGGTCGAGTGGGGGCTATCTATAGTGTTGATGAGGCATCGTATAAAAAGTTACGTTTATAACTAACTGATTAACTGATTGACAGATGGCCAGTGGACATAGGCAGACAAAAAGGACACAAACGTCACAAGTGGAAACACATCAAACTTTCAAGTCTGACGAGAAACCGGTTTGCTCATTGGCGTGTTCTGTTGCCATAGGCGCAACCACTCTGTGGGACCCATGGGACGCGTCCCTTCCAACTTTGGAGATCGTGAGGACCAAATGTATTTGGTTCCCTCCAATTTTTGCAACTGACTGTCGTTTTTTGGGCAGCGTTGTTACAAGTTTCCCCCAAACCTTCTAGCTGTATTCAACGGTAAGGGGGAAAAGGAGTAAGGAGGAGAATGTGTGAAACAGGGGTGAAGCCAGGGCTTATTTTAGCGTGTATTATTACACAAAGTGTGTATTATTAAAGGCCGGTCGTGCAACATTAAAAACGAAAATGTGCAACATTAAATTATTACGTTAGGAGGAGTGAAAAAGGAGTAGCTTAATGCTTATTAATACAATGCAATCCTAGTGCAATTAACTTCCAGTGTTTACTCCTGACTTCAGAATCCCGATTCCCGATATGACGGGATGTCAACCTGAGTTTTACTTATTTATTTCTGTTGCTCCGGTTGCCGTATCTTTGTTGATCTAAGTTGATCTCACTTTCTCTGAGCAGACTGAGCGTAATTTATTTCCTGTTTTCTGTGCTGCATTTCAGGGGCCTACTTCTAAGGGAAGGGAGGGGAAGGGGAAGTAGGGGAGGGAGGAAGAAAAGGGAAGGGGATTCCGTTTTTCCCCTGAGCCCACCGGGCAACCCTTAGCACAACCCATGCACTTGT
>Ga0126328_10000180_pt1 | contig 13558 bp, 9 predicted proteins | sample InaspJWI13metaG_FD_97003 | JGI IMG/M metagenome (GOLD analysis project Ga0126328, IMG submission 97003) | Marine gutless worms symbiont microbial communities from Oahu, Hawaii - Inanidrilus sp. 1 OAHU.JWI-13 metaG | ecosystem: Host-associated > Annelida > Digestive system > Unclassified | place... | reverse complement strand
AAGGTGATAAAGGAAGCACGATGATCCGGATGGGTGTGAGTGGGTGAATGTTTCTTCTGGTACCGGCCTACCCGGGTTGTCCCGGATCAAAGGCCGTTAAACGGTCGTTGTTGTTGTTGTGTATGTTTACCCGTGCGATGCCATGCTAGCACGGATACTAGCTGTGGCCCTGTGTCTGTCTGTGTCTGTCCATCACAAGTCAGTGTTCTGTCGAAACGGGTGGATGGATCGAGCTGGTTTTTGTCATGGAGGCTTTTTGGGCATATCCTACACTGTGTTTTAAGGGAATTCAGGTATCTGGAAAAATAAGGGTACTTCCCTGTGGAACTTCTTCCTAAACTCTGCACTTTAAAAATTTCGCCACAGTGTATCGATCGTTATAACATGTTATCAACTTAGCTCAAGAAAGGTAAACACTTGGAGCGTGATAAACTGGACAGTCGTCGGTCAACTAAGTTGACAATACCGTGGAGCTCCGACGCTCAACCGCTGTAGTTTATCACAGTGATTATCAAGCTCTGTCTACAGCACAATTTCATCGTGCGGATGTATTAGCATCAACTGATACTTGTTTCGTAGATTAACTGTATCATGTGCTTGTTGTGTGTTACAAACACAGAGGGTATCATACTTCCGACGCAGAGTAGGCAGGCTGCTCATTTCTCCTTTTAGGCTGTGATGCATTGTCTGCACAGTGCCAGACCTATCGTTACCTTCTCAGCTGCACAGAAGTGCTGCAGCTCCTTGGCTGATACCCATTTCCCATCTTGCTAATTATAATAATGTCAGTTGGCCTGGGTGGATGGTTGCATACGAAGACAGTGTGTCCATGAACGGTCTCCCGTGTCAGTACTGACTAAGCTGTTATGTAGAATAACTTTGTTTCTATGACCAGTGACATTACCCCTTGGCCACACGTTATGTGTTAGGTATCAGCTGATGAGTCTATGCTGGCTTGCGCCTGCTCAGCGGCCGTCGCTCAGAGAGCTGCGAATCATGTTACTGCACCTCAGGTCGAGTCGTGACGAACTGGAAGCCGCAGATTTTGATCGGCGCTGGAACCAGCTGATGCCACGCAGTCCAGCAGCCATCGCCACTACCCTGCCGTCGGTTATCGCCGATGCCAGTGGTGATGAAGATGCTGAGATGAATTTCTCACTGGCTCCGTCAGCTCTGCCGAAGCGAGACTCGGCTGACTTGCATAATCCCACGCTGGCGATGGTTCACAGTCTGGTCAGTCCAGCGGTCGTCCGGCCAGCGAGCTTTGACTCGGAGTTTAGCAGTGAGTGGAATGCGTCGATGTTGGCACATGCAGGCAGTCGTCAGGCATCACTGCGTTCGCTTTCGACATCTCCCGGCAACACGCCGGATGACGCCACACTTGATGACTCTTTCTCCGGGATGACCGGGATGGCACAGCATTTTCAGTTCACCGGCAGAGAGCGAACACTGACCACCGAACTCAACACCACAACCTCATCGGCCTTTGAAATGGTCAGCTACAGCAAAACTCGAGAACCTGAATTTACAGAATCCAGGAGCGAGATGAAAGTGAATGTTGAAGTTTATGTATCTGAGAACATTGTGAAGATTCCACCCTCCTCTCAAGACATTGGCACAGTTTCTGCTGAGCAGGCTGGTAGCCAGGAAACTGTAACAGATAACTTTGATACCACGGAAGAGGACTGGCAACATTTCAGTGACTCGTCAACAGGTCAGAAAATAAACAACTCTGAAGGTGAGAAATCGGAACAGGTGAGTGAAACTGAGAGAGTCGAGGTATCTGCGAATGTCGGTAATGATAACAGCGGTAACGACCAAGAAGATGCAGTAAACATCTCGGCCGCAGAGAACGGCCACAGCACTGAAGGTAATGTAGGCAGTTCAGAAGATCGGGACTCTAAAGATGGTTCTTTCTGCATGCTGAAAGTATCGGTTGGCGAGTTTGACTCACCTACCAAATCACTTGATGTTGACTCGCCGGTGAAGTCGACCACATCGTCGGCCGATTGGTGCCTTGTGTCGAACCACACCGAGCACTCGCGGGAGGAGGAACTTGATACAGTGTCGCAGGTTACTGATCCTAGCCTGCCAGGGGACTGCGTTCTTGTGGAGAGCAAAGCAAAAGTCGGAGACGAAGAATCAGTGGAGGAAATGTCGAACACCGATAGTGCAGCTATGCAGGAGAGTACATCAGAATGTAATGCGCCATCTGCAGAACAGCCAACTGATGGCATTGCCGACTGTTGACCAAGATATCACATAGATGTATAATGTTTTGTCTTGCACCTACTTATGAGTTGCATGATTTCACTCCTTTTGTATAACTGCAGAAGTTCTGGACAAATCACTGTGCTGTGATGTTGCGTCGTTTTATTGACGAATTGTATGATATAGTACAAATGCGGCATGACGTTGAAATGAGTTTACTGTGAAGTTGCAGTGCAGCAGAGTACTTGGCCTTGTCCTCTTGCTACTGAAGGACAAGCATGTTTTGTTGTTGCTAAGGGAACAGACTGTTTTTGCTTTGTCATACCATGAGTCAAAACACAGGTTTACTGGAATTATTTCACAGTAGTTTATCCCGTGATGACCCAAGAAATTTGTATAGTTTGCATCTGCATCTGGTAAGTTAACAGACTGTTAACTAGCTAAATATTTGCTACTTTTAGTTGAGTTTGTGTGAATTTTATTACATGTTACTTGATGTAATTACTTTGCATTCACGCGTTTTAGTTTGTGGTATAAGGACTGTATTATTTCATTCTTCACTGCATATATCACGTCGTCCGACATTGCATTTTGTGAAGGTATATTATCACCCAGTGTTGTTATTGTGACATCAAAGTTTACTCTGCAGTGCATTATTATGTATTTACAGTGTATTTATGCTGCTAGCTGCTGCTTAAGTGAGAAGTCTCCACTGCAAATGAAATCCGTATGCATAGTTTGTCAGCTATTCAAGTTCATTGGATAACAGATTCACCTTCTGTTGAAAACCCTATGATTCATGGTATTTTTGGCCATCATACATTTGAAATGCATCTTTGCTCATCATCTTTCAATGAGAACTGAACACATTCTTACACCACTCAAGCTTTGTCAGCCATTGAGCTAACTTGCTTCATTATGCTAACAATCTAGACTGTGTAATGTTCCCCTGCAGCCTGTTTGTGACAGTATCCCTCTAATCAGTATAGCTTAGTAATAATAATAATTCTGTGTTACAAATTAGATATTATGAGAAATTATTGATGGGCTGTTTTATAATCTGTAATATGCATTTTGATATTTGTTGACTGTGAACACTTAAATTGCATATAATTATTGTTAATTCAAAATCATACTTTTATATGTAATCATGTGTAACTATGTTTGACATATTATTCATATTCTGTTTAAAGTTTGTTATCATAAATATATAAATGATATTTTATTTTATACTTTAATGTAGTATGTGATGCACACTGTTACACAGAGGCAAAATATTGTCAATCAGATCCGCGTTATTTGACTGTGTGCTCACTTTTTACATACCTCTTCTCACAGTGAGTTATGACATAATGTATAGACATTTTGTTGAAATTATAATACAGTACGATAATTTCAGTATGCTGTGTAGTTTACAGATGCTAATAGGTTCACCTTTTTGTCATTGATCAGTTAAATCTAGTGTGATTAATACCACCAGTAGCTATTTTCCACGTGAAGGTGGGTTTGTTGAACTTTTGTAGTTTTTTTGGCATGGAACTGACCATTGGGAATAAATGGCATGGGTTTTTAAGGGCTGGATGCCTATCCTGTTATGCAAGCTAGGAAAACCACCCGGTGGCCTTTGATTTCTTTGTCAATCCCACACTCCTGAAGAAAGGGTAGTTGCTATCCTACATTAGTGATTGAATTTTTATAGATGTGTTGTTAATCAGTTGCAGTTGCAATTTGTAGTGGCACTGTTTAGCCTTCAAGTGTGTTATTATCAAAATTACTTGCATTTTCAGTTGCTTCTTTGTACTTTTTGCTGTGTAAGCAATAGTTAGAGTTTTAGTGCATATGTAAACAACGGTTGGTGAACACCATTCATGGTCGCGAGTTGTAATGTCTCTGCTGTGTTTATATTTTGTGTTTGTTGATTTTATACATTTTGTCAGCAACTTTTTTAGTTTTGTGATGATGTCAGAATTGATTGTTGGTCACTGTAACCCTACTCTGTTGTATGCATTGCTACAGTTTCAAAATGATGGCTAGAGTCAACCAGTTGCCCAGTATAAGTTGTTGAAAACTCTGAAGAGTTTAAACTCAGATCCATCACCAGTTTTGATGACATTTTTTGCATAGGATGCAGTATTTGACATGATTTCGACTATCATTAAGTGTTGTATGATCCCCTTGGGATAACTCAGGTTATGTTTCTTACATATAATCGTGGCCTGATGAGTGGACTCTGAGTAGTTGTTGATTTTGGGAATTTTTTTGGAAGCCTTTGTGGTAACTAAGTGTCATTTTATTGCTTGGGCTATCCTTGGGTCATATTTTATATAGTAAGGATCAGTACAGCCTACTTTTGATTCAGTTTTTATAAATATTTTGTTACATTAGTTGTTACATTGTCAAACTGTGCATGCATTATGCAACATTGCTGCAGCATGTTTGTACTACAGTGTTAATGCATATAGTATTATAAACATATGAATTATCCTACTGCACATGTACAGTAATCGGGATGAAAAAATGATTTGTAAGCTATATTTGCATCGGGAGCATTGATAGATAATATTTTGCTGTAATTTATCACATGAGCAGAGTCAAGTGTTGTTGAGAAATATTCACATCTAAATCTGTTGTTAACAGACTATCTTATTGCGTATGAGTTTTTGCAGACAGTAGTTCTGTTTCATTTTGTATGATGCACACAAAACTGATCTGTGTTATTAAAAAAATAATATTTTAATATGTTGCACCTGTCTGTTATATTACCTCTTGGCAAATTATTTTTGTATAACAGAATGGCGCAGGTATACACTAAGTAGTACAAGAAACAAGTGGGTGTTGAGCCTCCTGCCTTGGCTGTCAACACATGACACTACTCACAGTTGCAACTCTGGCAGCAGATATCGATCGATAACCTGTAGTATGCAGCGCCGGCAGCTGTTGCTTGATATCTGTTGCACATGCCTGAGCTCAGCAGCAAACCAGCCATACGTCTCTGCTGTCGTCGATTGATGGGACGGGTGGACGGACGGACACCCGATCGTTACATAGACCCTGCATAGCATGCTGTTAAACCATAGCCCCAGCATTGCACGCTATGTGGGCAGTGTCAGTATCTTAAATATACATGTAGTCGGATTTTTTACTTTGGTGGTACGGATAGTGCAGTTGGTCTGCTGTGAGTGTCTGTGTATGTTTCCACACAATAACAATAAGAACAAAAATTACCTTTGAGCTACATATTTGGCTTGCGCGTTTACCTGAGGAATATATAGGACAAGTTCATAGGTTATGGCCACTGTCACAGAACGAAAAACGTTTACAGGAGATACGTTAGTATTTTGCTCCTGTTGTCTGACAACTGAAGAAACTGAAATGAAGACGACAGTAGCAAGTAGCAAAATATTTCGTCATGTGCGAGCCTCTCACTGTTCACAATTGCCAGTCGATACACAGTGCATCAAATGGTTTTAGTAATCTTCTAATAATGCTTCTCAACACTTAACATTGCTCATATGTGTGCTGGAGGGGAAGAGCTGCTTGTATTAAACTTTTAATGTAGTAGGTCTGTCTTCAGCTTTCTGCGTCAGCTGACAACGTGACATCGCTAGCATTTGCTGCTGACCGCCGTGCTGCCATGCCGTCGCCTACTACAGCAATCCACCGACATCTCCTGCCCGCTTCGCCGCGGACGGACATACACCATACCGTTACATAGACCCTGTTGCTGCGAGCAGGGTCGATAAGGGTGCACGCTTGCAGCCTTCTGAGTGACTTGCAACACCGACTGATAACATTCAGTCATCTCATCTCATCTGTCTTCATTCGTTTGATAACTCACCACTCGGAACACTCACACCCGTTTAAAGGCCCTTTGTCCAGGTCTACCTGGGTGAGCCGGTACCAGAAAGGTTAAAACCAATGTGGATTTTACTGAAGCGAAGTGAAATGGCAGTGGCATCAGCTTGGCAAATGGCCATATGCAAGTCTGCACTTCGCTCCAGACAGATAACCACGCCAGCACCCGACTACTCAGTTAATAAATATATAATGCGAAGAAGAAGAACAGCAACAACTAAGCGCAGTATATATGCGTTAAAAAGTTCAGTGTCTTATCTTAAAATAACTCTTTCACGACTCGAACTTCAATACCGAAATATTCCAAGTATTTGGCACATCTCTATTTGTCGGCGTCACTTGTAATCGTTGTTTGAAATCTATGGATCGTTATCTTTGCTGTTGGGTGTGTCAAGTTGTGTTATTGTAGGTATTTTGCGTCTTTTTCTTTACTTATAGGACCATTTGTTTACGGTGAAGGGATAATTTACTGCAACATGTAAATGATGAATATGGGATGTTAAGTATTTCTGCTGTTTCACTGACATAATGTGGGGTAATTTTAAGCTACTGTAACTTTAACCTGGGGCTGCGGATCTGCCGATGAGATGTGATGAGCTGTATCTGGCATATAGTATGCATTTATTATATATTTTGTGTTTGCTTTTGTAGGTAACTGCCAGTAGTGCACGAGAGATGGAACATACCTGAGTAAATGTGAGGAAAACTTGATAAATGATGGAACTGTTTTGTGGCTATGTTTTCTGGAACGGTTGTTAATACACTTTTAGTGGAAATGGGCAACAGTTTACCTCGACTAGAAGGCGCGATGCAAGTGGCCGTGCTCGGCTTGGATGGTGCTGGCAAGTCGACAGTTCTCTACAGACTTAAGTTTGACGACTACATATCCACTGTTCCCACGATCGGATTTAATTGCGAACGTGTTCGTGGTACATTTGGAAACTCGCGTGGCGTCCAGTTCGTGATGTGGGATGTCGGTGGGCAGGACCGCGTCCGACCACTGTGGCGTGCGTATACTCGGTCCGCCGACGGAATCATTTTTGTCATCGACAGCGCCGATGTCGAGCGATTAGAGGAGGCACGCGTGGAGCTGTCGCGGACGGCAAAGACTCCCGAAGCTGCTGGCGTACCAGTTCTAGTCATTGCGAACAAACAGGACCTGCCTGGAGCACGAGGGCCGGGCGATGTCGAACGAGCAATGGGTTTGTCTGAACTGAGTGTTGGCGGCAGTAGACTGTGCGGCGTTGCTTCGGCATGTGCAATCACCGGCGAAGGCCTTGATGTTGCTCTTGATCAGCTTTATAACATGATCACTCATCATCGGAAAACTGTTAAGCAGCATGTGAAGAAGCGGCATTGACATTGTCATCCAGATTCCATATTTTGATATGCTCATGCTTTCTGGGCATACATTGCTTTTTGTGGTCGCTGGTTTGTTTGCTATATCTATTTCATAAATGAATTGCCTGTCATTATGTTATGGGAGTTCACTTGAAAATGTCAGTCTAACATGACTGAATGTACTGATTATTTTTTTCTACATTTTATTGCATGTTGGCAGTATTCATTTGTTGCTGTTGTTGAACGGTGGCATCACGTTCTGCATGTATTGCACAGTTACCTGTGACTAATTAATATATATATGATACAAAAAATTTTAATTCGTACTGTTAGTATTATAATAAGATACAATATTTACTGATATGACTATATTTAGTTTTATTTCAGAAATTTCAGTGACAGCATTATTACTGTGCATAATTGTTATAGATACGAACTATTTTCCTGAATGTGCTGTGCCACTAATGTCATTATGGCTTTGGGAAACAAACTATGCAGTGTTGACTTGTCAGCTTTGCTTTATCATTACATACGTTTTCGTATTTGCAATTAATAGCGGTTTTTAATGTAAAACAAATTCACCTGCAGGGTGTGAAATTTTTTATTTTCTTGAAAATCAGAACTTTGCCAAACTAGAATGTCATACTGATGGTCGAAAGATTTATGGGTAAAATTTTGCAAATAAGTCACATATGTGTGGTAGCAATGATTGTGATCTGCCACTGAGTCTTTTCGTAGTAATCTGGGTGCTAATCACTTTGATTAATCCAGTCTAAAGTTGTCCTTTGTTTGCAAAATTTGCAAGCTGATAATTTAAGATACAATATTTGCTGATATGACTGCATTATCTATTTTTACTAGTAATATTCTCATACACGTAATGTTCATAATAAGGATGCTTTGCTTGTACAACCAAGTTTAAGCATTAAAGACTTTGACTTTTGGCAGCACATTGAACACAAGATGAGTCAATTTTCGGCATGGTTCATTAGTAGTCAGCATGTAATTAGCACTATTTTGTATATTCTTTTTACATCTTGCATTTTTCATTTTTTGTCTGTTGCGTGCATCTGAATTTGCATAGAATATATTGTCTAGGATTTTATCCACATCTGTACATGTTATCTCAAAAACAACTTTGGTTTTCTGTAACGACATGCATCTAGTGATTATAATAATTTTTATTAGAAAATATACCCATAACTTTTAATCCTGATTGTGAATATCATTTCCAATCTAGCCATTCTTACATGTATGCACTAGATTAAAAAGCTACTACTCTCCACATGAGCAAGGGCAAATGTGGTTTTTTGGTAGAATGAGCCTGTTGTTTAGCCATTTGCTCTGAGAGAAGCCCTAATTATAGCTACCTTTGAAAGTGATGTCATTGTGCCTTTTGCATACATTTGAAGATATTTTCTACTCGTCAGCAGATTTGTCATTGGTGCTTTGTGTGATGCTGTTGTCTTGGATGGGTGTATTTTGCACATTCCTACATAAGTCATTGAATTCAGTAATCATCTTGGTTTAATTCTATCCTGTTTAGTGGCTGCAGCTCGACGGCATTAATAACTATAGCAGCTGAGCTATCTTGGAAGTGTAGTGGGCAGGTGCACCATTCTGTAGTATTATTTTGAGGTACATTGTCAGTGCTTTAGAGACAAAAATGGTTAGGTGGAAAGCACGTTTAACAAAAACACTTGTTAGTGGAAAATGTGTCTCTTTAAGTGCATGCAAAATGTCATTATTTTCAGTGGTTGCCATAGCCTGGGCTTCTACCAAAAATTTAAAAAATCAAATGATTTATGTTGAAGTTATAGGCTAGTATCCATAAATTTGATGCATTTTAAAGACAGTGTGTCTTTCAGTCATTCTTTTGGGCAATGATGCTGATTGTTTATTGTGTAATTGTGAAATATTTCTGTGAAGTATTCTCATTTCTATGCTGACTTACATCTGTAGCTTAATATTAGCATTTAGCAGTTAAAATTAACTAACGTTGCCAGCTATTACTGCTTTTCAGTATTTTTCTAATATTAGTAGTACAGACTATTTAAGAAGTGAATTGAATATGAATAGGTAGCATTTTTATCAGAGCAGATCATGATAGCTCATGCTTCTGTAAACTGCCAGTGCTACGTTCAATATTGGTCGATAATGAGAGTTCATATTCGTTGATATCATTCGTCATTTTTGATATCATTTATTGTCATTTTTATAAATTATGTTTATTAGCATAATTGTATGGCTTACAGATGTTTGTGGACATGCATTATGTGAGCAGTACATACAGTTGAATAAATATATTGTAGCTCTGACAATACTCATGTTATTGTTGCATTTATACTTCTGTTATGAGTTTGTACATTATGTTTGCAGTGTATTCTTTTTCAATTTTTCATGTACAATCTTTTCCACAATATTTCTGCTTCATGTTGAAGTTAGCGTATATGTTTGCTAATTTTGGCATATGCAGTAATATAGGGAAGTTTTTAAAGATGTGCTGATAACTGATGGATGAGCATTCTGCCTCGAAATTATTAAAAACCCTTTAGTTGGATAAACACCCATCCATATTTTGAGTTGAGAGTTTTGGAGATTAAATGGATTTTTGTGCAGCTGTATGCTGAGTTACAGTGTCATCTTCTTTATTCGTTCAGTGTGCTGTACACATTGGCAAACTGTTTTGCATATCACATGGTTTTCTTATATGTAAGAAAGTGGACCCTGTATTAAGGTCAGCAAGTGTATGGTGCCCAGTCAAGCCTGTTTTTATTTTTGATATATATCCTGTCATTTTTACCTACGTTGAAGCAGAGGATTACAACTGAGTTATAGTGATAATATAACTGCTAAAAACATTTGGGGAAAATCTGCTTAGTTGTTCTCTCTAATTAACTGATTAGCTCTGTGAGCCATATTTTGATTTTGATGAGTGTTGGAAGTTGTGTAAGAACTGGCATCTGTTATACTGAATTCTGCGTGAAGTATTACTGTAATAAGTAGCACTTGGATGGTGGACAGTTTTTAGTGAATTAGTTTTTGGTGACTTAATGCATTTGTACTTGAAGAATGATTTCTTTTTGCACGTTAGACTAGTTTACATTTCATGATTTTTCGTTACTATGCTGTTTTTCTTAGCTTAAATTTGACGTTGATAGCTGCAGCAGGATGGTTTCGGTGTATTGTTATAATGTTATGTGTAACTGTGAATCGTCGTTTGCTTGTGCCTTGAAATTGTTGTGCGAAGTCTTGCTGCATTATTGTTTTTCCATGTACACTTTGCTCAGAATTGTCACTGGTGTGGGCTGTCGAGCAGTGTCGTTGATTAACTAAACTGATCTGGCATTTAGAGCTTGAAGTGACAAAAGATATCAATTGTTTTGTGGGCATAGAAATTGAGTAATAACTTATGTGATTTTGTGTGAGTTAGATAAACAATTTAAAACATTTATTATCAAAATAACCATGACGTTGAAATCAGGATCAGTGTTCACTCAGTCATTAGAAATTTGGCACTGACTTACTGTCTTTATGCTAAATTGCGACATCCATACATCATGATGATACGAATTGCTTGTAGATATATCCATTCCATATTTTGTGTGAGCAAACTATAATCCCTTGGCTATTAAGAATAACGTGAAAGCGCGTGACTATATAGGAAGTCGTTCAGTCACGGTGTGTGTGACGGACAGGGAGAGAGCCTATAATAACAGTAAGCTTGTCACGCTGTGCATAGCTTTGCTATTCTAAGCTCGATAGAAATGGAATAAAGATTAGCGAACTAATTATCTCAGGCCGCTTTCCAGTTATATGATGGTGGTATTGTATCATATGTGTGAACTGTACATTCGCTGCACCTGCTTACTGTTGGGCAGTAGATTGGAATTAGATACAGCTGTCTCTGTGCTATTAGTATGAGCATCGTATTAAACTATGGAACTACACGTCTTCGTTTTTATTATTGACGTCGGCCGCATAGTACTAGTGCGGTAAGCGTCGTAACGGTCGGGTGTCCGTCCGTCTGTCTCGTCGATCGACAGCAGCAGCGACATGCAGCTGGTTTGCTGCTTGCCGGCTATCGATCGATAATTGCTGTTTGCTGCAGCCTGGGCGCGGGCAGCAGATATCGATCGATATACTGCCAGCGCTAGAGCTCGAGCTGCTGCCAGCGTCAATGCTGTGATCTGAGGAGAATTGATACAGATTTGTTAGTAGTTGACTGGTCTTGTTAGAACTTTATAGTATAAGCAGCTTAAACCCTGTTATGCGAATCCGCTCTTACATAAACCTTTTATTGGATTCTGGCAGCCTCGAAAGGCTGGATTAAACAGCATTATTATCGGTTAATACCACGTAACAACTTGTTGATGAGCTCAGGCAGAAATTCTAGCAGTTTTTCGCCATGATTTTTCATTCTTTAGTAACAATGTAGGCTACGACAACGGCAGAAATTTTGAATTTGCGTATCCGCGCATAGTGTGAACGGCCATTCACAGTGGCGGACCCAGGAATTGGTGGTATTCTCCCCTTTGTCCCTTCCCCCCCTTCCTGTCTTTTCTTGCCGCAAAGCGACCCCCGTTAAATCCAACTACAGGAAGTCTGGGGAGTGCTGTAAACTCCCCCTGCGGGCCCGGGCGTAGCCCGGTCGCTAAACGTTGCATTGCATTACGTTACATTAAATACTGACGCCTATACAACCAGTAAGTAAATTAAGTAAGCTACTGACTGGCGGTATTTTACGAGCAAAAATAGCTGTATGGTGGCGGTGGGATGCATCTCCTTATCCCCCTCTAGATCCGCCCCCGACCATTTAACACGTACCTTTACCACATATTATATACGGGGTGGGCCAAAAAAAAACTGTACACCAAACTCATGACCATAACTCTGTCAAATCTTAACTGGTTTTCAAAAGCCTTTCACTGGAAGATTCTGCAGTAAATTTGCAGTAAAGTGGTTATCAAGGATCCTACCACATCTTGCATACGTTGCCGCACTACATTGTAAAACACTAATGCCAGAAAACGAGCGATTAACGATAATTTACAAGGTAGTGTAGCTACATATTAAGGTGTGGTGGGATTGCCAATAACCGCACTAAAAAGGTTTATTGCCGAGTCTGCCAGTGAAAAAAAATCTCTTAAAATCGGTGATTATTTGGCAAAGTTAAAAGCAAAAAGGTGGTTGCCTCGTGTACTTCGTGCGCCTGGCCACCACACCGCTGAAAGATATTAACCAGACATCTTGAGTATGGCGAGAAACAGCTGTTGTTAACTGTTGTTACAGTTTTTTTTAACGTTACCTGGGTAATCAGTAAACTGGTGTATACCGATTATAACATGCTAACTTGGCGTCATCAGTGACTAAAATGCCAGTTCGCTTTACTCATTAAAACATGGTATGCAGTTTTGTGGCCCACACTGTAGATATCGCTCGCGCATTTTAGCTGAGGCTTTTTTCACGATTGTAGCCCGCGTTACGAAATTATCTATGCACGATAAATTGGTTGCTAAAGCTGCATGGGTCGTTTTATTGGGACACCGTTTACTACATGTACATATAGGCCTACATGATTGTAGCATATTGTCGATAGCCAGCCTGCGGTCGTGTTTGCGAGTATGTAGGACAGTAAAGGCTTGTTCACAGCAGGTGAACTGAACTCAACTAACTCCAGTTCGCGGACTCGAGTTTTCCAACTCTAATGTGAACAAACGCATTGTAATACATGTGTTGAGAACTAATCGAGCACTAACCGTCCTAGTTTCGCTGCAGCCAATCAATACGAAGCATAAACGTGACCTTGATTCGCGTGGCCAGTAAACGCGTCGTGTGACTGGGTCAACTAGTTCAGGTCAGTTCAATCCATAGCAGTGGCGTAGCCAGGATTTGGAGGTGGGGGGCACAGGGGGTCTGGGAAACGAGAGTCCCCCAGCGGGGTCCAGGGGCAGAGCCCCTGGTAGGTGGTTCGGGGGGACAGCCTCCCGAAAGCTCATAGCAGTTATTAAGGATATTTGGCTGTCAATAGAGCATTCCAATTCGCGATTCGAATCGATTCTATTCGTTATGCGAATCGATTCGAATCGATTCGTTTAGTAAAAAAATCGGCCTTTCGATTCACTAGTTGTCATGCAGTTTTTTCTTGTTT
>Ga0126328_10000178_pt1 | contig 13732 bp, 7 predicted proteins | sample InaspJWI13metaG_FD_97003 | JGI IMG/M metagenome (GOLD analysis project Ga0126328, IMG submission 97003) | Marine gutless worms symbiont microbial communities from Oahu, Hawaii - Inanidrilus sp. 1 OAHU.JWI-13 metaG | ecosystem: Host-associated > Annelida > Digestive system > Unclassified | place... | reverse complement strand
TCGGTTTCCGGTACCCGTCAGGTCGGCTGTGAAATCAAACTTAACTGATTGGTGCTTCCAAAACTTATCTAAGCGTGCTTTAAATGCATTAACAGTGCAAGCATCAACAACTGAATAACGTCGCCATAATCGTATTATAGAAGCTGGTTTCCTATTAGTGTTTTTAAAATTTTGTTAGTTTTGGTAAGTTATTTTATTCAGCACTGGATTCATGACAATGCTGCAGAATTTTGTAACAGTTTATTAATTAGAAGCAAAGTTATTCAACTTCGACCAGATGGTACTCGCTTTTCAGCCTTTTTGGGACATGCTGAATGCCAGCACATGCACATTGTGATGGTTGATGCAGTTGACAGTGGCAAAAAAACTAAGAGTGATGTGGTCAATTTTTGATAGTTTTCGTGATGCTGCTTATCTGAAATGTAAGCATACCACTGATATTTTCCAAACCGTCCATTTTTATAGGGGCTGTGTAACTTCGGTCGCGTGAAAGGTCTACAATCTGCATTTCACAAGGTAGTGCAGGTACATTTTTTCAGGTGTGGTGCCAAATCTGCCAATACCGGACAAACACGACAAAAGCATATACCGCGCGGTAAAAATTACGTGATGTTTAAAACACAAAAAAAACTGTCCAGCAGTTCGATGCTCTTGCTACAGTAAAAGCGGAATAGGCCTACCATACTCGGAGGCCTAAACAATCATTAATTTGTTTTAATGCGCGCACATAGGGGCCTAAGTGATAAGTCTGATGACAGACATAACGAAACAACGTGTGCATCGGTGTTGTGCAAGCTCACCGCCGTCTGACGGCCGTAACGACCTTCAAACGAATTACACGCGAGCGCTAATGCGTGTTTACGCCGTGACCGTTGCCATGCCAACGAGGGGAGGCCTCACCGATCGTTACCGGTGGGGCGGCAAGCGTAGGTAGAGGCAACGGCGGCGACTGTGGCCGCCCGGGCCCGGCAGGTGCCCGCGCCTCGGCGGCGGGCTGAGCAGCCGGAGGCGCCGCGAGGCGAGCCTTCCCTCTGTGCGACCGCGTCGATACTGTAGCGAGCGAGCGCGCGCACAGACTGACAGATTAGTTGCGGTTGGCGACGAAAGCGAAACCGCGCGCGATTCCGCCGTTCAAGGACGAGAACGCTTCTCTGCGCTCAACGCCAACACCGAAAAGTAAGTTGTCGGAATCTGCGCATCGTCTCACTCGAGGCCTGTAAGGGACGTTTTTCGTGTCCAAGTGGACGAATCCAGAAGAAAAATGGTCGTTGCGGTCGCGAAATTCTACAGACAAAGAACACATTGACTGTCAGCTAATTATTAGTGTGGAATAGCAGAAAATTAAGATTAAATTGTATGTTTTTGACTTAAAACAGGGATTTACGTAAGCTTTGCTTTTATCGCGGGTTCACTGAGTTTACTAGCCCAGGCTTCCGCTTGTTCCGACCCCCGCGGGCCTTGAACGCCTTTGGTGCCATGGTTTCACGTCTCTGCACTGGACGAGTGCAGTTTATGACTTTGTCCACGCCCTGTCTCGCTGCAGCGCTTCTACTGTCACTTCACACTTGTCACAATGTAGAACTGGGGGAAAACGGCATTTGGTAAAGCCTGTGTCTAGACGTGGGGAAGCTGACGCGGAATTTCACTGACTCTACATCGGGACTAACGTCAGGGCTAGCGCCGAACACAGTTAACAGTAATGGATATGTCTTGTGTTGAGCCTCCTCCGTCGGCTTTCAACATGCGCTACCCGCATTTGCTGCTGGGCACCTGCGACTATCGATCGATAAATCTGTGGGGCGTTTTTGGCAAAACATTCGAATCTGGATACTCCCCTGAAACGGTGTCAGGTCACGTTACCTAATGTCGACCCCCTGGCCACTACCAGAACAGAATGACCTGCGATTTTTCACATCCGACGCGAAAGTTCTGAGGTAGACCCATCCGATCAATCAGCAAGAATTTTTAGAGTGGTCACAGTAATAAAATCACCTCAGAATCCACCCGGGTGGGGGGTGAGTTGAGGATGATCGATGATAATGTCGGAGAACGAGGCTCGAAACAGACATGTTTCAGACGCCGGTGGAAGGTTGACCGAGACGGAGCAGAGGTCACATTGTCCGGCAGACTGTTCTATATGCTGGGTCCGCAGGGCCGGATTTAAGGGAGGGCAAACTGGGCAGTTGCCCAGGGCCTCCACAACTAGAGGGGCCTCCACAAAAACGGTAAAAAATTATTACCCAAGGAAACATAAAAAATACTTTTTGAAACTGATAATGTGGAATAAAAAATACGATGTCTCATTATTCACTTAATTCACTATAAAATATATATTTCTATACTTTCTTGAAATTTAGTTGTAGAAATTTATAAATTCATTCTTTTTGTTCAGATTTATATATATTTACAAACTATAAAAGTAAATATAGATACATGTATACTTAGTTATTATTACAGTTGTAGGTGCATGTAAAGTATAGCATTTGAGAACAGGAGGCTGAATATCTTAGAAACGAGCCTCTAATAATGATCCTGCCCAGGGCTTCCACACACTTAAATCCGGCCCTGTGTGTCCGGCGACTGGAAAGGCCCGGCCGCCGACGGTAGACTGCACCAGGAGACGATTGGTCTGAGCAGAACGGAGGAAACGCTGACCAGACCAGGCAGATCGGCGACACAAACCAGTTGACTCAGGTATGATGGCGCAGTTCCATGAGTGACCTTCTACGGCCGTCGAACTTGAACCGTACTGTCTCCTGAGCCCGGAGCCAGTGGAGGCTGACGAGTGCGTCGGAGATGTGGTCTGAGTGACGTGGTCTGAGCCGTGCTGCCGCGTTCATCACCGACCGAAGTAGACGAAAAAGGTACATGTATGTCGGAAGACCGACCAAGACGGCAGTGGTTATACTTCCGCCAGTGGTCGTAGTTTCATGCTGGTCAAATGGTGACTGAAAATGTTTGGAGTTGAACCCGGACCCACTAAACAAAAACTCCTGGCTATACCCGTAAATATATTAGTGGCCTTGACATAAGGAAGCTGTATGCTAGGAGCCTATTGCTCGTTCAGTCGTGGATCAATTATAGGTTCGAAAGAGGACGAGGAAACGGGTTCATCATATGCTAACGATGACGACGATTAATTAAACGATTTGTCAATTAGTTATCGACTGTATTTCTCTGTTAGTCAAGTAAATGATCAGCTGTAATTACTAAAACAAAATTTGTAGAAAAAAACTGCAGTGCCAAGTTAGCAACACATTCTTCAGCAGTGTGTTGATGTTCTATTTCCGTGCATTCGTTGAGATTTCTGTAACCCAAGAATTGAAAGCGCGACTAGTTTATTTTCAGTCGTCGACTATTATATGTCACCGCGCAGTCCTATATACTTACGTCATTGTAGTCAGTTTAGTCGACGATTTAGCGGCTAAAAATATTTCCGTCGCACGTCATTGCTTTGCTATTTTCGCCGCGCGTGGTCAAATGCCAGTGATCGGCGTGACGGAATTGCAGCAGTTAACACAGCGCGTGGTCGACATGACGTCATGATGACGACGTCACACAGGGACAGTCTCATTAGCCGCTGAAGCTCGGCTGCTGCTGCTGTTTACCACATTTGTTCAACACGGATGCTGGATACGGCGGCGGTCGCAGCTTGCTTGTCCGTTGGTCGTGTGATGAGGCCGCGCATAGCTAGTGAAACCGGTACTAAACGGCGACACTGGTGGAGTGATGGGCGACGGATATTTTTGGTTTGATGACTAAAACTATTTTTCGTCTTTATAAAAAAAGTTTAACTAAAATTGCTAACTAGCTTAATTTTTTAACCAAACTGTTATTAAAACATTTCTGGTATTTTTATTTTCTAGTGTGTATTGTATGTTGCATGTTGTCTTTTTGTACTCCATCTTCCGATAACGGTGCCTACTCGATTCCGAGCAATATCGCACCACTTGTGCTGCCTTTGTAGCGAATAAGCTTCATCGTTAACTACCGCGGTGTAATACTCTTCAACTTTTTTTTATTTCTTCATTCTTTAGTGGTTTGCTATTTTATAATAATTTATCTGAGTTGTCCCACTGTCTCATAATCTAGAAGTCATTTGGCTGTCATCGAATGTCTCTTACGCAACTGGAACGTTAATGTTTCCGCTCGTTATAGTTACTAATACAAATTCGTCACTGTGAAAACGTACAACGTATACATTACAAAATTTGACATTTGCACACTAAATTGTTTTAGTTTAACTCCTTAATGTTGGCAACTAAAATAAACTAATTTAACTTGACTATTAACTATACTGTTTTAATTGGCTTAACTGTGCGTGCAACTAAAAGTAGTTTAAAAGTTACTGAAATAAACGTTACTAACTATTTAAAACTGTTGCCCATCACTGGCTGTGGACTGCTGCACTGTATCGGCTCGGTGTAAACGATTCTCGGTTTTGGGCGAGCGATGGATGTGATGAGCGCCAGAGCAAAATGTATAATTTGCCGTCGAACGAAAGCCTCAAATAGGCCAGCTGTTGGCAGGGACATTGCGGGGGGAGGGGGTTAGTGGCTTTAGGCCTATTCAACATTCGACATCCGGTCTCGATAAATGAAGGCTGGCGTCGATCATTCGGCCGTTATTGACCGGTTTCTGTGAAATGACACAAGTGTAGGCCTCCATTCAGACCTGCACGTTGAGTGCTTTCAATGCAAACAGTACAGCCTCATTGTAATAGACCGCACGCTAAGTATGGGTGGTCGCGAAAGGCATGCAAAAAGACTGGCGTGGGTGTTTCATTTCTTATTCTTCTTTACATATACGTGCCGCGAAGCTTATCATCATGTTGTAACGCGTTACGTCCTCTCGTTGCATATTTTCATCGTTTTCAATTTTCATTTTCCAATGTCGGGATCGTAAATGCTTTATTGGACTTTTTCTATTTATAATTATTATCGATTGGCGGATCCAGGAATTGGCGGTGCGGGGGGAGTGATTCCTCATGTCTCCCCCTTTTGTCCCTTCCCTGAGTCCCCTGACTGACCTCACTTCCCTACCTTTCCCTGCCGCGAAGCAGCCCCCTTAAATCCAACTAGGGGGCTGTGGGAGCGCTGTAAGTGTAAGCAGAGCCCGGTCGCCGAACGTTTTAAAAACATTTTGAGCCAAAAAATCGCTTCTGGTTGTAACAATTTGCCAAACATTCTTGTAACTTGCGGTATTTTTCACCGGCAAAATTTATGCATTCCTGTAGGGGAATAATTCCCCTCATCCCCCCCTCTGGATCCGCCACTGTTGACCACTTTAGTGGTCCAAGTAAAGCAACAGTCTGATGTATGTGACCAGGCAATAACTTTTGAACGAAATGACTTTTGACCCAAATATTTCGCATGCTGCAGTCACTGTGACACTGCTTAGGCCATGTTCGATGGTCAAAGTCATAAGTCAAGGTTCCCGGTCACAGGAGGAAAATGTTGCTAAAGCGGTCGGTACGACGACCTCGAGTGAGGGCTTTCTCATCTGGGTGTCAGAATTAAGCATTTTCAGCCAAGAATTAGCTAACGTTTGTTCATAAACGGGACAGCGTGAATTTTTGAAACGATTAACATTGCTCGTGCATGAACGGAGAATAGGCCTACTCTGTTCATTTAGGTGCACGTGATCTGTGATCGCCAGCCTACACTGCTAATATTGCGCAGTTAGCTTTTCAGCTGGCAAGGTGAATTCATTTCACAGCGGGGTTAGGCTATTTATATCAAAGTAGGGCTACTAACGACTTCGTTATATCGTAAAGGCAGACCTCGGCCGATAATAATTGTTTCATTTCATTTTTAGGTACTCGAATATTTACAGGACGTGCACGGCCATTATAATTCGTGTAGCCTAACTACGTAGCGACCGACTTACAATGATTTATGCGTCTGTAGGCCCTACAATTTAACCTACCGACCCTGACGTACATTCGCGCCCAGTGTGATACGCTGTTTTATAGGCGTCTCGAGCAGTAGTATGCCTATGCAATAAAAATCACCCCGTGACGGTGTCCTGTATACGGGCTATAGTCGCTGACGAAACTAGATTAATGCCCTCTTCAGATTAGAATACTTATATTTTAGGCCTGACGTTAAATACGAATTTTTATTTTACCTTATGGTCACAAAGCCCGCCGAGGCGCCTCCTTGAACCCAGACGAGATCTCTGTCTCCCACACTCCATATGTTGCCCCTTTCTACAAAATTTATCGCTCGTTTTCTGCATATTTATTTAGGCGTTAACTGTAGCGAAGACTGGTATGCATCGACGTGGCATAGCTTACAGCGTCATGCGGACAACAGAAAAACATAGCATTTGTGCCTCCCGGGTAATCTAGGCCTATCACACTCCTGGTGCTGCGTCGTATGTGTAGGCTAGTAGGCCTACATTACCACTGCTGCTGTAGAATGCGCCCTGTGTTTAAAGTCTGCTCGTTATAGTAAGCTGTATCATTCTATTTCTGGTGTATCGCTGGAGACGCGCTTCGTGTCGTTCGTGCGCCGCATCCTGCATTTTCTTCGTGATATTTCAGCGCGAGCGAGCATCATTTAGCTGACGCGGCGCCGTCTGAAATCCCTCCTCCGCAGTCGGCCGTGCGTCATTGGTCGCCGGCGATCACGTGACATGTGACGTTGTCATGGCGACAGTGACGCAGCAGCAGCAGCAGCTATTAGCGGTGATGGTGACAGCCGAGAACACGATATCGAAACCACGCAGGCAACGCAACAGCGCCAGTGCGACAGAGTGCTGGCAACTGCGGGCATATACGTACCGGTCAATAGGCGCATTTGTAATCATCGTGTATTGTTCAGTATAGCTCACATGACTGTAATAGACCGGAATCGAACACTATGCGCAATCGTTGATTAGCTATTATTGTTTCCCTTCCGAGAACGAAATTCTGATACAAGAAAGCAATATCCGTCGCTGAATTGTTGCAAAATGTTTTCACTGACCGCCGACAGAGGGAAAATTGTACTTAATATTATTTTGTTCTGTATAAGCTTAGCTGTGTGTAGACCACTAGACCTACCACTTGTTGTGAATAAAGCATATTCACAGCATATCAAATGAAATTCATTGTGAGCAGCCGCATAGAAAAACATGCGCTGAGAACTAACCAGACACTAGCCGTCCTAGTTTAGCTGCAGCCAATCAATACTAAGTACAGTCGTGACGCTTACGCTCGTGACCAATGAACGCAATGAACGCGTCGTGTGACTGGGTCGACTTGTTCACACGTCAGTTCAGTTTAGTTCGTGTGCTGTGAACAAGCCTTAAGGATTATAATGTCATGGTTGTTGCTGGCGACGGACAGCGGGAACATCATGATACTGTGACTGTTTAGTGTGAACACGCTTATACCTCGTTCACATCACATTAACTGCACTGCACTGAACCCGAGTTCGCCAACTGGACTCCGCTGTCAACAGTCACGTTGAAATAACACGTGTTCAGAACTCGAATTCTGTTCAGTTCAATTCGTGTTCTGTGAACGAGCCTTAAACGAACGCGAGTCCACTGCCAAGTCCAGTCAGATACTCTCTTGAACACAAGGTTCTCAGGGCCTGCTGAAAGAGATGGGTTTTAGGCCACACCAAAACTGTCCTTTGGACGCGCAGGACGAGCGCAGGGGTTCAAGGAGATTGTTCCAGATGACCGGAGCCGCGACGTGGAAGCTGCGTCTGCCGAGTTCCGTGGCTGTCCTCAGCACATGAGGTTCAACAACTGACTGTATGACTGACCAGCGAGTGAGATGACATCTTCATGCAGGTGTGCATGCCGTGGTTGTGTGTGTGTGTGTGCCGACAATTTACTTTACGGTCCACGTGAGCAACTTACGACCTCGGAATAGCAGTCGTTCGACGATTTACGACCGTCGATAGTGTCGTCGTCGTCGTCGTCGCAGTCAAAACCAACTCGTTATGTTTGCTATACTTGCAATATCAACGGCGACGTGACGACTACGGCTGTTGTCGTCGCGGCGCGACACGCCTGTCTCGGTCTGTCTGGCTGCAGTTTGTTCGCTGCTTCCGCGAAACAACAACATTGTGAGATGCGCTCGGTGTTTTCTGCAGTTTAAGTATGCTGTTAGGTGGGTTTGCCGAGAAAATCCTTGATGGATTTTCGTGGATTTCCGGGAAGCGTCCCTTTCACAGTCACCATCCCCACTTCCAATGCCGTCTTGCCATTTTAACGGTACCCATTCAATTCCATGTCATTTGGAAGTATGTTTTTCCCACTCAACACTTCCTCTTCCATTTTGACCTATCCTCTCCCCTTTCCCAAACTTTTTCCTACCTTTCCCACTTTTCTCTCAGTTTTCCCTCCCCCACTACCTTCTCTTTCTTCGTAAAATTTGCAGTGGTGCAAAATAAACCTAGAGCGGTTGCTGTTTCGAAAGTAGATTAATAATTTCGAGTGCAGGCAGACGAGGTATGATCTTGCTGAGTGCCTTCTAGTTGAGCGTGATTGGTACAGTACAGTGCTAAATGGTGCCACTGAAGGCTATGTCAGGAGTTATCAACTAGAGGTACACGAAACATTTCAGGAGATTGGAATTGGAACCACACATTGGCTGACAGACTGTTGGAACATTGACCCTTCGGCGGATTTAGCTGAAGTAAATCTTATCTTAACCAGTAGTTTTTCTGCAGCGGAGATTCTGTTTACGTCTTTCGTTCCGTATACGTTCAAAGCTGAAAATCAGAATCGACGGTTTTTATGCTGCGGTTGAAGAGAAGAGCCGTCTAATCGTGGGTCACAGTGTCGACTGAGTGCATTCTAACCGCGACGTCAACTACGTTATCTGTCCTGTGCAGTGCACCACAGCCTGTTCTGTCCGTTCAGTGATTTATGACAACCTCTCCCACCGTCGCGTATTTTCTGCATAACGTGACCTGCCGATGGAGATTAATACGCGAGATTGCTGGCCAAACACGACTCGTTCAGTGCACCTTATCGCGTGAGTGGTCCACAAATGCCTCAAAACACACGCTATGATGCATATTCAGCCGGACAGTGGGCGCGTTGACCGCGTGCCATTGTCCCCGGTAGGACTAGTTGATGCTGTGTATAGATCTGGTTTTGTGTTGTGTATCATGACACACACTGATGTTAGCAAAGTTCAACATGCAAAGGCCTGTTTGTAGAACGTATATAAGACGTCAGCCATATAAGACGCACGGTCAGACCGACGAAATACGGCCATATGATGTCCCGCTGTTGTGCGTCACATGTAGGCCTATACCCGTCTTTTTATGAGATGTCACATTGGTGGATGGATCCAGGGGATCATTTGGGCTCATGCAGTTCCCCTCGCATTTTCCGCCACTGTATAAAACCGCCATTTGTAATGCTGAGGCTACTAAGTTGACAAAATATTGTTTCGCTTTTCTGTCGGAGAACAGCATTGTTCTGTGCAGATCAACAGCTTCTGTACAACTCCGTGCACGCCGCTGGCGCAATCAAAACCAGATAATCTGTCTGTCCCACTGGGAGACTTCCGTATAGACTCTCTAACGAACCCTCTGTTTCCAAGTCCTCTGTCTGAACCCGTATCGGTTTCTTAATCGTAATTGTATACCGCTCGTGTAAAATAAATACGACCGTGATCGGATGCTGATGCTGCGGCACATTAGCTGCATTTTGCAAGACGTGGCTCATTCTGTTTACGTATGTTTTGTCTTCTTTTTCACGTGTTATTGCCGTAGACCCGCGCGCCCGTCTGTCTGACTCTGCATGTGACGTTTTTTTTCATGCGATGCGTACGTGTATGTTTTTATGCCAACAGACTGCAGCCGTGCGAGCAGTGTGATATCCGTAGCTTCGCTGCTGCCGCGCAAACAGTATAGTACTAGTAGGCCTGTACAGGCGCATCTCTGCACGTGTCGCTAACTCGCCATATCGGAAGTCCGGCAAGATCGTGGGCAGGATACGCTATCATATTAGTATAGCCAGTCACTGCCAGTCTGATCAGAGGAGTCACTGCCTTGGAGCACAATGTGCGAAAACCAACCAAAAGGCCTTTTACCGACTACTTCAATTGTCCAGGTACAACAGTCGGTCGGGTATGTGTATATCCAGACGTGTCCAGGCAAAAGGAGATAAATTGTCTAGGCTAGCCTATTTAGACATCTGGCATGCTTGTTCATCTCGACCCTATTAAAGTTAAGTTCCAAGGTCAAGGTCATGCATCTAGCCTATCACGGGTCGACGTTCATGATTAGAGGAAGAAAAATGTCCTTTATTCGGTTGTGAAAGAACATTGCGACGTTACGTATTTTTGGTTGTCGAGTTATTCGTCCTAAAGTGGTAGGTTCGACCTCGAGTGAGGGCTGACTGGTTCAATGTATGTCTTTCTAATAATTTTTCATGGCACTGATCCTGTAATGGGCTGACGTGTTGGTAAGGACTGACGCTCCGTCTGCTGTCCACAGAAATGGCAGCCTTTCTAGTCGATTACGATTTCAGTTGCTCGACTATACTGTAACTGGATGTGGCAGGCTGGCGCTGATAACCTAAGTAGTTTTACCGCCGCGTCATATCAGACGTATTTTTGGACTTTTTCAGCGTATAACTGTTTCGTTTTCCTGTCTAGTTTTTAGTCAGTATTGTCGGTTTCACGTGACTGTTAAGCGCACACGTAGGCCCAGCTGCTGATCAGTCATCGAAACATGCCATCCTCTATTACTCAGCAACTACAATAGAACGAGCGCGTGACGTCGCAAGTTTCGTTCACAGCAATGAACTGAACTAGCTGAAGTTCGAAAAAAACTCCAGTGTAAACAGTCCCGTTGGAAAGCACCTGTTCAGAACTAGGTGACAAAGTTCGGTGCAGCAGTGTCTGAAGCCAGTCGGTACGATGTCGTCGCGACGCAGACGCACTGGATTGTGAGCGTGACCAGTTAACGCTTGATGTCACGTGACCGACTTAATATATTGTACATGTCTGTTTAGTTCAGTTCTATGTGAACCTCGTGAACGAGGCTTTGACAATGCGGAAAGAAAGTGGCGCGGTAGGCGCGCTCTTCTTGACGCTGCAGTGAGCGGTGAGCGTCTGTGTAACGGTACGATGTCCGTCTGTCCGTCCGTCTGTCTGTCTGTCCGGTCGATCGATAGCCATTAAGCAGCAGCGACGTGCTGCATCTCGAGAGCCGGCGGCAGATATATCGATCGATAGAGAGCAGCAGCGAGTGGGCAGCGTCATGCTATGATCCGAGAGACGGGGGTGGACGCGGATTTGTTCTCTGAGAGTCTGCAGTAGGCCTAGTTCTACGCCACAGCCGCGTCCCCTCCCCGAGCAGTGCGAGTATCAGTATCGAGAGGCGCGAGATCGAGAGTAGTCGCCACCTCGCCGCCGCCGCTGCCGCCGCCGCCGGCCGACCACGGCCGACCTTCCCGGTCAAACTCCTCCTCGGTCGTCGCCGCCGATAAACTGGACTGTTGTCGAAGCTGTGCCAGACGAAACTATACTGCCGGTCGATTTCACCTCGGCCCGTCCACCTCAGACCGAACGATTCACGCTCAATGCTTGTTCGCAGCACATTCATTGAACTGAGCTGCAACAAGTCGACCCAGTTAGAGCGCGCGTTCATTGGTCACGCGCGTCAGAGTCACGAAACGCCGAAACTAGGACGGTTACTTCTCAACACTTTGTATTCTGACGCGGCTGTTTACACTGGAGTTCGCGAACTCAGTTCAGTTGATGTGCTGTGGTTTCTCCGTTCACATATTGTACATTTATATACACTGACGGGCGCCGAAGCCGGATGTGAACGCATGGCTGTACGTGATCCGGTTCGAGCGTCGTCTACAGTATGGAGGGCCGGTCTCTTCTATTAATAGAGATCTCTACAAATACATCATCATTGTTGCCATCATGGCCACTCGTAGCTGGCTGATGACTGCCAGCGCTGTCTGGTTTCTCTTAATCACATCCTGTCACTCATTTCGACATTTCCACGTGGCCAAGTCGTCCGCGATATTGGACGTAGTCTTGTTGAAAATTACCATCGCATACGGCGGCAAAGCGAGCAGTGTGGGCGTTGCTTTTGGCAGCAATTGTACGAGTATATACGTTTATTCGTCACAACGGACAGAAAACAAACAAACAAGTACGGACGTAAGGTAATGACAGAAAAGAAAGAGAATGTCAGAAAAAAACAGCCATGACTACCTACATATCTATGCTTAACCAATCAACACATCAAGGAAACTCAGTTCTGTTCTGTTCTGTTCTATGATTTGTTTTGATTGACGGTGTAGGCAGAGGGAGATCCTTGGTTCGAGGACCCAGGGATGCGTTTTATCAAGGATGGTAGAGTATACTATAGTGTACAATACGCTCTGTTGGACGGTACTGGACAAGTGCAGTCATTAGCGTCATGCAGATGCACAGCGCTTATCTAACACGCTTTCCGTAACACATCTGGATGAACATTCGCCAGAGGAATTTACCACTTACACGCAAACGAAACGAATAACAGAGCCTCTTCTTTTAGAAGCTGCAGCACAAAGTTAAATTCATTCATGGGCTTGACAATCGACAAAGTAGGCAGGGAATTCTCGGTGAAACCCGGCTATACGCCGTTGTGGTAGATTAATTGCAAACTTCGTCGTGTCGTGCAATCTGTTGTTACGTTCAACAGAAGATCACTGCGAGACGGCAACAGTTTGTTGCAGTGCACTGCTGTCTATCAACAAAATGAGGTGCAAGCATTTATTAGGCAAGATTGATAGTGCTGTGGAATTACTGAAGTAGATTTATTGTAAAGACTAATCAGTTGAAACGAACTGTCAATTGACGGTGTGTGTCCTGAATCGTGTCAGTACCAGAGCCTTTAATAGTCTCCGAATACTAACTGCTGCGGCGGTTGTAGAGGCCTAAACAGTTTAGGGCGTTTAAATGGCTCACCAGTTGTTCACAAAAGTTTAAAGAGGAATCTGAAGATCTGTTGAATATGGCCATGCTAGTTATTTAAAGTAGCCTTCTCGTGCATAAAAATAGTGTGTTAATAATACATATAGCAGTGTGGTACTTTTTTCCTTATTGATATATGACCGCAGACGTGAGATATTGCAATAAAACACCTGCGTGTCTGTGACGTATAAACAGCTTGTGCATGCAAGAAATTATTAGAAATTTCATTAGCTATAACAGTCTGCACGCGTATGGAAGACCCTTTAATTAATAATATATCCTTATTGTCAGACGTCCGCCCTTCATGACTCGTCACTGTCGGTGACTGTGCGTTCTCTACCGCTCAACAACCGCTCATATCGATCCATCGTATTCGCCAGTGTGCGCCGGCCTCATCTACGTGGTTCCTTTCGTCCTTGCACGCGAGTCTACCTCCCCAGACGTCAGCGCGATCGATTCAACCGACGCAGACACACAGACCACGGAACGTCAACACATGCGCACGAATAGCCCGCATCTGACACTGCGTGCGGCGATGCGGGCCGATACTTTTCAGAAATCGCTATTTCTGACGCGCCGCTTACAGCCTAATTGGCGAACGAACAGCGAGGCTGCTGGAAATAGATTTGTGTGGAGATATGTTTTATGCACGAGAAGGCTATTTTATGTTTAATCTCGGGTATTTCCGGACAACTGTTACAACGGCTGCAGTCTGTCTTTAACGCTGCTGCTCGGCTCGTGTTCTCCGCAAGGAAGTCGGAGCACATAACTCCACTTCTCCGTGAACTACACTGG
>Ga0126328_10000177_pt1 | contig 13745 bp, 13 predicted proteins | sample InaspJWI13metaG_FD_97003 | JGI IMG/M metagenome (GOLD analysis project Ga0126328, IMG submission 97003) | Marine gutless worms symbiont microbial communities from Oahu, Hawaii - Inanidrilus sp. 1 OAHU.JWI-13 metaG | ecosystem: Host-associated > Annelida > Digestive system > Unclassified... | reverse complement strand
GTAGTCCCGGAAAAAGGGCCGTTAAATGTGTGTGTGTGTGTGTGTGTGTGTGTGTGTGTGTGTGTGTGTGTGTGTGTGTGTGTAACTACAAAATAAGTTAGTACAAATGTAACTAAAGGTAGTATTTTAGTGATATTTTGCACCGTTTGGTATACGTTACTGATGTGCATTCAGTGCTTTGACACTGTTGGTAGGGCGTCAGGAAGAGCATCTGGCCTCTAAAAATTGAGCGATGAGGTACTGGTGTGGTTATCTGTGTGGAGCGAGGTGCAGATTGTTTGCATATAGTCCAGCTGATGACACCGCCATCCCAAAACGTCATCATCTCTTGCGTCATTTAAATCCAGGCTAGTTGTACCTTTCTGGTACCGGCTTACCCAGGTTGTCCTGGAAAAGAGCCCGTTAAATGGTTGTAGTGTAGTAGTAGTAGTTGCTACATTACTAACAACAGACGGGTAGTGCAACATAATACAGACAGCATAAAGAGTAACAGCATGAAGAAAGGTGTTACTTTGCATTAACAAATGATGCACGTTTTTTATCACTTTTCAAACGTTTTTAAATGTTTCTACGCTGTTTGCACTTTGCAGTGATAGTAACAGATTATTTTTTATGCATGAGGTTTACAAAGAAGGCAACTATATCAATGCCAGATATCAAGCTGTCACAAAAATAGTTTCATTAAAGCGGTGTAGAACATGTCGTAGTCGAGTAAAATTTTGCTGTCTCCCTTTAACTAACTATACATTAGAAACTCTGATGACGCGCTACACAAGGCACAAAAAAAGACGTATTAAACGCAATGAATCAGTACGTTACTGGGTTATTTCACAATACGTGCTTACTTGGCGTGGTCTCTGACGCCTTCTTTTGACCGAAATAGAACGCTGCAGTCGGCTTCCAAGCAGTGATAGTGGTCTTTGTACATAAGCTCGCAACGTGGAAAACATACGTCATTCGCCGTGTATCTGCAGCACACGTTTAAAGTCATATTTCACCAACAATCAGAAGTCCTTCTGTCTAGGTCGCACCAAATACCTTAGCACGAAGAACTCAATAATCAACCCATGTTGTGTGCACGTTTGATGTTGCCCTTTGGCCGTCGTCAAAATAAAAGCAGCTAGATCACAAATTATGTATCTAAATGTATGTTTCGCGGGCAAGAGAAACTGTTTACCACACTGCCGCATGCCTGTGACAATGATTTGTCCTCGCGATCGACAGCATCTAGAAGATCTGAGAGAACGCGGACAGTCGCAGTTTCAATTGAATACTCTCGCCGGAAGCAATTGTCTGTGAAAGGTTCACTGACAAATGAGCACTTCACACAGACTTGCGGACAAAGCAGGTCGAAAACATAGGCCTAATACCTCTGTCGGCCCACAGATTGGGGGGCGAGTGCATAAAACTTCCGTTAAAAGTCACTACATGTACACCTTTTTACAACTTTTGATCCAGACTGTTCATACACAAACTGCAAACGAATTAATGCTGAAGATTTCGTCAAACGGTGTTTGACCAGAGCATGCTTGAAAAGGGCTCATGCCACACGCAGAAACTGTAAGCTAATCAATTTATCGCTATGAAGGGGGCAGACCAACCTTTTCAGGTACTTCTGCCACGATTCGTCGCGTTCCTTCCTCTCGCTGCCGGAACGCGAAGACTTTGTCGTCGTCAGCGATTTGGACGGCAGCAGAGACAGCGCCGACGTCGACGCGACGGCGAGCGTGGTCTCGAGCGACCTGGCGTCCACGCCGGTCCTCTGCTGCGTCGACTGAGCGAGCTCCAATCCCGTCCTCTTCTCGTCCGCTTGCCGCGACTTGGGCATCTTGGCCAGGACTTCCAAGTCTATGAACTGGTAATTATTCTCCAGCTTTTCCAACTGGATGTTGGCGTCCGGACGCATCTCGTTCGACGGCGACTGGTCGACGGCGGCCAGCGAAAGGGGAAACTGGATCAGACGACTGCCGCTGGTCGCCAGCACGAAGTCGTTGTCGTTGACATCGACTGGGATTCGACTGACTGCCAGCAAGTCGACCGTCGTCGTCGTCGTCGTCGTCGTACTCATCTCGGGTTGCGACAGAGAGTTCAAGGCGGTCGAAGCAGCCGTCTGCTGTTTCGGCGATTCGTCGACTTCGTTCGTGTGCACCGCAGTGGACAAAGAAGTGGTCGGATTGTTCGCGGGCAGGCTGAACGAAAGACCGGGTCGACCGACTTCTGGCTTCCAGTCTGTCCCGGTCAGCGTCGACACACTCGACGGCAGGATCATCATACTGGATAACGTCGAGGCGGTGACGGGAGGAGTCGTGGCGGTGGTCGAACACAGCACCGAGCTGTCGGTCGGCTGATTTACCGCGATAGTGGACCGACTCAGACCCGGCTGGGCCTTACCGGGCGAAGTCGTCGTGGCAGCGGCACCCGACGAAATATCGGGACCACCAGCACCAGGCAGGGTGGTTTCTGAGGCCGAAGCCGCAGTGGCCGTGACGAGTTTCGGCCGCTTGCACGGCACCGCGTACTCCCACAGTCGTCGCTCGTGTTTGCGCTTGTGTGAGAACAGCTGGCCGGACGAGTGAAGAACGTAGTTGCAACCTGCATGCCGTCAACAGAACCCATGCACAGATACGCGATCTACGTCGGGCCGGCGTCACGGCAGAATTTCAGCACCAGCATGGAGTTCTTATCTTGCAGCAACAGCCAAGTCAACGCAATGTACGCCTGCCTATACATAGGGTGAAATGACGTCACAGAATCTATGGTCACGACACGTTCGCCATTTTGTGGGTATAACTTGGCATGATGTGTTGAGTTAATGGGTGAAGATTTACCATGTAATTCAAATAAAATTTAACCAGTTAGTTTAAGAAAATGTCCGCGTGATCACTTACCTATGGACAAAGCATATTTAAGTGTCAGTAGAGTAACAAACATTTCTAAGAGTTTTACCCACAAGATGGAGGCAAAAACCAGCTGGCATAGATATGGAACGAAATTGCGTCATTGTCACCCTATATACCGACGGCGTTGGCGAAGAAGGTAATGCGTCGGTCGTGTCCGTCCGTGCGTCTGTTTGTTTCTACTCTATCTTTTGAACCTGAACCACCAACTGACCTTTGATCTTGATTATTGTACGCATATATATCATGATCATAGCTCGACTGGATTAAAAGTCAAGGTCATAGGTCAAGGTCAATGGTCAAAGATGTGTGTGATATGTTTGCGAACATATAAGCTTACACGAAAACACAGACAGACAGACACACATGCTCATGACAATACTCCATTTTTGCTCCCCTATAGTGGCAGCGGAGTAATGCAAAACAATTTTTTTGTTATAACCAGATATTTATCATTTTCATTTCAGTTGCAAGCAAACCACAGCAAGCGAAGTAGCACCACACACAGCAAGGTCTCAAACAGACCTACTGTACTGTAGCCCCAAACCTAAAGTCCTGATTTACGTACAAAATGTAACTTTAATAAAGATGTGGCTGTAAATAGTGTACACTTTTGTTTACAAAATATATACAATAATTACTTTTATATATAGATCGTGATGAAAAATAACTATAGCACAATACATTTTAAATATTTGTTTCGAAAATTTCGATACTGTTTTATTATTGATGGCATTGTGTATATTTTAACTTTTTAAGCGCATTCCACACAGAGCAGCATAGATTGTCTTGTCACCGCAGCACTGAGCACACGATGGTTTCAACGTAACTTCAACGAAAAATGATAGGTTTGAGTCCTTCGTTGACTACTATACAGAATATTACAAGATTTTTGGCAGGCAGCAATAAATGGCTCACGTTTGGCGTCTACAGCAAAAATGGGTGGGCCAGAGACTGAGAGATAACTCATCACGGTCGGTGATCAGTACCAGGCTATAAAGGATGGCAATAAGTATAGGTATTGTGCAACCTGGTCGAATGCAGTGAATGTGGTTGTTGAGGTGACTATAGATACAGCCGGCAAACTGGCACTCCTCGTACTTCATGAACTTCTTGAATCCGTCGCGAGTCAGAGCTTCGTCTTTCTGATGGTAAACTTTATGCTTCTCTGTGCAGTGCACCACAGCAACGTTAAACATTCACCACACAGGCCAACTCAGCCTTCTACCCTCAGCGGGATGAGCAATGAGTACTCTACTGGCTGCTGAAATTGCCGTGAAACTCGGTGGTTGGCGAGTAGAGGTAGTAGGTACAACCTTAGGTATGGCTCATTCCACTAGGCCTATGTGCCATAGGCTAGGCCACCATGACATACCCGAGCGCCTTAGAGATATTTAGGCGGTTTAGGCCAATTATAACAAGTCTGTGTTCAGCCTCCTTTGTCGGCTCTCAACAAGACGCCAACAGCATTTTCTGCTAAGTGACGGCGCCTGCAGCATGGCACCCGCAGCTATCGATCGACTCCTGCCTGCCGGGCGCCTAGCAGCAAACCCGCCGGCCGCCGTTGCTGCTATCGATGGACAGGACTGGGACAGACAGAGCGATAGCCAGACGGACGAACGGACACCTGACCGTTACAGTGATCCTGCTTAGCATACTATGCGGGCAGAAAAATCTCAGGCTTTGTTTTACTTTACTAATCCACCAACTCATCAACTATGGGCTCATTCTTAACCTCAGACTGTTTCAATTAACTATGATCTCGGCTACGTGTATATCGTGGCTACTACAAGTAGGCCTACCACGTTATTGCTAAATAGGGCTAAACATTATCAGTGCAACAATTTACTTAAAACTAATCAAACGACTGACATTTGTGAAGTTATATGACCTACAAAGCGTGCAATGCATGTGTGAACTATTAGTACTGTACTACACATACCCATGTCTGATTTGTTCTTAAACGTGAAGCTGCAGCCAGGTCGACGGCAGTGGAAATGTGTCGTTTTCTGATCGGCGAAGAAACACGACGGCGTCTTGCAGTTTTCAGTGGCGCGAAATCGCTGGAATCCTTCTTGAATGATGGCCGAGTCCTTGCGATGGTAGTTGGCGTGCATCTGAACGTCCGACGTACTGATGTACACCTTGCTGCAGCCGTCCTTCAGTCACAACGCTGTCGCTAATTGACCCGCGCGACGGAATCGTGCCGTAGACAGAGCTTGACGATTACTGTGATATACTATAGCGGTCGACTGTCGGAGCTCGGAGGTATTGTCAATCTAGCTGACCGACGACGGTCCAGTGTTTATCACGCTCTGAGCGTTCACCTTTCTCGAGCTAACTTGATAACATGTTTCGACGATCGACATGCCAAAGCAAAATTTTCTTCTAAGTCCGAGGTTTGAGACAAAGTTCCAGAGGGAAGTACCCTTATTTTGGAGATATCCGAATTTCCTTTTAAAATAGTGTACAATAGTTGGAAAGAAGCTCCAATGCTAAACACTAGCTCGACCCGTCCATCCGTTCTGATAGAACTCCGACTTGTGACATACAGACAGACACAGACACAGGGCCACAGCTAGTACCCGCGCTAGCATAGCGTCGCGCGGGTAAAAACGTTTGAAACGGTGACATTTATCAACCAGACTGCCCAGCTGCTGTTGTTTCTTATTTATTTATTTATTTATTTACTTAGTTTTAACGATTCTTTCAGGCCAACTGTCTCGACATCTACCAGACCGCTATTCGCCATATTTTTAGGGTTGGTAAATACACAGAGTGAAATGACGTCACAGAATCTCTGGTCACGATACGTACGCCATTTTGTGGGTATAACTTGGCATAATGTGTGGAGTTAATGGGATGAAGATGTACCATGTTATTCAAATAAAATTTAACCAGTTACTTTAAGAAAATGTCCACGTGATCATTAACTTACCGACAAAGCGTATTTAAGTGACAGCAGAGTAACAAACATGTCTAACAGTTTTAGCCACAAGATGACGGCGAAAACCAGCAGGCATAGATATGGAACGAAATTACGTCACTGTCACCCTGTGTATAACTATGGCAGTAGATGATCAATCTGAAATTAGTCATTCGATCCATCAAGGGAGGTTGCCATGGCAACCAGTTTTGTTGGTTTTATCCACAGCATCTAATACATTCGTACTCATCAGAAGGCGCCAACTGCGTCATCTCATTCAATAATATATTTACTGGACGCAGGCAGCTAGTGGCGCAGGCGGGCGGGCTAAACTGCATCTATTTTACATTTATAACTGATCGAAGATCGGTATACATAGGATGAAGTGACGTCACAGAATCTATGGCCACGATACTATCGCCATTATGTGGGTATAACATGGCATAATGTGCGGAGTTAAGGGGCGAAGATTTATCATGTTATTTGAATGACATTCAATCCGTCGGTTTATGAAAATGTCTGTATATGATCACTAGCTTACCAACAAGGTGTACGAGTGAAAAACATTTATCAGAGTTTTACCCACAAGATGGCGGCGAAAGCCAGATACTATCGACATTACGTCACTGCATCACTGTCACCCTATGTATAAGCCCTGGTGTCTGTAAATGTTTAAGCTTATATGGTACAACATGTCTGTGCGTTATGAGCTTCAGGGTGAGTGTGTCTGTGACGCGTAGGCCGTTTAAAGGATAACCCCAAAACGGACCATTGGTCAGCGAGAGTCAAAAACGTGTCATTCGCTCTTTTCTGTACTTAGGCACGGCGCTTAGCAGCAAACGCGCGGGCAGTGTCATGTTGACATCTGAAGTCGATGCTAACCACAGACTTGTTCCTCCTGTAACAGTGAACTTTGTACAGATGACCTCACGAAATAGCAACATCAACAGTCATTTAGTTCAGAACTTATTGTTCAGATTCACGAACACGCAGACACACAATACCAGTACACACGACATACGGTACATGGGTCACTGTTTGGTCAGTGACAACAAGATAATGGAAGCTACTACTGACTGACGAACCTGAAGGCAGTGGTAGTGTGTATGTTTGCCGTTGTGAATGCACGCGGCTTGCTGAAACTTCTGTGTGCAGTCTTCGAATGGACTGAATCGCATGAAACCGTGCTGTAGTGAATCCGATCGCTTCTTGTGCCACTTGAAGTGGCGAATTATGTCCTCTTTCTTCATACATACCTGAAACGTACATTTTCCCGCTTATTTGATTGCTTATCGAGATAAAGTAGCTCACTGCTATAGTGCGACTCTGAACGAGAAGAAAGGCAGACTGACGGACCCAAAAGTACGCTCAACATCATCGTCTTGTAGATAAAAACAAATTATCGTTATAAACATATCAATAAAATGACAGGCTATTCAAGCAAGCCACCTGATAAAAGACAATAAAACAACGGTAGGAAAGAGAACGTTATTGTAACTAATTTCGCTGGTCTCGCTGAGCTTGCAAAACACTAACAGAAAAGGTATAGACAGTGCCAAAGTGCAGAACCATAAATAAACATCATTCTGTGAACCTACGTATCACAGGTAGGCCTACAATGTCACCGCATCGTTCGACGCTCCATGTCACCTGAAGTTGAAGACTCGTCTAGTTAGGCTATATGACGGTCGACACTCTCGATAGGGAGATTATACTTGAACGAAATGACTTTTGGCAATAGCCAATATGTGCATTAAATACCTAGTTGGCGGTTCGAAATAATGTGAAAAGTCAGTAAGTGACAACGACAATCCAATCTGGGGATACTCTGTCACCAGTTAGCTAGCAGTTAGCAGTTCCTGCAATACAATATCTCTAATCTCAGTACCATATTCTGAAATGCCTTGCTCAACTTGCTGCATGCAAAGACTGGAACGAGGTGCACAAGTTTAAACAAAAGTCCAAAGTAATTTCGCAAAGGGCCGCATCGCCGCGCACACTCACCTTTGCATAATCCCTACTCTGTATACACTTTACAGTGGGCCGACCGACACACGTTTCCCTCGAAAATGCCCTTCCACTGGGGGTGGACTCCCATCTAATACACGTACGCTTACTAGATTCCTTTGGCCCACACGAATCGCCCCCAAACGGCACCTCGATCGGTTCATCCGCTTTTGCACAGTTCAGATGTGAGCCAAACACACGGACATTCACACACGCAGACCACGCCAAGTACGACACATGTAGGAAAAGGCCACGTCTATGCAGCAGGTGCGTGCGGGCGATGCGGCCCAAAAATAAGCCTACATTATACAGGAATCCCAAAATCAACTATAAAAGCCCCCCCCACATAAGGTTTTAGCCCACCGTGAATATTCGGACTGCTTGTATTTCGCCGTTTTTCTGAAGCGTTCGCCCATCCTATTCCGCACTGCGCCGATTTCCCACGTTCACTTACATTTTGGACTCGAACTTTAACATACGACATGACCATCCAAAATGACGTAGGCATGGTCAAGACAAACCATCGTGCTATATATCTAGGTCATAGATTACTTCGTTGCAAAGTTGTCCGCGTACGCATAAAACGACAGATGGCTCCCCATGGCTACTAAAGCGGATTCGGTCATTATAATTTACTAGACGATTAGTGACAGGTAGCTAGACAGAGACAAACGTCGGAAACGTTGTAAGGTCGCTATCACGCCGCGCTACGCACAATACGCATGCATTGCACTCTCGTCGCGTGGTAAAAATATTATGTGAAAACGTTAAAATATTGAAAGGCCAAATCTCGTATCGAGACGATGTCAATCAGATACAGGTATGGCAAGAAGCCATTAAAACAGTAGGATAAATTATGCGAACATCGAAAGAACTACACGCGACGAATAATGAGTATACAGTAGGCTAATGAAAATGTAAACATAAAAAACTTTATAAACGTTCATAAATTTATTATTAACGAAATGTCTGACCTGAGGAATGCACGCAGTACAGTGGAAGTGTTCCCTCAGGAGAAACTGTGGAGGACAGCAATCTGTCGAACTATTCCTACACAATATAAAATAGATTACGAATAAAGCAAAAACCACAATAAAATATAACCGTATATTTTCAGTTCATATGTCAATATAATCGTATAAGACAAAAGAATGTGGTTTTCAGCAAGTGGTCTTTGTAAATTAGCGCTCAATGCATTATTTCCGACAGTTCAGTTTCCGTGCGTTTAAGTTCAGAGTCAATACTGTTCTCCTTCAGTCTTTGACGATCGTCGATCTCTGTGACGGCGCACTGGCGCACTGTTTTGTTCAAGGATGGAATCGTTTCTTGACAACCAAAGAATATGCGATAAGCAATATAGCAAGAAATCGACAGTTACGACACAATGAAGGATAAAAGTGACAAAAGCGATTTCGGACACTTCCGGTCAGCGGCGCAGCATGTCGATGGTTGCGTTCGACAGATAAGGTATGTGTTTTACTGATTCTTTGTGTGGTTGTGTTTTTTTCAGTGACATTTTATTGATCTATTCACCTGTATAGCTGCCAGTCTGTTTAATAAACTTACTTACTTACTCACTAAGTCATACCTTAGTATGACTTCCTATTAGTGTTCTATAGTCAGTAGTCATCTTAAGTCTAGGTGGAACCGACGTCGAGTTATAACTCATTAAAGTCACCAGAACGGTAAGTGGTCCGCGTGCATATAAAACGACCGATTGCTCCATACGGCTACTAAAGACATATTCATACATCCGCTTTCGCTATGCGACGCGCCAAAAAGACCATAATACCTTGAGAGATACTGGCTGACATACTGCTGGTAGTCGAGTATCAGGACGTTATCCGCTGCTGGCTCCAGCTTCTCGCTATTTATCGTCAACGATTTGGAATCGATATCAAACGGCTGTACTCTCTTCCGTCTCACTAACAACCACACCAGAACATCACACTACGAAATCAAATTACTACAGTCACGAGGCAATTAAAACAACAGTCAATGCTATACATAGGGTGATCGACAGTGACGTAATTTCGTTCCATAGCTGGTTTTCGCCGCCACCTTGTGGGTAAAAGTCTTAGAAATGTTTGTTCCTCTGCTGTCACTTAAACACGCTTTGTCGGTAGGTTAATGGTCACGTGGGACATTTTCTTCAACTAATTAGTTAAATTTTATTTGAATAACATGGCAAATCTTCACCGATTAGCTCCACACAGTATGCGAAGCCATGCCCACAAAATGGCGAACGTATCGTAACAATAGATTCCGTGACGTCATTTCACCGTATGTATAACAGGTTGCAGTCTACTACAAAAAAGGACTTCGCATAGACGATGCGAGGTTCTACTAGTTGAGCCCTCTACTAAAATGTAGGGGGTTCAACTTCATCATATCTGCGGCACTTCGAGCCGGCAAGCGGTAAAGACCAGTAGAAGAACTCACTCGAGGTCGCACCCACCACTTTGACACTTATTTACAGTTTCTAATTCGGGTTTGTTTTTCAACCGACCGCGTGCTGTCTCGCTTCATAACGTGACTTCATAGCAAAAATGCATTTCCTCGTCTGATTTAGCCCACTATGACCTTGACCTATGACCTATAAGCCTGCCTATCAAACACGAACTATACAGTTCCAAGGTGAACCAGCATTCTGGTCCATCCAACAGCCAAATGCTGACGTTTAGTCAAATTTGGAACTGTCGGCTTGAATGTTTTTTATCTTGCTAATCATTAATTTTGCCTTCGTGGTGATGTACCTACAGGACACTCCAGACGGACGTAATGTTGCCACACTAGAGCAAACTGAGATATCCAAGATGGCGTCCAAGGACCAAGATGGCTACCGCAACATGAGATCTTTTGCTTATTTTAATATCTTGACAACCATTTGCGTTACAAATGCAGATAAAATGCAATTTCCATATTATCTGACATAAACATTTCATTTTGATGTTGCCATTGATGTACATAACAGCAATTTCCGGTTACTGTGCTAACAGTCTATCATACGAAAACTTAGCTATGTGCCTACGTTTTAGCAGTATATTGAATTATAAAAAAGCTAACAAATAAACTAACACAAATTCACAATACGTTAATCCATTTTTGATTACTCGGTCAATCTGTTGCCTTCATAATAAGTTGGCACTTCTATACGTACCGATAATCGGTTATTATGGTAACGTTTTATCATAGCAACGCTTAGTTATATACCTTCATTATGGGAACTGTCAGTAATAATAACATACACAATGTCATCTATTTCATCATCTATTTCTTTCATGAAGAAGTTCATAGCAATTGCAATCAGTTTTCATTCCGTAGATTCAGTCATAGCCTCTTGGGCGTGAGCACGAGCCGTAGACGTGGGTACGGGCCGTAGGTCGTGTTCATCCCCATCCCCCGGCTCCCAGACTATTCCAAATATCTAGGCCAAAAGCCATTTTGTTTTAGTTCACTGAACTTCTGAATATGAACTTATCAATTTATCAGTTAACTAGAAAACTCCCCGCTCGAGGTTGCACCGCTCACTGCGGCTGGCGTTACTTATTTACAGTCCATTATATAACCGGGAATAAAATTGGTTTTCGAGTTTCATTCTTTCATTTTCAGCCGAAAAGAAACATTTTTCTCCAGTATTCTTGAACACTGGTCGATGACCTTGACCAAGTTAGGATCAAGGTGAAGGACCTTTGACCGAGATGTCTGGCGTGGTTGTGTCAGAGGTCACTTCGTTCCACCAAAGTCATCTCTGAACACACCAACACAGACTCACAGCAGCAGACGACTGATCGACGACAGTTTTTCAGAATTTTTCAAGAAAATTTTTGGACAGACGCTCCCTCGACTACACTGCTATAGGTCTGCCTGCCAGAAGTCTGTCGACGTCACATAGTCGATAAAACGACGATACCTTTGTCGTGTGAAAGTCCCGTCGTGTGTCGGACGACGCGGTTCGGCGTGTGACCGGCAGACCACGCTGTCGCCACGTGCCGACGGTCGGCGTCAGGCCGCGCAGGTCGCCGGTCCTCACCGCCGCCGAGGGTCGACGGCGTTCCGCTGCGGGCGTCCGGCGAGCACCACTTGCGTAGGTCTGTCGCCGCGGCGGCGGACGGCCGGTCGACGTCCGGGAGTCCGTAGATGTGCAGCAGCTCGGTCATCGCGTCCGCCGCGTAGACACGCAGATCGGCCGCGTTCAGTCCTCCGCCGGCCTCGGTCGACGCCCCGTCCGTCGTCGTCCACTCGCCGGGACGTCCGCCACCGCTCCGCGACACCGACAGATCCAGCGCCCCGTCGTGCGCGCCGGCGCCCGATTTCCCGACGAGACTCGACGGCCGATCGCCGGTCTGCCCGGTCGACCTCGGTCCCGTGCGCAGGTCCAGGACCACGTGATCCTCCTCGACGTTCTCCGACCACGCTGTCGGCGACGTCGCGGCGGAAGCGTCTTCAACCTGGCGTGCTTCCATGCAAGGAAATGCCTTCTGGGGGCGGCGAAGAGACTGTTCCCCATTTAGTGGGTCAAATCTCCCAGCGTGACGGGGCTCGAAGACGACCTGTCCGTCGTGGACGCATCGCGGAAGGAAGTTCTTGCGGCGGCGACTGCAGCGACCTGCGTCCGCGACGCCGCCGTCGTCGGCGCCGTCGCAGCCGGCAGGTGCGACTTCGCCCTCGTCGCCGAAGCAGCTGTCCATCGTCGAGGTCGCTCCGTCGACAGCTCTCGACGACGACGTTTCGTTGCCAACTATCGCGTTTTCGCGCCCGACGAGGTCGTCTGAAGTCGGCAGTGACGCGACTGAAGTCCCATCCGACAACGCACCGCTGTCGCTGTTGTTATCGTGATGGGAAGGCAAACAGGTGTCCGTTTCTCTCGATGAAATCTCAGCGTTACGACTCAGCTTGGCACATATTGCATCCAGTCCCACCTTTGCCATCACCGCTTCGTGCCAACGTTAGCTGCCAATCAATCAATCAATTAATCAATCAATCAAACGATAAATCAATAAGCACACGAATTTTTTTAAAAACCAAACTCTTCGTTCAAGCTTCTGTACGGTTTTCAGTATGACTTTTAACTAAATGAAAAAACAACAATTTGAATAACGTCGGAAGGAAATACTAGTTAGCCCATTACATTGAGGTCGCGCCAACCACTTTGGCGACATTTTGAGCCGAGCGTGGTAACTTTTCGGCTAGTTGTTATTTATTTAAAGTTTGAAATTTACCGGTATCGCTGTTTAGCTGTGGTCAGCCATTTCATAGGTTGGCTGAGCTCTTGTTCCTACCTGTGACCGTGAATTTTAACATATGACTATGACTTTCAAACTTGACATAGTTATCGTAAAGATAAACCAGCGTGCCGTCAGTAAGAGTTCTTGGAAAAGAACCTCGACACGGTCTTTGTCTATTTTTTACCAATAAACTAAAATAAATATCTAAATAAAAAATGATCGCACGAACCAGGGACCGGGCAATTGCTGAACCTCAATAGGCCTACTGTACCTGGACAGCTGGGCTAATGAAAAAGTAAAAAGTAGTCGCTAACGAATTTCTCCAAACTTTTATCACGGTAATTATAGAGTCGATAACAATGGTAGAGCTAACGTTACGTTACACAACATCAGCAACGTAATGGGCTTTGTTAACCATGCTCACCACTGACTGTAAGCCGATGATTCACAACTTTAAGTGGTAACGTAATGTCACATCGTCAGTGATCATTCATGCGCCGGAAGACGATGACAACGACAGTCGCTATAGAAGCGGGAAAAATTCGACGCCGACGGAGCGATCATATTTCAGTCGGACAGCAGCGGCATGGCTGTATTTCGCAATCACTGCTTGCGAGCGAGGCCTACGCGACAGCAGCGTCAACTGTGAATCACGCTACAGTTGACAAAGGCGACGCAGAACAGGAG
>Ga0126328_10000176_pt1 | contig 13790 bp, 7 predicted proteins | sample InaspJWI13metaG_FD_97003 | JGI IMG/M metagenome (GOLD analysis project Ga0126328, IMG submission 97003) | Marine gutless worms symbiont microbial communities from Oahu, Hawaii - Inanidrilus sp. 1 OAHU.JWI-13 metaG | ecosystem: Host-associated > Annelida > Digestive system > Unclassified | place... | reverse complement strand
AACCTTAACCTTTACCCTGGCCGGGCCGTAGCATAACCCTAAACTCAACCCTACTCACGATAAATAGCCATTTCCAGCCAAACGTAACGCACGCAACGCACATCGCAAGCAAACTAGCTTGCACTAAATTTCACGCAAGCATCTCGCTTGCGATGCGTGCGATTCCTGCGTTGCGTTTCTCTGGAAACCGGAAACCGCCCCTATAGCCCGCAACCCTAACCCCGCAGACCCTACTAACAAGTATACCCACCACTAACCCTACCCCCTCGGTAGCCGAGTGGTTAACGTGCTGGACTCAGGCGCAGAAGGGCCAGTGTTCAAATCGCAGCCGCGACGCTGTCGGGTGACAGTCCTAGGCAAACTGTTCATACCCATCGTGCCTCTGTTCACCAAGCAGCGAAATTTGTAGCAGCCCTCTTAAGGGTGGTGCGGGTAACTGCGGGCCTGGCGGAAAGTAGCGGCTGTCTACCGCCGGGTTTGTGACTCATGTCACCTGCAGGCCGACTGCCAAGAACCGGGATCGGCTCAGGAACCCTACGAAACCGGGAACGAGTTCGTCAGTTCAGCGTTCATCGCGCGTCGCCGGTCTCCGACTACGATCGAGACGGCGCGTAATGAAATAACGGTGCAACTGGGACACGTGCGCGCGCAGCGACCGGTAATGACCGTGGAGTTTTTCCCGCCGAAATGCTGTCACCGGCTCGATCGAAAACACAGGACCGGAAGATGACGGACTTACAGGCAACGAAAGTGCGCCGATAGGCCTACAACTGGCACAATGCCGGTTCCCTGCGCTGGCCATTCCGATGCTAAAATATGAATATATATTTTTTTTCAAATAAAACATACGGAAGCAATTTTATCAAACAGCACTCGGAAACTGTTGTGGTTTGAAATTAGCAAAATGCTGATTTCAGTTTAAGAAAAAAAATTGTGTCATTTATTATAATTTTCAGCACACTTTCGTTCGCTATGTGACTTTTATGCTTACCAAAATCACTGCTGTGGGCCCCTTACTAGAAACCCCTCACTCGAGGCGGCATCGACGGGGTTAACAACATTTTCTCTTATGATCATAAACTTTGACTTGTGACCTTGATTTCCGAATTTAACCGGATGAAGTATCGGAATAAATATGCATGATAGGCTTTAATCAATGATTTGGTCCAGCAGTAACGGTCCAGATGCACATCACACACACACACCTGAGCGACTGCTCCACCCGGATCACCAAAGTGTGATTACAGACCCATTTTAACCTATGATATACAAGTAGTAATATAATAATTTCATTCAAAAAACGTAATATGTTATAGATTTATACAGGTCTATTTTAAGCGAGGAATCCAAGACTGAAAATGTGGAGTCCAAAATAGCATTTTTACTTCAAGAAAACAGGAAAATCATTAAAATTGTTGCCACCCTATGTCAGATTTCAAGGCTAAAATGCACCAAACTCCAATTTCGGCTGGAGTGTCGCCCCCAGACCCGTTCGTGGTGGAGCTTGCAGCATTCCTCCAGACAGGGCCTATTCTAAGGAATTTTTCGGGGTGCACAATTTCAAAAGTTAGTGTATGATGTAATGCACTAACTCTATCCAAAGTAACAACAAGTTAGAGCAAACAAGTTGAAAACAACATTATTTGTTAATTAACTTGTGCTTAAAAAATAAATGCCACTGAAAATCCGGGATGCACACTTTTTAATTCGGAGTGCACAATTAGTGCGGGGAACACGCTTAGAATAGGCCCTGCAGGCTCCAGACCCGAGCTGGATTTAAGGAGGCCTACTTCTACGAGAAGTTGGGCGAGTGCTGTGGAATCCAAAAAATCGTTAAAATAAACCCTGAGATCCATATACTCTTCACGCTTGCTTGTTCGCGGCATGGCCGACGTTTAAATCCTACTTTTAAAACCCTGCTAGGCGGTAATAGGCCTAAATCTGAAATGAACAGGGCTTATTCTCAAAGTGGCGTTAGCAGTGCGAAGCATAGCGATCATCGCGTCCGCAGGTCTGTCTGTCTATCTGCTCGCGTATCTCAAAAACCACACGTCCAAACTTCACGACGTTTTCTGCACTAATTACTTCTAGCCGTGGCTTGTTCCGGCCTTCTCTAACGACTACGTAATACGTTATGTACTTCCGGTCTACTGCATGACGTCACGTTTGCATATAATGGCCGTGCATATAGGCGTCGCGAACGCCACACGGGGTTTATGCTTAAAGTGACTCGCCAGGGGGCATCACTGGGGGCGAAGTCTGATGCCAACGATTGCCTTTTCTAGTCCTGCGCTTCCAGCGGCCGCGTTCTTTTTCCGTCACGCTGATTAGGAGTCACGGTGTCCATCGGACAGTAAACTAGGCGTGCACGGCATACGAGAGTCTCCTGAGTGATGCTTCACGCAGAAAAGTACATTCGCAACTGACGTTGGTTCTCCAATAACTGGATAGTTTCTTGACGCAGAAAATGCCGTTCAGTTTCACAAAAAAATGTTACCGAAGGGTGAGCACGTGTCAAAGATAAAAGGTAATTAGTAAAAAGTAATATTATATGTATATTATACCCGCTGTCGGGTAACAGTCTTAGGCAAACTATTCACACCCATTGTGCCTCTGTTCACCAAGCAGCAAAATTGGTAGCAGCCCGCTTAAGAGTTGCGAGGGCCAACTGCAGGCCTGGCGAAGGCCGTAATGGCAACCTACCGTCGGGTTTATGATTCACGTCACCTGCAGGCTGACTGCCAAGAACCAGGATCAGCTCCGGAACCCTACGCCTATATGAAACAGTTGCGTGCTGCAGACTGCACTTTTACAAATTTATTATCAAAAACCAAAAATACTAGTCGCTATCACCAGCATTCCATGATTCTATACTTGAAATAACAATTGATAGGCCTAAATGTAAAATAAACTCTAATGTCTTTGTAGCCGGGATTTTCGGTTTCTGCTAATGTGAAACATTTAACAAATTTTCAGATTTTGAGCTGTGAATTGCGAAAAAAATGCGTTTGGCGGCTGGGCTCCGCCCTGACCCGCTGGGGAGCTATAGCGCTCCCCCAGACCTGAATCGCAGACAAACACGCTTAACTTCGAAATACAGCGCAAAAGACATTAGAACGGTAATTTTGTTAGTACATTTAATGTTTGATACTACTTACAAACATAGAAAAGTGTCATGCGATACATGAGGCTTAACACTGTAATATTTTTGTCTTTAAAGAAAATTAACTACACCTAGCATTTTGGACAACACGGTACGACCACCTGTGTCACTGTCACGCGCGTGACTTTAAGAACAGCCGATCGAGCGGCCACCTGGTGAATCATTCCATTGACATTGCACAGTTAAATATTTTTTTATATAAATTTACATTAGTGCAATTGACACTGGAAGTTAATTAAATCTGAAATGCATGTATTAGATGTATGTTAAATTTAAAATGGTTTACGTTCGAACTTTTCGAAGATAAAACATAGGATGGTGTAATAAATTTCTTTTACAGAACACCCGCTGGAATTTGAATTAACTGATACAGATACAGTACTGAGGTTAAAATTCTCAGTGTTTCAGTATTATTCTTGGATACTTTGACAAAGACTACTTAAGGTGATTGACAGTGACAGTCTAATAAGTCTACTTTTCAATACAACTGTGATGTGCCAGGGTTTCCTGTTGACGCGATATCGTTCGCGGTTTGTTTCTGTAGTTACCGGCTGTAAGAGGTAACTTTGGCCCTGACACCGGGGCAAGATGACATAACTAACAAGTTTTGATTTTCTTCACTTTATGGAATACCTTATTGTACAGGTGACTTTGAATGCATGTTGTGTTAATCACTTTCCTACAGTGTTGCACATAGACACGCGTGCTTTTCTTAATGTAGGCCTACTTAATAAGAACTGGTACTGGGTCTGGGCTTACGGGAGAATGAAATTTGAGCGTTTGTCGCCAGGATTTGGCTCGAGGAGGGGCAAAAACGGCATCGAAATAACTTAAGTCACATGCATAATAATAACATGAAATAGGCTGCCGCGCCAGGGGGGGGTGACTAGTCACCCTAGTCACCTCCTAGATCCGCCCCTGCACCAGAGCTGCTATTTTTGACTCCAATATGCACCAAATCGTTTATCACTAGCTGAGCTAACAGCTCTGACCCCGTGGCTCTATACTTCTAAAGGCAAGGGAGGGGAGAGGAGAGGAGGGAGTTCGTCCTTAGCCCTCGGAAGAAAAAAAAGAAAAGTGGGCGCCTATGATGTCTAGACATCTGCAGCAATATGCCTCCGCATCGAGCTAGTGCGTAAAACGAACAGGAACAAATAGTCCGCTAAAAATGTCGCAGTACTAACGTGGCACATCGCTCGATCGTCGCACCGGTTTTGCGAGTGTGGTATGCGGTTCACACGGGCACGGGCACCGCAGCTCGTTGTCATGGCGTCACGGCTGTTTCGGTGACGACGGCCGCGCGCACGGAGGTGACGAGATCACGACTTCGCGAGTGTCGCTCGCCGTGCGAGGCCGATTCGTGCCGCGCCTTCGATATATCAACCGGACGATTTGTACGTCCCAGCGGCGCTGGGCGCACTGCGCAGCAATGGGGTGGGCAGTGTGGGCAAAGTCCAGGTGGCCCCGAGTGCAGGGGCCCCCGAGTTCCGGGCGAAATGTGGTAAAAATAATTCTGCCGTTACAGTAAAAATTAGGACATCTGAATATCGAACACTAGAATGTTTTATTGCAACACTCAAAACTTAGAGTCTGGGCGTCGTGTGCACGTGGGTGAAACATTTAACACATTTGCCGATACGGGGGCTGTGAATTGCACAAAAATGCGTTTGGCGGCCGGGCTCCGCCTGGACCCGCTAGGGAGCTATAGCGCTCCCCCAGACCTCCTATCCGTTATAAGGGGATGGGAGGGAGGGAAGGGGAAAAAGGATTGGGAATGGGGATGGGTAGGAAGTGGAGGGAAGGGAAGGACGTGAAGGGGTATATAGGGAGAGATAGTTAAATAGTTATCAACTAACGTTTTAGTTGAAATTTAGTTTTCGTTTAACGAAAGCGTTTCGTGGGTTGCCCACCACCACGCCGTCGTCCTGCCTATACCAACCAATGATAACAGGCTGTCGCGCTGCGGCACGTATCGTCCGCTGGACAGGTCAAAGGGTGGGTACGAACTGTCGCGCAGTCGTCGCCGGCGGACGTCGCTCGCAGATCAAACCCGGCGATAGATTGACAATTTTCCGCGCCTTCGCCTCTCGACCTGCCTTCATATAGCACGACGCGGCGACGACAGTGGCGTAACGAGAACTGGGCGCGGTGGAGAGAGGAGGGAGGGAGACAGTTGCCCGCGGGCGCAGCAGGCAAGGGGCAGTGGCGTCACTAGGAACTCGGCGGCCGATAGACAAATATCCAAGTCGAGCTCTCCCTTCCCTTTCCGTATCCTATCTCCCCCTCCCGCTCTCTCTGTCCCCTTACCTTCCCTCCCCTTCCAATCCCTCCCTTTCCTTGCCTCCCTACCCTTTCACGCCCTTCCTTTCCCTCCCCTTCCATATTCCCAACCCTTTCCTGCCACTTCCCTCACTCCCCTTCCCCTTATAATGGCTGGGGGTCTGAGGAGCGCTGTAGCTTCCCAGCGGGTTCGGGCAAAGCCCGGTCGCCAAACGCATTTTTGTGCAATTTACAGCCCAAAATCTGCAAATCTGTTAAAATTTTCACCCAGGTGAACAACACGCCCATACAACATAACTAGTTGTGAACTGTGATTACCTGTAAATTTTGTGCAGGTAACAATGCAGTGTCATGTCTGCGTTATTTGCGACAGCAAAAATTATTTTTAATTTTTGCCCCCCCCTGGATTTCACCCTGCCCACCCCATTGTTACGCCACTGACAAGGGGCACACGATCGGCGAACATTTCGTGACTAACGAACACAAAAGTCAGTACGATAAAGTCTGCTGAATGCAGAGCCGTCTTACCAATGGGCACACTGGCCCCAACCGGCTGTAATGGAATAATTTTTTAAAAACGAATTATCTTATTACCTTCGCAAAGATCAGCTGTAAGGGAAGCCCGGTAAATACTTTTTAGCGAGGGGCCCCGTTCGGCTGGGGGGTGCCCAGGGCCCCAATGCAGGTAAAGACGCTACTGGCTGAATAAACCGAAAATAACCAAACGCCAGAAACTTTTTGCTATTTTGAACGTTATCTCGGGGGCGATGAGAGCCCTGGTCGCGCCACTGCACGGCGGGCGCCGGTCGGCGGTGGACAGGAGTGCCGGTGTACACCGGCCGGGGGCCCGGCACGGTGCGACCGACGGCCAGACCGCGGCGCCGAGTTCGTTGTCCAACGCTCGAGGCGGCGGCGGAACCGTGTGGCGTCGGCGCCGCCCGCCGGCGACTGTATACCGGACGACGATCCATTTTGCGCAGTCGACGAGTTCGCCGGCTGCATACCAAGCAGTGGTGTAACGATGGGGTGGCTGCTGCGTCTAGTGACGGGGGGCCCCACTGGTGGTAGGGGGCCCTCGACAGTTCTAGAGTTCTTAGTGATTAATTTTAGTGTTTGTTTGGTGTTATCGAGTAATTGTTATATCATAATATATTGCACTGTATGGTTTCAAGTTCAACCGTTGATGGTTGAATTTCAGTAAATATCTTTATCTTATCTTTACTTTAAATCTTTCCCCAACTGAAGTGGATGGCCCTGGTTACTTTACTTTAAATGAGAGACGATAGACTAGCTCATAGTTCTAAGTTCCTACTGATATCGGCTAGTTATTTGCAATTTTAAATGACATTATTTTAAACCAGAGGGGAGGGGTCCTGACCTAAAAGTGACGGGGGCCCGGATGGTTGCGTTACGCCTCTGATACCAAGTTGACAGCACCGCGTCCGCGGCGGCGCCGCCGCGGACGCGGTGCTGTCAACTTGGTATCAGAGGCGTAACGCAACCATCCGGGCCCCCGTCACTTTTAGGTCAGGACCCCTCCCCTCTGGTTTAAAATAATGTCATTTAAAATTGCAAATAACTAGCCGATATCAGTAGGAACTTAGAACTATGAGCTAGTCTATCGTCTCTCATTTAAAGTAAAGTAACCAGGGCCATCCACTTCAGTTGGGGAAAGATTTAAAGTAAAGATAAGATAAAGATATTTACTGAAATTCAACCATCAACGGTTGAACTTGAAACCATACAGTGCAATATATTATGATATAACAATTACTCGATAACACCAAACAAACACTAAAATTAATCACTAAGAACTCTAGAACTGTCGAGGGCCCCCTACCACCAGTGGGGCCCCCCGTCACTAGACGCAGCAGCCACCCCATCGTTACACCACTGCTTGGTATGCAGCCGGCGAACTCGTCGACTGCGCAAAATGGATCGTCGTCCGGTATACAGTCGCCGGCGGGCGGCGCCGACGCCACACGGTTCCGCCGCCGCCTCGAGCGTTGGACAACGAACTCGGCGCCGCGGTCTGGCCGTCGGTCGCACCGTGCCGGGCCCCCGGCCGGTGTACACCGGCACTCCTGTCCACCGCCGACCGGCGCCCGCCGTGCAGTGGCGCGACCAGGGCTCTCATCGCCCCCGAGATAACGTTCAAAATAGCAAAAAGTTTCTGGCGTTTGGTTATTTTCGGTTTATTCAGCCAGTAGCGTCTTTACCTGCATTGGGGCCCTGGGCACCCCCCAGCCGAACGGGGCCCCTCGCTAAAAAGTATTTACCGGGCTTCCCTTACAGCTGATCTTTGCGAAGGTAATAAGATAATTCGTTTTTAAAAAATTATTCCATTACAGCCGGTTGGGGCCAGTGTGCCCATTGGTAAGACGGCTCTGCATTCAGCAGACTTTATCGTACTGACTTTTGTGTTCGTTAGTCACGAAATGTTCGCCGATCGTGTGCCCCTTGTCAGTGGCGTAACAATGGGGTGGGCAGGGTGAAATCCAGGGGGGGGCAAAAATTAAAAATAATTTTTGCTGTCGCAAATAACGCAGACATGACACTGCATTGTTACCTGCACAAAATTTACAGGTAATCACAGTTCACAACTAGTTATGTTGTATGGGCGTGTTGTTCACCTGGGTGAAAATTTTAACAGATTTGCAGATTTTGGGCTGTAAATTGCACAAAAATGCGTTTGGCGACCGGGCTTTGCCCGAACCCGCTGGGAAGCTACAGCGCTCCTCAGACCCCCAGCCATTATAAGGGGAAGGGGAGTGAGGGAAGTGGCAGGAAAGGGTTGGGAATATGGAAGGGGAGGGAAAGGAAGGGCGTGAAAGGGTAGGGAGGCAAGGAAAGGGAGGGATTGGAAGGGGAGGGAAGGTAAGGGGACAGAGAGAGCGGGAGGGGGAGATAGGATACGGAAAGGGAAGGGAGAGCTCGACTTGGATATTTGTCTATCGGCCGCCGAGTTCCTAGTGACGCCACTGCCCCTTGCCTGCTGCGCCCGCGGGCAACTGTCTCCCTCCCTCCTCTCTCCACCGCGCCCAGTTCTCGTTACGCCACTGTCGTCGCCGCGTCGTGCTATATGAAGGCAGGTCGAGAGGCGAAGGCGCGGAAAATTGTCAATCTATCGCCGGGTTTGATCTGCGAGCGACGTCCGCCGGCGACGACTGCGCGACAGTTCGTACCCACCCTTTGACCTGTCCAGCGGACGATACGTGCCGCAGCGCGACAGCCTGTTATCATTGGTTGGTATAGGCAGGACGACGGCGTGGTGGTGGGCAACCCACGAAACGCTTTCGTTAAACGAAAACTAAATTTCAACTAAAACGTTAGTTGATAACTATTTAACTATCTCTCCCTATATACCCCTTCACGTCCTTCCCTTCCCTCCACTTCCTACCCATCCCCATTCCCAATCCTTTTTCCCCTTCCCTCCCTCCCATCCCCTTATAACGGATAGGAGGTCTGGGGGAGCGCTATAGCTCCCTAGCGGGTCCAGGCGGAGCCCGGCCGCCAAACGCATTTTTGTGCAATTCACAGCCCCCGTATCGGCAAATGTGTTAAATGTTTCACCCACGTGCACACGACGCCCAGACTCTAAGTTTTGAGTGTTGCAATAAAACATTCTAGTGTTCGATATTCAGATGTCCTAATTTTTACTGTAACGGCAGAATTATTTTTACCACATTTCGCCCGGAACTCGGGGGCCCCTGCACTCGGGGCCACCTGGACTTTGCCCACACTGCCCACCCCATTGCTGCGCAGTGCGCCCAGCGCCGCTGGGACGTACAAATCGTCCGGTTGATATATCGAAGGCGCGGCACGAATCGGCCTCGCACGGCGAGCGACACTCGCGAAGTCGTGATCTCGTCACCTCCGTGCGCGCGGCCGTCGTCACCGAAACAGCCGTGACGCCATGACAACGAGCTGCGGTGCCCGTGCCCGTGTGAACCGCATACCACACTCGCAAAACCGGTGCGACGATCGAGCGATGTGCCACGTTAGTACTGCGACATTTTTAGCGGACTATTTGTTCCTGTTCGTTTTACGCACTAGCTCGATGCGGAGGCATATTGCTGCAGATGTCTAGACATCATAGGCGCCCACTTTTCTTTTTTTTCTTCCGAGGGCTAAGGACGAACTCCCTCCTCTCCTCTCCCCTCCCTTGCCTTTAGAAGTATAGAGCCACGGGGTCAGAGCTGTTAGCTCAGCTAGTGATAAACGATTTGGTGCATATTGGAGTCAAAAATAGCAGCTCTGGTGCAGGGGCGGATCTAGGAGGTGACTAGGGTGACTAGTCACCCCCCCCTGGCGCGGCAGCCTATTTCATGTTATTATTATGCATGTGACTTAAGTTATTTCGATGCCGTTTTTGCCCCTCCTCGAGCCAAATCCTGGCGACAAACGCTCAAATTTCATTCTCCCGTAAGCCCAGACCCAGTACCAGTTCTTATTAAGTAGGCCTACATTAAGAAAAGCACGCGTGTCTATGTGCAACACTGTAGGAAAGTGATTAACACAACATGCATTCAAAGTCACCTGTACAATAAGGTATTCCATAAAGTGAAGAAAATCAAAACTTGTTAGTTATGTCATCTTGCCCCGGTGTCAGGGCCAAAGTTACCTCTTACAGCCGGTAACTACAGAAACAAACCGCGAACGATATCGCGTCAACAGGAAACCCTGGCACATCACAGTTGTATTGAAAAGTAGACTTATTAGACTGTCACTGTCAATCACCTTAAGTAGTCTTTGTCAAAGTATCCAAGAATAATACTGAAACACTGAGAATTTTAACCTCAGTACTGTATCTGTATCAGTTAATTCAAATTCCAGCGGGTGTTCTGTAAAAGAAATTTATTACACCATCCTATGTTTTATCTTCGAAAAGTTCGAACGTAAACCATTTTAAATTTAACATACATCTAATACATGCATTTCAGATTTAATTAACTTCCAGTGTCAATTGCACTAATGTAAATTTATATAAAAAAATATTTAACTGTGCAATGTCAATGGAATGATTCACCAGGTGGCCGCTCGATCGGCTGTTCTTAAAGTCACGCGCGTGACAGTGACACAGGTGGTCGTACCGTGTTGTCCAAAATGCTAGGTGTAGTTAATTTTCTTTAAAGACAAAAATATTACAGTGTTAAGCCTCATGTATCGCATGACACTTTTCTATGTTTGTAAGTAGTATCAAACATTAAATGTACTAACAAAATTACCGTTCTAATGTCTTTTGCGCTGTATTTCGAAGTTAAGCGTGTTTGTCTGCGATTCAGGTCTGGGGGAGCGCTATAGCTCCCCAGCGGGTCAGGGCGGAGCCCAGCCGCCAAACGCATTTTTTTCGCAATTCACAGCTCAAAATCTGAAAATTTGTTAAATGTTTCACATTAGCAGAAACCGAAAATCCCGGCTACAAAGACATTAGAGTTTATTTTACATTTAGGCCTATCAATTGTTATTTCAAGTATAGAATCATGGAATGCTGGTGATAGCGACTAGTATTTTTGGTTTTTGATAATAAATTTGTAAAAGTGCAGTCTGCAGCACGCAACTGTTTCATATAGGCGTAGGGTTCCGGAGCTGATCCTGGTTCTTGGCAGTCAGCCTGCAGGTGACGTGAATCATAAACCCGACGGTAGGTTGCCATTACGGCCTTCGCCAGGCCTGCAGTTGGCCCTCGCAACTCTTAAGCGGGCTGCTACCAATTTTGCTGCTTGGTGAACAGAGGCACAATGGGTGTGAATAGTTTGCCTAAGACTGTTACCCGACAGCGGGTATAATATACATATAATATTACTTTTTACTAATTACCTTTTATCTTTGACACGTGCTCACCCTTCGGTAACATTTTTTTGTGAAACTGAACGGCATTTTCTGCGTCAAGAAACTATCCAGTTATTGGAGAACCAACGTCAGTTGCGAATGTACTTTTCTGCGTGAAGCATCACTCAGGAGACTCTCGTATGCCGTGCACGCCTAGTTTACTGTCCGATGGACACCGTGACTCCTAATCAGCGTGACGGAAAAAGAACGCGGCCGCTGGAAGCGCAGGACTAGAAAAGGCAATCGTTGGCATCAGACTTCGCCCCCAGTGATGCCCCCTGGCGAGTCACTTTAAGCATAAACCCCGTGTGGCGTTCGCGACGCCTATATGCACGGCCATTATATGCAAACGTGACGTCATGCAGTAGACCGGAAGTACATAACGTATTACGTAGTCGTTAGAGAAGGCCGGAACAAGCCACGGCTAGAAGTAATTAGTGCAGAAAACGTCGTGAAGTTTGGACGTGTGGTTTTTGAGATACGCGAGCAGATAGACAGACAGACCTGCGGACGCGATGATCGCTATGCTTCGCACTGCTAACGCCACTTTGAGAATAAGCCCTGTTCATTTCAGATTTAGGCCTATTACCGCCTAGCAGGGTTTTAAAAGTAGGATTTAAACGTCGGCCATGCCGCGAACAAGCAAGCGTGAAGAGTATATGGATCTCAGGGTTTATTTTAACGATTTTTTGGATTCCACAGCACTCGCCCAACTTCTCGTAGAAGTAGGCCTCCTTAAATCCAGCTCGGGTCTGGAGCCTGCAGGGCCTATTCTAAGCGTGTTCCCCGCACTAATTGTGCACTCCGAATTAAAAAGTGTGCATCCCGGATTTTCAGTGGCATTTATTTTTTAAGCACAAGTTAATTAACAAATAATGTTGTTTTCAACTTGTTTGCTCTAACTTGTTGTTACTTTGGATAGAGTTAGTGCATTACATCATACACTAACTTTTGAAATTGTGCACCCCGAAAAATTCCTTAGAATAGGCCCTGTCTGGAGGAATGCTGCAAGCTCCACCACGAACGGGTCTGGGGGCGACACTCCAGCCGAAATTGGAGTTTGGTGCATTTTAGCCTTGAAATCTGACATAGGGTGGCAACAATTTTAATGATTTTCCTGTTTTCTTGAAGTAAAAATGCTATTTTGGACTCCACATTTTCAGTCTTGGATTCCTCGCTTAAAATAGACCTGTATAAATCTATAACATATTACGTTTTTTGAATGAAATTATTATATTACTACTTGTATATCATAGGTTAAAATGGGTCTGTAATCACACTTTGGTGATCCGGGTGGAGCAGTCGCTCAGGTGTGTGTGTGTGATGTGCATCTGGACCGTTACTGCTGGACCAAATCATTGATTAAAGCCTATCATGCATATTTATTCCGATACTTCATCCGGTTAAATTCGGAAATCAAGGTCACAAGTCAAAGTTTATGATCATAAGAGAAAATGTTGTTAACCCCGTCGATGCCGCCTCGAGTGAGGGGTTTCTAGTAAGGGGCCCACAGCAGTGATTTTGGTAAGCATAAAAGTCACATAGCGAACGAAAGTGTGCTGAAAATTATAATAAATGACACAATTTTTTTTCTTAAACTGAAATCAGCATTTTGCTAATTTCAAACCACAACAGTTTCCGAGTGCTGTTTGATAAAATTGCTTCCGTATGTTTTATTTGAAAAAAAATATATATTCATATTTTAGCATCGGAATGGCCAGCGCAGGGAACCGGCATTGTGCCAGTTGTAGGCCTATCGGCGCACTTTCGTTGCCTGTAAGTCCGTCATCTTCCGGTCCTGTGTTTTCGATCGAGCCGGTGACAGCATTTCGGCGGGAAAAACTCCACGGTCATTACCGGTCGCTGCGCGCGCACGTGTCCCAGTTGCACCGTTATTTCATTACGCGCCGTCTCGATCGTAGTCGGAGACCGGCGACGCGCGATGAACGCTGAACTGACGAACTCGTTCCCGGTTTCGTAGGGTTCCTGAGCCGATCCCGGTTCTTGGCAGTCGGCCTGCAGGTGACATGAGTCACAAACCCGGCGGTAGACAGCCGCTACTTTCCGCCAGGCCCGCAGTTACCCGCACCACCCTTAAGAGGGCTGCTACAAATTTCGCTGCTTGGTGAACAGAGGCACGATGGGTATGAACAGTTTGCCTAGGACTGTCACCCGACAGCGTCGCGGCTGCGATTTGAACACTGGCCCTTCTGCGCCTGAGTCCAGCACGTTAACCACTCGGCTACCGAGGGGGTAGGGTTAGTGGTGGGTATACTTGTTAGTAGGGTCTGCGGGGTTAGGGTTGCGGGCTATAGGGGCGGTTTCCGGTTTCCAGAGAAACGCAACGCAGGAATCGCACGCATCGCAAGCGAGATGCTTGCGTGAAATTTAGTGCAAGCTAGTTTGCTTGCGATGTGCGTTGCGTGCGTTACGTTTGGCTGGAAATGGCTATTTATCGTGAGTAGGGTTGAGTTTAGGGTTATGCTACGGCCCGGCCAGGGTAAAGGTTAAGGTT
>Ga0126328_10000173_pt1 | contig 13919 bp, 8 predicted proteins | sample InaspJWI13metaG_FD_97003 | JGI IMG/M metagenome (GOLD analysis project Ga0126328, IMG submission 97003) | Marine gutless worms symbiont microbial communities from Oahu, Hawaii - Inanidrilus sp. 1 OAHU.JWI-13 metaG | ecosystem: Host-associated > Annelida > Digestive system > Unclassified | place... | reverse complement strand
CAGCATGTGCGTTCCGGTTGCGCATGTTGCCGGACGCCGTCAACTACGTTCTGCTAGACGAGGACTTTTGAATTTTCCTCGCTACAACATGTCAAACTACGGTCGACGTGCGTTCTGTTTCGCCGGTCCTTGTGTCTGGAACTCACTTCCTCAGCACATCCGGCAATCAACATCAATAGCTGTCTTCAAGGAAGTTCAAGCGCTCACTAAAGACATTTCTACTCCAGCAGATATCGCACCTAGCGCATTAGAGACAATAATATTTTAATGTTTTATGGGCTATATAAGTGCACTGACTTATTACTTATTATTATTATTACGACCAACAGATTTTAATAGCAAAATTTTTAAGCCATTAAACATACTAATCGATTAGTTGATCATTAACAGCCGTAATGAAATATGACGTTTGAAAGTGTGTTACTTTCAGTGAATGTCCGTATTACTTCAATTAAGTTATTACTTCAATTAAGTAGGAGTAGTTAGACAAAACTCACGGCTGACAATATTCGTCCAGTTTAATATCAACTCACAAGGGTCAGCATACTAGCAACTATAGCTGTACAACAACCATCGTCTTTCTGTGCGTGTGTACAAGCACCAGTAGTCAATATGCGGTGTAGTAGCTAATTAACACATCGGCGTTCAGAATATAGGAGAAATCACTGACATTCTTTAACATGACAAGTTATTTGCCGTATATTTATTTCCGTTACATTGTTTGCGGAAAAAATAAGGTTTAGGGTTAGCTGTACTAGCAGCGTATCGGCACACTAGTTTTAAGAATGTCAATAAACGCCGATAGCGGCCGATAGGCCGATGCATTAATTATCCACACCCGTCAATATGCAGCATGCACAGTCACTCAACAGTCAGCAGTGTAGATACTGAGCATCTACAGGAATACACCCACGTGCACACCAATACTCTAGAAAAATCATGGCAATCGGCAATATATTCACAATATTAATGAATCAAGTGCTAACTGTAGCCCAATATTCACTGTGAACATAACTAACTCTAACTACACAACAACGGTTAAATTACTCTACATGATTCCGGATTCCCCTCCTCTCTCGTGGCCACGTGGTTCCTTCAAAATAGAGCTGTGTGCCGAATTCCATTTTTCTTCTTTGGGCGCCAGTTCCCTTGGGGACTTTCCCTCCCCTTTTCTGCCGCTAAGTGGCTCCATCAAATCAATCCATGCAGTCATGGGAGCGCTCGGCGGGGTTGCAGGCAAATACCGCGCTAAATACATTTAGTAACTTTTAACCTAAAAGGCCTTCTAACCGGGAAATAACTACGATTAGTGCTGAAGCCTACTCAGCAAATTTTCCAGTGTCCAACTGCATCCGTTGCTTCCAGAAGTCGAGCGTATGAGCCCCCTTCCCCAATATAGATCCCCTAGTGGGGTCTGGGTCTGAGTAGGTGCCGGATCCCAATTATTATTGCTGGATCCCAGATGTGAAGAACCCAAGGGACACGACTGAGATCCGACGGGATACGGCTTAAGTTAACCCCTGCTATATAAATTAGCACAAACGTCAACATTTCAAGTTTGAACGTTATTTACACCACAGACATGCATGTATGTACAGTGCATATAACATATCATGATAGGTAAGTCACACAATACATCTACAGAGGCTATGAACTATGTTTAATATGCTACCTAGCTAGCACCTACGACACACAGGTGCGTCGCCAGGTCGAAATATGTGGGGTAAACAGACATGGCGAGCGCGGAGCGCGAGCCTATAACGGGGCTCTGGAGGCGGAGCCGACCGGACCGACCCCCCGACCCCTCCCCCTGTAAAAACTCGTCGGATTTGTATCAATTTCAGGAGCGACCTCTAGCAAAAGTTGGGTGGACATGTCCACCTCAGTCCACTCCGTGGCGACGTCAACGATGACAGAACAGCAAAGGTTCAAAATGCTTCAAATGACGATATATCAACATAAATATTAAACCCCCATCAAATATAAAAGATCAAGAAGACGTAAAAGTTCACAAACTTCTGTAAAATGCACCTCAAATACAAGGAGTTTCGTGTGTTGCTCCTTATCCGAATTAATATTTTTGTTAACTTTGTATCTAAGCCAGAATAAACTCTGAATAAACATCAAGGGTCACTTAATCACCATTTCAGTCGAATCACCACATGTATTTTAAATGGGACAGAAGGGGCATAACTGCTCTGAGGTTTGGTCTTACAGAAAAAAAGTTTGACACCAGAAATATTTATTGCAAGTCTGTAATATTCCCCCCCCCTCTTGCTTGACACCCACAGTGATTTGCAGTTACCTGTGTAACCTTTATTCCCTTAGTGCTTTGATGCGGTTGGGAGGCAGGAAGGGCATCCGGCCTGTAAAAACTGAGTGGTGGGTTGCTGGCATGGTTATCTGTCTGGAGCGAGGTGCAGACTTGCACATGGCCCAGCTGATGCCACTGCCACTCACTGTCTCTTGCTTCAGTAAAAACAGATTGGTTTTACCTTTCTGGTACCGGCTCACCCGGGTAGTCTTGGAAAAACAGCCGTTAAACGGGTGTGTGTGTGTGTGTAACCTTTAATACTATGCAGTTATACAGACACAATAGAGACATCTAATTCAATATAGTACAACAGTTAATACAACCCACAAATGTTTACTGATAATTGCATCCACAACCAAGTAACCACCTCGCTGTGTGTAGTGAGCGACGTGTTTAAACGAAAACGTACATAAAACATGTAACCACTAACAATTTGACGACCATTCTCTAGCTCCAAATCAAACTTAACACAACGTTTAGCTCATAACGTGGCAATAAGCCAGTTTGTTTGGTCAACTTCTATGTGAAAGCAAAAAGTTACTATACCAATCAAGCGACTGAAATGTTATGCCAATAAAAACAAACAACGCAATAATAAGAAACCAGAACCATCATACTTAAATGCTATCATGCTCAAAAAAACATAATGATAAAAACAGAACCATGGAAAGTAACAGTAATATGGTAATCACGCCAGCGATGATATTAAAATTACTCACAAAATGTAACTGGTTATAAAAATCTCAATATAAACTTAAAGGTATCAATGCTCCAATTGTGCGTTTACAAGTCGCATGTCAGACAACAACAGATAATACATGTATGTGTGCGTAATAGCATCCGCTCGTCAAGTACACACAGAGGTACATTTACAGACGTCAGCTTGGAGGAAATATGGCATATACCCATACAGAAAGTTTCCAATATTTAACCCTGTTAGGGTTGTTGTCTATGCTGGATACCATCTTAACATCTGTCAACACAATTCCTGCTCTATTGTCTTTTACATGGTCCCAAAATACACATGAATGACGGATTTTTGGTGTTGATATAGTGCATCAAAATTTCAAGAAACCGGAACGTCTGGAGGCTAGGCTCGGCCTGCTGGAAAACCTGACAGGGAACGTCTCTACAATGTTACTGGTCCACTGATGCCACTCCGACACTCGGTAGGTAGGGTGACCACTTTCCAGGCACTGCAAAAGGTAACCGGACATCTCACAGACTAACCAACTCACACTTGCAGACCATTTATGCCTATAAACTGCCCAACAGCGACACTATCATGGTTATGTAAGTGCAGTATAGATAATGTCGACAATTTGTGGCTACCATACCATGTCTTTGCCATATCTGGGCAGTTATACTTCAGTAACGGCCTATAACTTGTCTCTGAGTTGGTTTGTCCACGAGATGTCCAGTAACCCTGCAAAATTCCCAGACTGTGGCACTCCTACCAAAGTTGCATTGACAATGTCAAGTACATGTTACTGTCATTTCTACCCATATGCTGAACACTTCTACGTAAATGTTCACAATGATATGATAAGCATAAATCCTTTAAAAACAGGGCGATCTGCAATCAAACCAACAACGTAGCTTCCAACTCGACGTTAGCAAAAAAACATTTTCGCTGACAAGATGTTTTCTCTAACAATTCCCTCACTTTGCATCAATCCCCTGACATATCCAGGTTTTCCAGACGATACCTGCGTTGTTGTCCCTCGTGTGGTCCCGATAAACTGGAATGACGGATAATAGGTTTTGATATAGTGCATTAGAAACGTCTGGATCGGTCCAGACCCACTGGAAGACCTTCTTATGGGTAACATCTCCCAATGTCACTGATCTGCTGACTGTAAGAGGAGTCCTCTCTGTCTACATGCTGGCAATGCGTGCCTCCTGTTCGTCCAACTGCCTCGCGATCTCCGCCGGCAGATCACACCCGACCTGGTCTGCGAGGAATTTCTTCGTCTCGGCGATGTCTTCCGTCCAGTAGTCCTTCGGCAGGCTGAACAGCTGGTCCCAGTCCACCTTGTCCAGGCCTTCCAGATTCATTGAGTCCTTGGTTGGGAGGAGACCCACTGCGCTCGGGGTTGCGGTGACCCGGTCCAAGGGCGACGCGGCCACGCGGCGCAGGATCCAGTCGACGACCCGGATGTTTTCTCCGAACCCCGGCCAGAGGAACTTGCCGCTGTCGTCGAGCCGGAACCAGTTGACGTGGAAGATGCGCGGCACGTGCCGGCCAGGCTGCTCCATGCTCAGCCAGTGCGACAGGTACGCGCCGAAGTTGTAGCCCATGAAAGGCCGCATCGCCATCGGGTCGTGCATGATCTGACGGCCGGTGTGCTCGGCGGCCGCCGTCGCCTCCGACTTGATCGCGGCGCCCACCATCACCCCGTGCGCCCAGCCGAGCGCCTCGTACACCAGTGGCACCCCCGAGGGGCGCCGGCCGCCGAACACGATCGCGTCGATGGGGAAGCCCTCGGGGTCCTCCCAGCGCGGGTGCATGGCCGGGCAGTCGGCCATCGAGACGCAGAAGCGTGAGTTGGGGTGAGCGGCCTTGCCCAGCTGACCCAGCTTCCACTGTTCTCCCAGCCACGTCGTCATCGCCGTCTCCGGATTAACCTGCGCAATGCAGGTTAGCAAATACTACTACTGCTAGACCCGTTTAACGGCCTCATTTCCAGGACAACCCGGGTAAGCCTGTATCAGAAAGATAAAACCCTTCTGGATTTAAATGAGGCAAGAGATGATGAGGTTTTGAGATGGCAGTAGCATCAGCTGGACCGTATGCAAACAATCTGCAATTCACTCCAGACAGATTACCACACCAATACCTCATCACCCAATGTTTTACAGGCCGAATGCTCTTCCTGACGCCCAACCAACAGTGTCAAAGCACTGAAGGCACAGTTAGCAAATAATTCAGTAACTATTCAATGGCAAAAAGGTATATGCACAATTTTAAGTACAATAGTAAATAAAAGCAGTAGGCTAGAGTTGACAGCAAGCCAGCTGGAGAATACCTCCGCCCTGGCATACACACACACAGGTAGACGGACAACCTGAAATCATAATGCCTCCGGACCCATCTATAGGATGGTCAAATGCATTGAAACAGAACATCACAAGTACACAATGAGAGTAATGCAAAAATGCCAACTGAAAACAAACACAGCATAGAACATAATTTACTTAAATGAATAAACATAAAAGCCAATTAATACAAGTACAGCAGCCTGCGGAGAGAAGGGCCAAAACGGACGCTGGCCGCGAATGCCCCTGTTACTGCTATATGGCGAGTCACTTTTAGCATAGCCCTACTAACAGCATTAACACAAGAAACGACTGGAGAGATTATAGACGGTTGGTTGGTGAAAAGTTTAACGGCGTTTTCAACACAAACCAGGTCATAATGCAAGTTCAGGGGAGTAGAATACGCCCAAAAATACTTATGGGATAGACTGATGGACGGACAAACAGACTGATATTATACGCTTTCTGTCATGGACGCGGCAATAGCATAATTAGATTTAGGTAAGGTAAAGGTAAATTGAGTATAGCGGTTCACAACAAGCCTCACCGCTACGGGAACTCATATGCTATATGGGATCACAGTGTTACACTGTGTGGTTACACCAGACATGGAACTGGGTCATTGGGTCACTGGGTCAATGGGTCATTTGGGTCATCTTTCACGTCCGGGTCACTGAGTCATCATTTTGACCCGGTGTGAGACCCGAGTCTTTCCGGTTTTCGAAAAAAGACCAAGATAAAGATATAAAGATATATATTTTTGTGAAAATCCGTCCAACCGTCATTGAAATATTCACATTTAATAAATGATCTTCAAAATTATACTTTCCAGAAGCGTGCAAACGCCAAACAGCGATAAAAACTGGCAATCCTCTTGCCCATTGCAAACGTTTGTCTGCAACATAAGTGGACATTTGGAGTTCGTTATAGAACAGGGTCACTGGGTCAACTGGGTCTCCGGGTCGCTGCATTCCCGGGTCACTGGGTCACAAAATGTGACCCAGTTCCATGTCTGGATTACACACCTGCCACCATGCAGGGGTGACATTGCCGACCATTTAGGATAGGAATAAAACACGGAGACGAAACGGACCTCTTTCTCCAAGCCCTCCCAGAAGACGCCGCCGTCCTCGGTCATGGCCACGTTCGTGAAGATGGTGTTGCGGCGGACGGTCGCCATCGCCATCGGGTTCGTCTTGGTGTTGGTGCCCGGCGCCACGCCGAAGAAGCCCGCCTCCGGGTTGATGGCCCACAGCCGGCCGTCGGCGCCGAAGCGCATCCACGCGATGTCGTCGCCGACGCAGCGGACGCGCCAGCCGGGCAGCGACGGAGACATCATCGCCATGTTGGTCTTGCCGCACGCGCTCGGGAACGCCGCCGCTATGTATCTGCCATTACACCACATCAACACCACTTGCCACTTGGGACTCGGTAAGAAGTTGCTGCAGCAGACCGGCAGCCCCCTAGCGACTAAGTTTGAGAATATCGACCGCGCGAGCAAGTCTTGGCTTGCCAAACTATGAGCCACAAACAAAAGTGCCCTGTCCCGTGATTCCTACCTAATACATGAAGAGGAAAGAAAAGTGGATGGGTAAAGGGGAGAGGGATGGAAAAAACGGGAGGCGAGGAAAGGGGGAGTAAGAAAAGAGAAGGGGGAAAGGGGAAATAAGAAAGGAACAGGGAGGCGTAGGAAAAGAATAAATGAAGGGCAACAGAGACGGAACGGGAGACAGCGGGAAGGGTGGAAAGGGACAGAGGGGGGAAGAAAAAGGAAAGAAGTGGAAGGGCAAGAGCAAAGAAATAGAGGAGAGGGGAAATCGACCGATATCTCCTGACTGCCGGGCTCACAGCAGCAAACCCGCCGGACGGACGGACACCCGACAGATGCACAACCTGCTCGACACGCAGGCAGCGCCAACAAAGAGGTAAACGTCATTCAGCTGACTGCAGCAACAAACTAGTAAACAAACTGTCCTCGGTCGAGGTGAGACCGACCACGTTATCACGATGTCACGTTATAAATAATAAAAAAAAATATAATTATCACAACATTACCAATACTGAACACTACAAACCAAAGTAATACGACAGACTGTTGCAAATTGCTCGTTTGTTTTCAACTTTGACTTTTTGTAATTTGCATTATTTCGCTCGGTAACAGAAAAATGTGTACAGAAACTAATGATTGTAACTCAATGACATAATAAATAGGATCATGTCGTACCGTTCCTGTGAGTCGTCGGCGCCGGGTGGCGTCACTCCCATGATCAACATATGCTCCGCCAACCATCCTTCATCCCTGGCAATCACGCTGGCAATCCTCAGAGCGAAACACTTCTTCCCGAGCAGCGAGTTGCCTCCGTAGCCGCTGCCGTACGACACAACCCTGCGCTCGGCCGGGAAGTGGGTGATGACGATGCGGTCGGGGTTGCAGGGCCAGTGGTTAATGACGCGGCGCTGGATGGGCCGAGGCATGCCGATCGTGTGCACACACTGGACGTACTCGCCGGTCCGGTCGATCGAGCGCCAGACCAGCGACGACACTCGCGTCATGATGCGCATGCACAGCACCACGTAGTTGAAGTCGGTCAGCTGGACGCCGTTCTTCGACAGCGCGCCGCCCACCGGGCCCATGCTGAACGGGATCACGTACATCACTCGACCCTGCAGTCAACGCCATACATGCAAAAAAACGTTCTTTACGTTTTTTTTATTTTGGTCACGTTTTTTACGTTTTTCATTTTCCAAACGTTTTTTTACTTTAAAAAAACGTTGGCAAAGTTCAAAGTGGCAAGCAGATTAACAAGAAGCACTTTGAAAATGACAGCAACGGAATTCAATGGATTCATAAATAACAGAGTACTGTATCCAGTAGCCTAATTAGAATGTAAGAAACCAGGAATAGCACAATATTGAAGATTTCACTGATAGCCTAAAACGACGACAGTTTCTGCAAACTAAACTGAATGGCATATTCCGAGTTGCCCGGAAGGCCACTTCTTGGGCATCAGGCGTGGAGTTAAACTACACTAAGAAGAGGTAACGTTTTTTATTACATTTACAAACGTTTTTTTACTTTTGTCACGTTTTTTTACGTTTTTAAATTTTTATTTGAACGTTTTTTTACATCTATGGTCAACGCCCCGAACTACAGTCGGCCTCGAGCTTCCGACGTCAACATGACACCGCCCAGCGAAGGGCAGCAATCGATCGATATCTCCTGCCCGCCGGGCACTCAGCAGCAAACACGCCGCACGCTGCTGCAGCGGTCGACAGATGGGAGACAGACGGACGAACACCCGAGCGTTACACAGACCCTTCACCGAATAGTATGCGGGGAGCGTCAATAAATTATATAATATCAGTTTGCCTAGTGACCGAATCGAATTGATTTCTCTTTCACTATCTCATCCGACTACTCTCAGCAAACCATCGCCGGTGTTAGCAGAAAGAGTTTTCTGTCGGCCCAAAATTCACCAGTTTATATTGAATATAACTAGTCCAACTCTCACAGCGACAGACAATTGGTTTGGGATCCTCGTGGGGTGGAGCCGTAACTGCAAATCCTCTGTGAAAAAGGACAAAAATTTCAGTCATTGAAAACTTCATAGATCAAAACGTTGAACAGTTAGCCAGTAAATTAATCGGTAAACTAAGTCTCAAATCGTAATCCTTAATCATCAACTAAAGTTAATTAACCAACTGTTACAATCCCAGCCTTATATGAAATGAAAGTGACACAAAATATGAATAAGTGATGGATCATGGAACTGTAATAAATAACTGGTAGGCTACTGGGATCGGATACCTGACGTATAAGGGAGCAACGCGCCTTCTATTACGAGTCGAGCAGTGGATGAAGAAAAGATGGTACCAGGCCACTGGTTAGAGTCAGTATACTGTTGACTTCTGCGCTTTGGCACCATATGGTTTAGTAGCAAGGACATCCAGCCTAAAAACTACGTTCCACTAACAAGTTCTCTTCCAGCACAGGCAAAGAAGGACCAGAGGAACTGGCTGATCCAGGTTCATCTGAAAAAAACGGCCATTAAGTAGAAGTAATAGTAATAAAAATAAACAAAGAAACGGTAGTTAGCAAGAGTCATACTTTCATGCTGCCGGGCAGTCTTTCGTTCAGTTTTTCCGCCACATCATCGGGACTCATCCACTGTCCAAGGATGCCCTTGCAGCCCTCGGCAACGTGCGGCACAGTCTGGTAGCGGTCAGGAGTCACAATGAACGTCTTGCTTTCGACGCGTGCAACATCGGCCGGGTCGGTACGGCACAGGTAGCAGTTGTCCATCTTGTCGAGCTTGACGAGCATGCCGCGGTCCACCAGCTTGTCAGTCAACTCCTGCGCCTCTTCCTCCGACCCGTCGCAGATGTAGACGCCCGTTGGACTCAGCAGGTTCACCTGTGTTCAGTAGAAAAGTTCATCAGGTTGGAACACACAGCTATTCCGGCGGGGGGATTTTCCAACAGCGAACTCCGAACGCCGAGTGCTCATCGGCCTCTAGGCGCTGAGGGCGGGGCCTGTATAATAAGTGGGGCTGGCGCGGAGAGCCATGAGTATCGACCCCAAAACAAGTCTGCGTCATGCTACCTACGTACACTGAAAACGTGGCACTACCCGCATTTGCTGCTGCGGCGCCGGCCGTGCAGCAATCGATCCTACCCGCAGGGGCCACAGCAGCAAACCCACCGCACGCTGCTCAGCGGGTGAATGGGACAGAGAGACGGACGGACACTGTACCGTTTCATTGATCCTGCTGCACACCACGCGGACAGTGCCAATAAATCGGCGATCGAAACGTTGATGCACGCAATTTGTTTAGGTCGTGTTAAAGTATAACATTTGCAGTTTATCTGCAGCTGCACACCCGAATTGATCAGTAAGTGAGCAAGTTTAATTTCATTTGTAAAGCGCCTTTTAAACTAAAGGCTTGTTTACAGCACGGTCTAAACTCAACCTGGAGTTCACGAACTCCGGCGTGAACAGCCGCATGTGTGAAGAAATTTAACAGCCGAGCACTAACTGTCCTAGTTTCGCTGCAGCTAATCAATACGAAGTACAGTCGTGACGACGACCAATAAACGCGTCCTGTAACTGGGTCAGCTGCTGCTGCTGCTACTACTACTATACCCGTTTTACGGCTTCTTTTCCAGGACAACCTGGATAAGCCGGTATCAGAAAGGTAAAACCAATTTGGATTTAAATGAGGCAAGAGATTATGGGGTTTTGGGATGCAGTGGCATTAGCTGTAAGCTGGACCATATGCAAACAATCTGCACCTGGTAACCACACCAACACCTCATTACTCAATTTTTACAGGCCATGGATGCTCTTCCTGACGCCCAACCAACAGTGTCAAAGCACTGAAGGCACTAAATAGTACGACAATAAAAATGAACGCACATATCTGGCAATGAATTCTTGGCAGTAAACGGGAACGGCACTGAAGTCGCCCTTGACGACTTTTACTTGCACTTCTCCAATGTCGGGAACCTTGACACTGCTCACTTCCTGGATGAAATCTGCCGACGCCAGGTCATTGATGGAGTTGAGGCGGCGGGCTCGCTTCGACATCGGAACACCATTCATCCCGTCCATTGCCAACATCCTGCACACGACAAGCCAATCGTAGATATCAGACTCCGCCCCGGTCCGGTGCTGCCCACTGGTGCGCCAGTTTCAGTAATCGTCAACGCGTTGTCATACCACAACCATCATTTAATACAGGAAGTCAGGAACTACGTCAACCTGCGGTTGGGCAGATTTTAACGCCATGCCCGATTTTAACTAGAGATTTGAAAAAAACGGCAATGACTCACTATTGAACTCAACGATTTTACATTACCGAGTTATTTGTAATCAGACAGTACAAAAATTTATTAAATCCGACTCTTCAAACGTGCGTAAAAGACGGATCTTTGCGAGCAGAGCGTTGTTAGCACACTGAGTGACTGAGCTAACAGCCACCACACAGCAACATGTCGTCATGTGGGTGTGCAAGCCTCAGCCAATCAGCGCCCAGCACCGACACACACCCACACGTTGCACGACAAAGTACTGCATAATAAATCCGTTAAAACGACAGAATTTTCCTCAAGCTTACCTCAGGCTGCTCAGAAACCTTCTAATGTTTGTCTTCGCACAATCAGATACTCACTTAGAATCGCCTTCTTCGCGAAAAACCTACTGAGTAGTTACACACTAGTCGTCGGTGCTGAAGTACCCAGCTGATAGTTAATATATGCGCCGCCGGACAGGCGTATCTAGGCCAGCCAGAGGCCCAGCGCGCCTAGGCCAGCGTTGGCCTGGAAGGAAGCGTCAATACCGCTGGCCTGGCCTACCGCAGACCTGCTCTAGATACGCGACGGGTCATGGTAACATGGGTGGTCGGTTGTTGTTACAGCGTCGTCACGTACGCGGTCCAGAAATCCACGTTTTCTGCTCCACAGTCCCGTGTTCAGCATTGTTTGGAGTCGGCGTCGAAAGTAGGCCTGGGTGGGTCTGTCTTGTTGCGTGCACGCGGTATACTGGCGGTACAGATAGACAGCGTTCAATTAACATTCCAAATACGACTCAAGGATCGTTCACACCGGATGCGTGGTGTTGCTGCTGCGGATCCGGTGTGAACGTGAACGTGCTTTGAAGCTTCGTCCAAACTACTGCTATCAATAGTCAATTCAACAACACTCATTTCAATGGCGGGCTCACGGTCCCTCACAAAAACAACATAAATAGGCCGTGACATATATGCAGTAGTAAAGTTTTCAGAGTAAAGGAGTTTAATACAGGGGCCTATTGTATGCCGAACAGCGGTTATTGAGATGCTGGCAGACACTGGGCATGCGCCGTACATTGTCTATACGTCTACTTCGACTTAATAATAGTGAATCTTCTATAGTTACGCTTGAAATAGGCCTACTATTCGTCTAAGTTTAGTTCAGAATGTTGTGCTTGTTTTTGTTGAAACAAACCTAAAACGCCCCAAAGACCGTTCACACTGCGCGCCTATCCGCGCTGACGCGCGCGTCTTCGTTGCAATCTAACAATCACGATTCATCACATTCATACAACGACACATCCGACGGTGTCAGCCCGCTATAGCCAAAGTCCATTATAGCCAAGGTCCGCTATAGCCAGTCTTATCATATAGCGAAGGTTAGGGTTAGGGTTTGGCTATAGTGGACACATCGACATACAGAACCGTGCGTGATGTGAACATGTCCATTCATAGAGGCCTGATGCAATTTGCAGGGCGTATTGCGTGGCACGATGCTATGGTTACAGAGGCGTGGAAGCCAAGTCGGACAGCCGCCAACGCTTACGCAACTTTTGCCCGTTATAGTGCATGGCCAATTTTCCCATCAGCTGGCCAAGCCTGCTCCGGCCTGTTGTATGTGTAGCCTCCAGTCTAAAGCTACATGCAGAATACGACGAAGTCAGCAAAGCTTAATTACATTAATTAAGGTCGTCCCACACTTCCGCTCGTCCTCTCTTAACGCCACGTGATGTTGCTGCATCGAAACGGTTAAATAGGCTACAATTCAATCAACGATGCACTGTCGCCTATAGCCAGCCTTCTGCAGTTTAGGCTTACTCACATGAACTGCGGAGTGCAGATCTTGTGAAAATCCAATCGGATCACAAAAGCAGGAGCGACACTTTCAGCTTCTCACGTATCAAAGTAGACAGAAAATTGTCATTGGACCCCATGCAAACGCCTATAATAAGTAACGTATTCTAATAGCAGTACTATTTCCTATGACCCACACGGGTCTTATGAAACCACGGGTCACCTATAAAATGCTATCGCTGAAAGGAATGAATGCAGACGCTTCATATTACATGTACCTGTATTGACAACTCGATGGGCCGACGATCGCTGCTGGTTATTAAACAGCATATCTTTCTGCGTGATAGTCTGCCACAGCGAAGGACCGCCATAGTGAGGAGATGCGATGGGGGCGCATGAAAATGCTGGATTTAACGCTAAAGTACGACAGTCAGCGGGAATCTACCCATGGTTGAATAGGCTACTGTCCTACCTCCTTGCATAAGGCATACGTCTGCAAAAACACAAACTTCCTTCACACAGGTGGTTTGCGGGGGGGGGCTTGATCCTGGATAATATTTTTTTTCAAAACGGAATCAGCACATGGCACTTACTATATATACTGTGATACATAATCATCTCAAAATTTATTACTTTCATTATCCGTCAGGTTTGCTAAAAGATCGACTGAATCCATTGAAATGTGCCTACTTCGATCGCCTGCAGCTGCAGTCATACTCATTAAGTGCCTACTGTCAAAATACGCAAAGCTAATTTTGAAAAATATTGCTTTTAACAAAAGAACGCGTGGTCCCGGTTTGCGGTTTGCCTAATACTGTTTAAACTGCAAGAAATTTTGTAAGTTGAATCTCAGGAAAATCAGTAAAATTGTTGCCACCAGATGTCATATTTTAAAGCTAAAATGCACTAAATTCGATTTCGGCTGGGGTTACGTCCCAGACCCCGCTGGGGGAGCTTACAGCGCTCCCACAGGCCCCCTAGCT
>Ga0126328_10000166_pt1 | contig 14413 bp, 10 predicted proteins | sample InaspJWI13metaG_FD_97003 | JGI IMG/M metagenome (GOLD analysis project Ga0126328, IMG submission 97003) | Marine gutless worms symbiont microbial communities from Oahu, Hawaii - Inanidrilus sp. 1 OAHU.JWI-13 metaG | ecosystem: Host-associated > Annelida > Digestive system > Unclassified... | reverse complement strand
GTGGCCGGGCCCATGACCATTCACCCCCAGCAATTACCAGAGGGAGGCCATCCCTTGGTGGGTGGGCATGGTGACATTGGGTCTGTTGACCCTCTCCAAGTGGGGGACATCCTGAGGTCTCCCGGTGAACGTGCAGACCCCCTCGAGCGTGAAGAGGCTAGTGCAACCGATGTTTCAGCGATGGCTGAGAGTGTGATAAAGTTGCCTAAGGGTAGTAGCGATGCGTCAAGTCTGCGGCAGCCGCCCACTGTCTCTGATGCGACGGCTGCCGCCTTTCTACGTTCTACAGAAGTATCACGCCAGTGTAGTCAAGAATTTGGTTGAGGGTTATAGAACTGGAAAACTGTGCCGCTCTGCAGTTCCAAAAGAGTTTACCATTCGTAACTGCAGCGTTGATTAGTAGAAGTATGGTATTTCGCACAACTTTTGGCCTCCAGGACGTGTTCAGAAGATCGCCAAATATTCTGCGCAACTAACATTTTAGTAATTGCTATACAACAGTTTTCAAAGTTGTAACTTGCAGCACACAATAGTCGAGAAAATGTCCACAGTGTAGAACATGGGATGGGGACAATGTCCGTTCCCCAAATGTGCTGGCCGCTACGTGTAGTGTTGAGTTTTGGCTAAGGTTTCAGGATATGCATATACGCTAAAATTGAATACGTTAAAATACGTGCGTACTTTTTAGAAAATAGACTACGAGTATGATGCGGGATTCAAACGTACGTATTCTTCAATAGGCGCTGATCCCAGAAAGTGTGACGAATAGCATTATATAAATAGGTTTGACGAAATATTTTGTAGCCTATGCAATTACATGCTCGTCTGGTTGACTTTTAACCGATTCGTTGCATCATGATGGCACGATTGCAGTAAAGCAATGTTGGCTGACTGTAACATATTCTATTGTTCTTTATGTCTGCTAAAATAGAGTACGTTAAAAACGTAGGCCCTACGTATTTAAAAACTATAATACGAAGGATACAGATCATTGAACGATGGTTTTGACTTGTGGTGATGTGATCTAATGTATTTGCTCGTTTAGCCCACCCGGCTGCTGCAGAGTCTGCTGCTGTTTCTCATTTTTAACGATTCCTGACAGACCAATTATCTCAAAATCTACCGGAACAGTCTTCGCCAGATTTTCAGGGTAGGACTATAACTGCAGATAGTCATTCTAAAATTGGTTTTTCGATCTCTCAAAGGACACTGCCATTGCAACCGATTTTTGTTGATTTCATCTACAAAATTGCGTGGAATATGTATTTGTGCAATTTTATTCACCGTACTGATTCGCTGGCCGCAGGCAGCCAGTGGGCGGCGCAGTCGGGCAAGCTAGCGTTGGGCTTTGCCGTGCATCTACCCTGTGTCCCAAACGTCCACCCTTTTATTTTTTAAATAACTCTGTCAGAATTGACCGATTTCAATAATTTTTGGTATGTCAAATCCTGAGAAAATTTGACATGAACAACTTACAGCTTTGTCCACCTTACCTGTCAGACGTAGCCACTTTACTTTGGGAAATCCAAAAAAGTCATTTTTCAACATTATTATTCATATACTTCAGATTATTTCCGTTAGCTCAGAAGAAAACGAGTAGCAACTGTTGTTCTGCAGCTTTAGCTATTTACTCACTGCTGTCTAGTGCTTCCTGTTACCTGCATAGCGCTAGTCTGGGGCACGCTACAGGAGGATCGCGTGTGTTGCTATGGACGTGTTGAGGCTTGCAGCAGCGGCTTGTTGCGACATGGGCAGAATTTCAGCACAGCGTGGTGTACTACGTGACTGAACAGTTGCGAAAAAGACTGTAAGCATGTATTAACGCAGAACGTGGTCACTCTGAACACTTGCTGTGACACTGCTTGCCTGACATTCCAGTTGCCACACGTCACAACCGGTTCTTTTCACAGCCACCGACGACAACCCACAACTGGCTCTCTTCAGAGCTTAAAACGACTGAAAGAACGCAACAAAACTTCAGTCAGAAGAAAAAGTTTTGCAGTTCACAAGTCAGTGTGGTCACATTTTCAGGTGGGGTGGTCAAGTGGATTACAGATTGTTTTCTTGTGAAATAATCAGAAGTATGTATGAATAATACTGTTGAAAATGACTTTTTTGAATTTCCAAAGGTACAGTGGCTACATCTGGCAGGCGAGGTGGACACTCTCTAAGATTTTCTTGTCAAATTTTCTCAGGATTTCACACGACAAGAATCATTAAAATCGATTAACTTTTGACAGAGTTATTTTTTAAAAAAAGTAAAAGGTGGACGTTTTTTGGGGACACGGTGTAGTTTTGATCACTCTGCGCTGCGCGGCGTATACGAAAATTAGGCAGTCAGTGAACGACCGGATCATACTACTAGGAGCTGTTTGGTTCAAATCCGTTCACTGCGGTGCATGGCTGCATCGTGCAGAGACGAGGTGACGCGGTGCTGAGGCAGAATGAGATGCGACGACGAGCCGCAAATGTGCAGTTCATATACAGCAGTTATAGCGTGCGGACTGTGGTGGCGTCAACGCGTGCTGTAGCACCAGGGGCACACTTCCGGTCAATTGTCCCAGATGGTCCGGGAGCTTGTCCGTCGAACGACTGCAGATCTAAGAAATTAAGACTCATCCCTGTGAATCTTGACCATAAGAGAACTGAAGTCAAGTGTTGGGCCTGGCATTCGTTATAATCATGACTTTCAACAAAATTGTAAGCTGGGTTTGAGAAGAGGGTTTTTTCAGCAAGAACATGATCGACTATCCTCTAACAAAACAGAGTCGATCTGGCTGCCTTTTGACTTCGACGGCCAAATTGTGATAAGCATGTCCATGTGTGAGTGTGTCCATGTGTCCGCCAGCACATCTTTGGAACTACACGTCCGGATCTTCACCAAAATTTTGTGCGTGCAACCTACGGTCGTGGCTCGGTCGACCTCCGGCGGCATTGCGATACGTTATGCACTTCCGGTTTCATGTCCGTACATAACGGCCAGGAATAGGTGACGCGAAAAAGGCGTATAGTCAAAATGTGACTCAACGAGAGGCAGCACAGATTTGACAACGCGCCATGTACTCAGACTGACCCACCAGTGCGTGGCACGGGGACAGGGGTGCGAAGTCTGCTATCTACGACGGTCTTGTTGGGGGAACGCGTCGCCTCGCCCGTGTCCTGGCGGAGCTGACGCCCGCTTCGGCGTGCTGCGGTAATTCGGCGCCGCCGGCGGCGGCGGCGGCGACGATGCAGTCCGTTTACATCAGTCTGTCGGTCGGTGTCGCTCGGTTATTACACGGCCGCCGCGACGATCGCTTCGTCCCGCCGCCGACGACCACGACTAATGGCGCTCGCTAGCTCGTGGAACGGTGCGACCGACCAACACGACGCTTTCGTTGTCCGTCCATCAGTGGCGTAACTGCTGTAGTACGGAATGATCTCCCGTTTGCGATAAGATCTTCCCAACGTTTTGATTTCCCATAAATTGCGCCCTTTGTCGGCAATGTTTAAACAAATAATTGCGCCTAAAAACCCGCTTATTTGCCACACAGCGACCGCCCGTGCCAGGCTTATATTCAGATTGATTGGATTTATTTAATACAGAACTTCAAAGAAACAAATTTAAATGACGAAAATGTATATGACGTACGGCGCGGCTCGGCGCTGCATGTTGATGCTCTAATCGCTCTCGAGGTGAATTTTGCAGAGTTATGCTGTGCCGTACGGCGCGGCACTGCTTTCTGTGTGAATGCTGTCGCTGAATTCCATGCAATCGATTAGAGCCGTACGGCGCCGTACTGCACCATACTGCGCAGTACGGCGCGCAGGCAGTGTGAATGCGGCTTAACCCTAACCTTGTGACCTTCGGCTTAACTCACGTTGTGAACTATGTATCTAGCGACTTTGGTGGCGCTAATTTAGGCCGTTTTCATTTCACGGCGCGGACAAACAGACACATAGACGCAACTGATAACAAGTTGCTGCAGCAGACTGCTAACGACAGGCTGCATTGCTGCTGCCTCCTTGCGAATAAGGTTGAGAATATGGACCGCGGGCACAGGCATGCGCCTTAGTATGACCTTCTCCCAAAATTGCCCTTTCCCCTATAGCAATGCAGCCTAATATTACCCATACCACTGCGGCCCAAACTCCATTACCTCGACTTGTTGTGGATTTGTGGTGGACTGTTGTAGACGTTGTAGTAAACATGTCCTGATGTACATTTGTTGTGTATTTCACCTCGTCGACAGCAATTGTTGTTGTATTATCGGTACGTTGTACAACAAATCCACAACTAATGGAGTTTGAGCAGTTGTTAGATTCGTTCGATTTGTTGTACAGTTTGTGGTTGATTTGTTGTTGGCATTCGATTTTTTGCGGGACTTGTCGTGGACTTGTTGTGGATGTTGTTGTGCCGCACGCTGTACAGCAGATCCACAACAAATCGAGGTAACGGAGTATGGGCCAAAGGAATCAACGCAAATCGCCGGCAAATCGCGGCACCTCGGTTCCCGCGATCTGTGAAGGTCACCAAGTCGATGGCTAGTCCGAACACGCACACGCACTCCGAATAGTTGTCACGATACGCCGAATTTCCTGGCACCGCCACCGCGCGGTCGTTCAATATGTCTACGGCGACGACAAGTCGCCAGTGTTTGCTCTGGCGCTGTCGCACGACGCGGCGCGCGGCACGGAAGGCCATTAACTTGTTGATCGAGCACGATTGCCTACACCGTCCGACCCGGCCCGGGCTGCCGCGAAGCCGCACCAGTAGACACGACGCACGGAGCAGCGCCGTCGAATGCCGGACTTTTGCCCACCCCGGACATCACTGCCCCTGGCCAGGGTTACGGCTTACAGATGCAGGGTTCGGGTTAGAAGTTAGGGTCATTGTTTGGGGATGTCTTATCTTTCACCGTCCACGGTCCGAGGGTTGGGACGATTATTTGCCATCTTGATCGGCCTTCAGCTGGTTGCAGCAAAAGATCTCCATTTAAACCAGCACATCTTCCCAGTGTGTTCTTCTTGGTCTTTCGTCTATTTGGATAACCTGAGCTGGCGTCTTGCATTATTTTTTTCTCCAAACATCATCTCTCTTTTGTCAGTGTCCAACGTAAAGAAAGCTTTCTTGATTTCTTGTAACATGTGCGATTCTGTTTCAGTTTTCTCTAATATCCAAGCACTTGATTTTGGTTAGGTTAGTTACAATTAGTTAGTTCTCGGGCTGGCAGGTACTCCGGGGGACGGATATTTGGGATGGCATATTTCGTGCATTCGCGTCGTCGATGTCGCCCTGGTAACGAGCGGTCGTTGTCGTCGCCGTCGTTAGCGTCTATACGACCAGTTTTCCATAAATTTCTTAATGAACGACGCATGTGTCGACGTCAGCTGCACCATTCCGCCCGTCCGCCTGTTCCCGCCACGACTACATCAACTTTAAGACGGCTTCTCTTTGGATCGCATTACACGGTCGACACCGCTGCAGCCGCCAGCGAACGAAGTAGGATGCCCATCATTGAGTTATTTTTAATTGTTATTCATTAATAAGGTAGCGTAATTATAATAAATCAAAAGAAAGCTTAACAAGTTACTTAACTAAACGTCCGTGCAACATGCTTCAAGTTCTTTCTTGGCATTGACAAAGAATACCTGACACAATACGTTATTTATAAAACTAAATCTGTTCAAAAACTTGCGTTTAGGCCTACGTATCGTAATTGTTATATATTCTACCGATATATTCATTGGATATCCATGCCGTCTATATATGGCGTCCATCTATCTTTCTGGGCCTGTGCCTGCGGATTGCTAAAATTATATACCTGGTATGCTCCTGAGTATGTTACGTTACGGACGCCAGGCCAACGTGTCGTCAGACCTGACGCTTTTAGTGAGACTCACATGTGAGGAAACTTGCTCTATAATTTCATTTTGTTTTAAAATGCACCTGTATGTGCCCAAGAGCTCGGCAGATCTAAGCTAATACGCAGTTATTTGAAAGTGAGTTCCAGCCTGAAGCAGGCCTAACGCCAACGCTCAAAGCTTTCACCGACAACGATATAGCGCCATCCGCGATACACAGTCTAACACGGAGTAACTAATAATGTTGTCCGACGACGCTAACACACGTACGCAAGCTGCACGTTGGTCGTTCTGGTTGAGTTTAATCAGAGACAAATATGCTTGGAAAGCATTTTCGTCACCGACTACAGCCAGTCAAACTTCGATGTGTTCACAGTCGTGGTTCAGTACAGATAGCATGCAGTCTGTCACTAAACACTTTCGGTCAGAAACTGAAAGCGCATCTCTTCGAGCAACGACGAACATCACCCAGCGCTGCAGCTGTGGCGTTTTGGACGCGACACCTCACGGAGATGTTTTCTTCATGAAGAAAACATCGCAGAAGAGATGTTTTCTCCATGAAGAAAACATCGCCATGGAGTGTCTTCAGTATGCTGACTTCGACGGCCTATAACTCGACAACGGTTCCACCTGGACCTAACGTATAAACGCTAACAGAAACAGTCATGCCTTGTGAGTCTGATGACACAATCGGCGTGCTGCTCTGGCGCCCGAGAGTGCTCGAAATCGTGTTTTGGTGGTGCCTTTTGACTTCGGCACTCGGCTACGCGGCTATTACCCGCATTCGGGTCAATCAATGTCAGTCAATGTCAATCAAAAATTTTTAACGTGGCTATAATAGCAGAACTATTACGAAGTCGATGAAGGCGCAGTAGAGTCACAGAACTATGTTAGGAAAAGACTGACGAATAACGGAATAAGAGACGGGGATGATTGGATGTCAGATGGCAATGAGTTCCAGAGGAGCGATGCAGCGACTGGAAATGTATTCGTCAGACTTAGGTCTTGTTGTGAGTTTTGCTCCATCACGCACGTTTAGACTTACTAACTTATAGTCGGATAACGTGCGATGTTCATGTGCCTGACAAAGAAAGACGAGAGAACAAGAAAAGCAAAGGAAAGAATTCACTTTTTAACGCGACAATAATTGTAGGGCTGGTAACGTACGAACTTGTCAAAAATTAACGATTAATTAGTAGTTAATTTCGATCAAAATTATACAACACAAATTTACCGAAAAACGCGTTATTATTTTAAAGTCGTTGACTAAGGCACAAAAACATTTAGCAGTTGTCTTATAATGGAGCAACTGTTCAGTTGTTCTTCAGCCAGTCTCAAGGACAATCTAAGGTATTCACGTTCTCTGGAGATTGCGATGATCGCCTATTGTTGACAATGATTTTAGTTTATAGTCCGTTGACAGTGATGTGACAGTAATCGAAATTTAACGATTAAAAATTTTTAATCGTTATTTTGTTACGATTAATCGCGTGATTACTCGTTAATACGCGCAGATAATCTGGCTTTCGTCCTGCCTATGCGCAAGATCATGCTGCTGAAGTAAATGTCAGGCATTTTGCGCTTCTCTGTGATAGCTGAGCCTTTCGTTTTTATCTTCCCGGTTAGCTTCCAGTGCTGAATTTTTATTTCGGACGCACGACTGACGAATACAGACGAGCGTGGGCGAAAGGTCAATCTACGCCAGCCGCCGCAGCCGCCGCCGCCACGCAAGCGTTCGCGGTCTCCGTAATCGCGATGTCGACCGCATCCATCCACGTCCAGCCTGACAGATTGCGCGCGGCGCATAATGATATGTCGTCCTATACGACCGACAATGATGGAATCGCGAATTCGTCGCATCGATATGCATAACTCATGCCGCCGACACTGACAGCCTCCGTTCACGTCGGCGAACCGTCCCGTCGGCGCATAGACCGTTCTGTGCTGTTTGCCGGGCAAATCGACAAACAGTTTGCTGTCGTGTAGGCTATTGAGGACGTTATGCAATGTGCATACAAGAAGCTCAGCTACCGCGTACGGACCGCGCGACGCGCTATGTCTGTCGGAATATTGTCAGTTACTTACTGCACGGCTGTAGCAATAAGTTGCACAACAGATCCAAAACAAATCGAAGTGATAGAGTTATAGGGTTACAGTCGGCCGACGTGTATAGTAAACAGCCACGTCGCATCAACCGTCGTAGGTGTGGTAAGCAAAGTCGACTGTCGAGGAGTTTTGTTGACAACACGATCGACTTGCCGGGCGAAATTTTGTAACTGCTACGTTTCAGACAAAGTCCCAGAGTGAAATAATACCCTTATTTTTGAGATACGCAAATTTCCTTACCACAAAGTGTGGGGTAGCTTGAAGGAAGCCCCTGTGCGAAAACTGGCTCGATTCGTCCAGTCGTTTCGTTATAATACCGGCTTGTGACGGACGGGCAGAGAGACGGACGACCGTATATACCGCGCTAGCATAGCGTCGCGCGTTGAAAACCGTTTCAGTGATATGCCATGCAATGTTGTGACACTGCTATTACTTCGGCAAGGGAGCGAAGTACTGAAAAAGCTGCGTGTCTGTGTGTCTGTCTCTTGAATGTCTGTCCGCTCGCAATCTGACAGAGCACATGTCCACCGAACTTCACTGTATATGTTACATGCAGCCGTAGATCGGTTCCCTCTGATGAATACGTTAATGACTTTCAGTTATTTGGATGACGTCATTTTTCGCATAACCGGGTGTATACAGACAATTGCAACGGAATTTGGCCGTGGATGCATGAGTCAGACGCACAGGGCGAAGTCTGCTATCTACTATTGCACTGCTTGTTGTATGCAAAGATGACATTCTTTGCGACAGATTTTTTGCATTTGCAGATATCAAGAAACTGTAAATATTACACTCAAACGACAGCCCACTTTGCGTCAACTGGAAACTCGAATAGATGCAGTGAATAGTCAAAGTTCGATTAACTCGGTCGTGAAGCAAGCTAGTTTTGGAAATAGTCTATCCGACAGTGCTTTGGATTGTAAAAGAAAGTATGTCGCGCGAATCAGTTCAATGCCAACACCTACTGTATGCTAAGCTGATTAGCCTCTACATATTAAAAGTAGGCGCTTTGAACGGATAAGCCTCTGAGCGTTGGATTAGTCCAGCTGCTTGTCGTTTACAGGCATAAGGAAGGCGAAGCGATTGAAAAACGCGGGAGCGGATATGCGGGACAGTTTACAATGCAGGACTGGAAAATACTTAGAATCCACTTCAGAAGGTCTAGTTATATTTCGAATATACTTAGTCACTGTATTTGGAATTTAAGTAAGGATCCAGTCCTTGGGTCCATCCATGGGTTGGGTTGGGTGGTATTTTTGGCAACTGCCGCAGGTTGGGTTCAATGATACTGTGATGGGCTGGATCCAACGAGTGAGTGAGATGAGATTCACTCGCAAGACGTTGCATTTTATACCAAAAACATTAAACTGATAATGGAAATTTAACGAGAATGACTACAATTAACTTTTTTAATTTGTGGTTTGTCGTGATAATAATTTTTAAAACTGTGAAAGTATGCAACAATTTTAGGCTGAGAGTTATCCAAAACAGTATATCTCGTACTGTGCCCGCCAGAATATATTAAACACCAATGCTTCAATTTGCTTAGCAGTCGAGTGGGTGGGTTGGGTGGTTCCATGTGTTGGTAGGATGGGTTGAGTTGGGTCGGGTCTGTATTCTCGTGGGTCACGTTGGGTTAAGTGAAGAAAAAGTAAAAGTGACCGTGTCCATCTGTGAGTCCTCCCTTCCAAAATGCAAGTGTCTTGTCTCGTATCTGTCCGCCGAAAGTGACTTATAGTTTTCGGTTTGAGGGTCATCACAGACAACAGCTGTGTACTAGATGGAATAAGAATCAGCCCCCGAAAAGTGGGACCACCCCAGAGAGGTCTATATTGGATTTGGAAAATTTTCGTATGACTGTTGCTTATTTACGGTTTTAAATTCTGGTCTACCTTTTAGTCACGGTCGACCAGCCAATCAGAACTCGCTGAGCTCTAGTCTCAGTTGTGGATAGTTTTTGTCGTTAGTCCTAGCTAAATAATGCATCGGCGTATCGGTTTATCGGCCGCTATCGGCGTTTAAAACATAGAAAATAGATGACATCCAGAAAACTAGTGACTGATACGCTGCTACGACAACTAACCATAACCATAAACTCTAGTTTCTTTTGCACAAGCAGTGCTTCGTCCGCAACCGAATGTAAGCATGCCGTAAACGACATGTCACTGGTCTAATGACGTCAGTGACTTCCTGTGTCTTGTATGCCGATAGCGGCCGATAGGCCGATGCAATAATCAGTTAGACCGAGTCGTAACCACGGCGAGACACCGGCAGACAGCGTTCGTGTGTGCACGCAGTGGCGTCGGCGTGGTGACGTATCGGAGAGGCGGGCCCGGTGGGTCCCACGAGTGTGCAGTGTGCAGAGCACTGCGTCGGTACTACTCAGTAGGCGGCCGGTGCACCGCGCGCGCACGCACGCACGGCACGACTGCGTCTCGAGACATCTCACGCACTCATTCACGCAGACGCTGTAGCCGCATCATCATCGCTTCATCACCCGTGTCTGACGCTGAAAGCACGGAACGACGTCGTCGGTGCCCGAGACCGGACAGTTCCACCCCTCGGACATACCCCCGGTACATAGGCCTATGCCCCCTGGTTGGGGTTAGGCTTGGGAGTTAGGGGAGTTGATGTTTGGGGTCGCCGTAGCTATTGTAGCTGGTTAACGCACCGGCCTGTCAGCCGCTGCGGTCAGTCGTCATCGGAGTTCAAAACACACAGAAAGTCACTGACATCTTTAAACACGACACGTCATTTGCGGTGTGGTTATTTCCGTCTGCGCACTGCACATCGTTTGTGCAAAAAGAAATTACGGTTTATGGCTAGGGTTAGTTGTCGCGCTGTGGCGTATCGGCCACTGTAGTTTTAAGGATGTCGTTGATTTCCTTTTTTGAACGCCGATAGCGGCCGATATGTCGATACGCTGATCGTCGATGCATTAATTACCTACATCGTTTGCGATTAATGTTGGGCTATTAAGAGAGAGTTAGCGTTACGGCTACAGTTCGGGGTTAGGTTAAGGTTCGGGTCAGGTACGTGGGGGCAGCTGTCCCGGGGGCAAATGTCATACATTAATCGTCATCAGCTCATCGCCAATGACTCTGAACGCACTGAACGAAGTCGTCGGTGCCGATATTATTGCGGCGGTCTCTGTCGCTCTTTCGTGAACGCTTCGCTTTATTATCAGCCCGGCACACTAGACCTAGCACCAACAATGACCTCAACCCTTATGGGGCGCTTATGTGCGAAATAAAACTGATATAAAACATTTATTTCAGACTCCGTTAGCGCCACTTAACGCCACAGCTTGCTAACCGTCGAAGACACAGCTGTCAAACTTCAGCTAACCGGCACGAACAGAAAAGTGCTTTCGACGGTCGAGCGTCTGTAACTGCGACCCGACTTGCAGTTCGGCGTTGCAAACATGCAACCGGCGGAAGTAGAAAACTTAAGGCTCTTTCATATCGTGACAACAAATCTCGAATAATATACATACACATAGTCAAACACCAGTTGAAATTGAACCAGTGAAACCAAAAAAAACGATTTTTATACTCTTGTTAACGTTTTTAGTGAATTGCAGCAATACGGTGGCTAGTCTCAAAAGCAGCAGTGCCAGTGCACTTCGTCTAAGTTGGCCAGAGTTCAGTTCGGTTGATTTCGCGCGATATGCACGGGTCTTTAGTCAGTCGCAGTACCGCCAGCAAATCGCGGCTCCTCGGTTCCCGCGATCTGTGAAGGTCACCAAGTCGATGGCTAGACCCCACACGCACACGCACACCTCCGCCGTCGCGTCGAATTTAATTACGAGCGCGTCACATGCAGACTTTTGCTCGTTCGTCGGAGCTTCCGGTTTCCGTTCGACCGGCAGACGGGGTGGACTGCTTCCTCGCACGTTGGCCCCCTCCCCGGATATTTGCTCCCACCCCCCGAAAACTGGTGTAGCGAATGAATGCACCCAGTCGGCCGTTATCGGCGTTCAAAAATACGAAATCGATGACACCCTTAAAACTAGTGGTCGATAGATACGCCGCTGCAACAACGAACTCTAGGACTAACACTAACCCCAACCTTAACACTACGCCCCTAACCTAATCCCGGACCGTAACACTAACCCTACTATTCCTAACTCTAGACCCTAATTTCTTTTGCATATTGCGCCGTTCGCAACGGGAAATACATATAAAGCAAATAGCCTGTCATATTTACGGAAATCATTGATTTCGTATGTTTTGAACGCCGATAGCGGCCGATAGGCCGATACGTCGATACACTGATCTACACCGCCCGAAAACTACCATCGCGGACATCTGCCTTACCTAACCCGTCACCTAACCCTAATAACTGTAACCATAACACTAACTTTGTCCTTAATAATTTAATCCTGGAGGAGTGACCCCGTCGACTCCGACGGATGCCGTTAGTGTCAGTCCGTCTTCCGATGACTCCTGTCATGGGCGAACAGCCCAATTCTTGAACCACACAGGCGTCCGCAAGTTCTGCACTGTAGACCGTCGACACGCTGCTGGGCAGCTCTGGCTTTACGACGGTCGCGAGCCTGGGGTAGATGGTCGGTACGTGATATCTCAGATGCTGCAGCTGCTCCACGGGATGTGGTGTGCCATAAAGGCCGGTCCTGTGCTAGTGATTCGACACTTTTCGCTGGTATGTCACACGCTTTGAGATTACGTTTCAGCTTGTTCCTAACCCCAAACACTAACCCAACCCCATACCCCCACCAGGGAGCAGATGTCCGCGATGGTGGTTTTTCGGGGGGCAGGTGTCCGGTGGGGGCAAACGTCCGGTAGCGCTTGCGGATGCTAAGCAGAATTAAGGGCGGCGGCGACGACGCTGCTGACTGGCACAATTAGTCGCAGTCGTGGCTAGCTTTGGGTGTCGTCTCGGACCTTTGCCTGTAGCTCGCCTTATATCAACGTCGTATTGATCGGACAATGATTTCGTCTGCGCGACAGCGCAATATAAATCTGTCGCGCGACAAATTGCAGGAAAACGACGATAACCAGCAACACGCTGTGCTAGGTTTTAGTTCGAGATTTCAGTTTCTTCCCACTTTTTCTATTACTTTTGTGGTCCAGATAGAGAAGTCGGCCCGCTGTGTGTGTCTGTGTATGTCGAAACGATGACCATTGAACTAAATGACCTCTGACTTGGCTATTTCGCATATGGTTCACCTTGGCACTGTCTAGGTCAAGTTCGAAGGTTAAGGTGATGCGTAAAAGGTCAAGGTCATAGGAGAAAACAAGTGCTCAACAACTGCTAAAGTAACTGGTCGTCGTGGTTGAAATCAGACATGTATTGGAAACTGTAAATAAGTAGCAACCAGCCGAACGGGGGCGCTTTAGGGGACGTGTACCCGACATCCCTTAAACGATGGACTCGTCCACTCTTCGCTCCTACCGGACGTAACGTCACACCGCGATGATATCGGCTGTAGCAACTTGTTAATGTATCCACCAGTGCTTTGCCTTGACATCTTGCGGTAGTCAAACTGTCATTTCTTGTGCAATTTTCGGACGCGATATGTGCATATTTGTGCAACTGCGACTTTGTTAAGCTTACAAGCGTTCGGTGAAAATTGGACTGTTTAGACTAATGGTTATATAGGGCGGAGAAACGTCGCAGACTACTGCGATGCTGTGTCGCCGTCTCCAAATTGTTGTTTTCCGTGCCTGGATGCGGCTTTATCGGCAGACCTATACAGATCGCTTTTCGTCGAAAACAATTTTCCCGGCAAAGCAAATTGCGTCGAAAGGGGGTCGCCGTTTGGGGCCGGCGTTTAGGCAGCGAGCGGCGCGCGTAGCAGGAGGCTTTCGGGACGCCTTGAGTAATCACTTGGCCAACCGCTGAGATCCAGTGGCCGGAGTCCCGTCAGAATTCCGGCTCGATCCACAACCCCACTGCCAGGTTCATATCCTGCGTGTTGTTGGTATGTATGAATGTATGTATGAATAATACTGTTGAAAGATGACTTTTTGGATTTCCTAAGGTAAAGTGGCGACATCTGACAGGTGAGGCAGACAAAATATGTAAGATGTTCATGTCAAATTTTCTCGGGATTTAACGTACCAAAAATTATTAAAATTGGTTAATTTTTGACAGAGTTATTGGAAAAATAAAAAGGTGGACGTTTTGTGGAACCAATATATTTTAGCTGTAAGTCGAGCGTGCAATGGTTGTACGATTGCGATTATCCGAGTTTGATAATTTAATTCGCGGCCTCAAACAGCGACCCCCTTTCGTTAGGAGGGTTCACAGCACACCAACTGAACTGATTACTCTATTTTGTCCGCTCTAGCATTACGTGTATTAAAGACAGCTTCTACTTTTATTTTTCTAAATTAGTGTAGGCCTAGTCACTGTTGTGTCTTTTTGTATAATTTCGTGTGTTTTTGTTGTGTTTTATTTCTATTGTCCATGCTGCATTCGTGCCTATTAAACT
>Ga0126328_10000165_pt1 | contig 14455 bp, 8 predicted proteins | sample InaspJWI13metaG_FD_97003 | JGI IMG/M metagenome (GOLD analysis project Ga0126328, IMG submission 97003) | Marine gutless worms symbiont microbial communities from Oahu, Hawaii - Inanidrilus sp. 1 OAHU.JWI-13 metaG | ecosystem: Host-associated > Annelida > Digestive system > Unclassified | place... | reverse complement strand
GGTACACCTGGCAGTCGTAGGCGTACATGTGTAGACGTAGGCCGTGGCGCGCGACGATCAGTTCCAGCTCGGCGGCGTAAAGCACGTACAGGAGTGGACCGAACACCTTCCCCTGCGCCTGCGGCACGCCGAACAGTACGCGCTGTATCGGTAACAGGCGCGACCGCAGTACGAGACCTGCTGTGTGCGATCAGTCAGGAACGAGCGTATATCCAATCGAGCGCAGTGTTCGTCAGACCAAATGCGCGTTCTAGTCCATGCAGCAGGATATCGTGGTCGACGCAACCGAAAGCCGCTGAGAGGTCGAGCAACTCGAGCAAACCAATTGCAGTACGTCACCTCCCGCACATCAGCCGACACGTCAGCACGTCAGACCAGACGCGTATAGCATGGCTGTTTCGGTCGAGTGCTTCTTTCTGTACGCTGACTAGCTGCCGCTCGTTCAACAATCTTCGACATGAAGGTAAGATTCGACACTGGTCGAAAGTTGGCGATGTCAGTCAGATCTAGACCAGATCTTTTGAGACGCGTCACTGTCGCATGCTTCTGTGACGGAGCCGGCTCTGCATCAGCGACGTGTTGACCAGCGTCGTCACGAACAGCAGCAGCAGGTCGACGGACTCGCGCACCACGAACGTCGGCACTGGGTCGAGCATGCACGACTTAACCGGCGACTGCACAATGATGCGACGCACCCAGTCTGCGTACAAGGCAGTTGTTGGGATAACTACAGTACATTATCAGCCAACAGGAACAATCACTGAAGCGCGATTGGTTGCTGTTTTGTATAAAACAACTTTCATTTCGGGATCGATGCACATAAATAATATGGTAATTTAACATGTGCGTTTTTAATGCTACACTCTTTATTCGTGGATGAACACCGGCCCCTGCCAATGCCACAGATGCGGTCTACAGACATAAAACGTGCACTATGTGGTACCAGCCGTCAATAGATTCAATGTTTACTGGCCCGGTTTGTAGTGACATGGTGCACACGACGGATGATTTCGATAAACAGTAAACACGCCTGCGCCACTAATACTTTGCTGGCAGCACGCCGTTGCCTCGGCGAGTGGGCGGCGCAAAACGATCGAGGCCCGTCGCCTGATCTCTGCTGAAACTTTTTGTCATCGATATGGAGATGCAGACAATAAATAAGTAAGTAAGTTACGTACTTGATGCTAGCACCGTGATGCTAGTACTTAGTGCTAAACACATTGAGGACGATATAACATATTTCTGTTATTAATGCATACCACGTCAAACGCAGATGCTGACGAACGCAATAATACCACAACATCTGAACTAAAACGACATGATTGTTTAGTGCACAATGGACATCGCGATGCGATATTCTAGGACATAACCCTGGACAGTGATAAAAAGTGTGTACCTTGCAGAGGTGCTCTACTGCCGTGTGTCACGTAGTAGCGAGGTTGCGGTCTAGTGTCGGTGGCTATGTAAACAACGCCATATATCAGTATTGCCTGCTTTTTCTAGTTTCGTGGTTTTCATTTTGCTGTTTTAGTTGGATTATATTAGGAAAAGTGTTTCGTAGTTTCTGTGTTAGATAGTTTGCTTATCTTATCGGCGGTTAGTTAACGGGAGTTTATGCACTTTGGTCTCGATTCCACAAATGCGTTGGTATTTGTTTCGATTGTTGTTTAGATCTGCTTCAGTTATTTGCTTGACAGCACCGTGTACTGAGTCTTGTTTTGTTTTAATTGTAGTCTGATGGTAGTGCATGTCGATTAAATGTTACTCACCTTGTGTGGCCTCACCAGCCAGAAAACCCACCGGGGAGGCCTATGGCTCGGCGGGTCAGTTGAAGAAGCGCATCCTGTAAATGACAGCCCGGCTTGTCGCAAGTTTGTTAGTTGTCAGTAACTGATATTTACCCTGGGCCTGCCAAAAGGTGGTCATGTCGCAAGAATGGTGGACAGTTCGTCATATTATAATTTTCGGTCTTGACAACTTGACAATATTTTCCATATGTTTCGTGTTCTTAACATTTGTCTATGCATTTAAAACTAGCTTTTGTTGTGTGTTGTAGCAGTATGACTGATCGAACAAACCACGGAACTTGCACTGCAATGTGAAAGCGGATCTGTTCAGTCTGTTGAACTAATTGCCTCCTGTTTGATCGGACTTCACAGCAGTCTGTTAAAATGTAATATATTTTGTACATATGTGTTTTGTCGGAACGTGCATAACCAGCAGAGATCTCATTCACATGAAACACGGAAGTGCCAGCGATGAAGCCAGATCCATTGGATACTGCTGTTGTCAATCACAGAATGGATGACTGTGCTGTCCAGCAGAGATCACACCGCAGTAAAGACCGAGACGAGTCTCCATCAGACACGCATTCATCTCGCAGTGTGAGAAGTTCAGACTCTCGTAGTCCAAGAAATTCAGACGTTATTTTTGACAGTTGGGACATGGTGAGCTGCTAATTAATACTACTGCTAGTGTTATGTGATGTATATACACACACACGCACACGCACACGCACACGCACACGCACGCACACACACACACACACACACACACACACACACACACAACTGTTTAACAGCTTTTGTCCAGGACAACCCGGGTAGGCCGGTACCAGAAGAAACACTCATCCACTTACACCCAACCTGATCATCGGACATCTTTTATCATCTTCCTCCATTTACAGCGATCCATGGCATCCTCTTTGTTCATTTTACGTGCTTGACTATCCTCTCGGACAACCTCTGTCCAGGTTCTCTTTGGTCTTCCTCTTGGTCTTGGACCCTGAACTTCATATTCCATACATTTCTTCACCCAATCATCATCATCTTTTCGCAGCACATGCCCATACCAACGCAGCCTGTTCTGCTGCAAAACCAATGCTGTGTCTTCTGTACCTAGTCTCTCTCTCTTAGCTTCTTACTTGGGAGTCTGTCCATTAGCTTAACACCACACATCCACCTGACCATTGTAGGTTGAAGTAATACAGCATTATATGTGCTCTTTTTTAGCTTCATTGCCTGCCAAATGCATTGTCTTCCAGTTGTGATCATTGCATCCCCGGTAGAGGAGTGGAGTATTGTGATAGGCATGTCTGTGTGTCTGCGTGGCCATGCTCAGTTTTTTTCTGGCAGAGTTGCGATATGTTCTGTACATCCAGTTTTATGGATGTCGTCATGTTTGCACATAATGGCTAGAATAGGCAACATGACAAATGTGTACACTCTAAGTTACTCTACAGGGCAGCAATTGTGTGTACTCAGGCTTACCCACCAGAGAGCTCTGGCCCCAGGGCAGAAGTTGATATTCACGATTGCCTTGTTTGCAAGTAAATGTTTAATTTCATTTTTAGCATTTAATTTCAGAATATTTTCACAGAGGTGGATACAAATTTTATAGACATTATTGTCTTCAATATCACTACTGCTACTACCACTGGCCTTCAGTGCTTTAATGCTGTTGGTTGGGTGGCAGGAAGGGCATCTGGCTGTAAAAAATTGAGTGGTGGGGTGCTGGCATGGTTATCTGTCTGCAGCTAGGTGCAGACTTGCATATTGCCCAGCTGATGCCACTGCCACTCACTGTCTCTTGTTTCAGTAAAATCCAGATTGCTTTTGCCTTCTGGTACTGGCTCATCCGGGTAGTCCCAGAAAAGGGCTGTTAAACGGGTGTGTGTGTGTACTACTACTACCACACCCATTTGACAGCTGCTTTTCCAGGACAACATAGATAAGCCAGTACCAGAAAGGTAAAACCAGTTTGAATTTGAGTCTGTGGAGATACCAATGATTCAATACTGGGTACAAATTTTTGATTGCTGACAGAATGGCACTGTGTGATGGAAAGGCTGTGTTTTCTTTTAAGTTGATTTTTTGTGTTAACTGTTTGTGTTTATGCATGTAACGTAACATAATGTATTCATTTATTGCGAACTGTCAAACCGCAGTTGTACACAAGAATAAAACAAGGCGCAGGTCTAAAATATATAAAAGTCAATACATATTGCGGTACAACATTCTGACAGTAAAATTACTGTCCGTTATTCGAGAAATTCAAGCCTTCAGTGCTTTGACGCTGTTGGTTGGGTGGCAGGAAGGGCATCCGTCCTGTAAAAAACTGAGTGGTGGGGTGCTGGCATGGCTATCTGTCTGGAGCGAGGTACAGACTTGTATATGGCCCTGCTGATGCCACTGCCACTCACTGTCTCTTGCTTCAGTAAAATCCAGATTGGTTTTACCTTTCAGGTACCGACTCACCTGGGTAGTCCCGGAAAAGGGCAGTTAAACGGATGTGTGTGTGTGTGTGTGTGTGTGTGTGTGTGTATTCGAGAAATTCAGTCACATAGCTATATATTTTGAGGTCTATTTCTAAGACTAATTTTGTGTAGGTGGTGGCAAGAGTGTCCGTAGGATATGGTTTGGGCAGGTTAAGATTTTGTTAAATAGTTTCTCATCTGATGAAATGTAAAGGTCGTGGAAGTCGGCTAGATCTGGAGAACAGAAACCAGTGTGAATGCAGCGACGAATGAAAGCAAAGATCTTCTCTCGTTGGCGTTGAAGAATCCCCACTAGGCGTTGGATGCATACATGAGTTTTGCAACGGCGACTGTGCGAAAGATATCATGCAGTGAGTCGTCGCACAACCCATGCTTGTGCAGGACACACAGTGCATAGAGAGTTTGTGCACAGGCTGCTTTGACGCATGTGTTAACCTTAAGTTGGGTTTCTGCTACTCGTCACAGCTGACCTCTTTGCACAACAGACATTTTTGGAATGTTTTTGATGACTGAACTGTATATAGTATCATATCATGATATCAACATTGTCTGTTTTGGTAAAACGGGTTCATATATTGTTTGCAGCAGCCAAGTAGTGATGAATCGGATGAGCCTTCTGGTCAGTCTGATGTAATGTCCACATCACTACATCCCGTTGTGATTCGTTGGCATGGTGAAGGACAAAATGTGTTTCTCTCTGGTAGTTTTGATGGATGGAAAACAAAGATCCCACTGGTTCGAAGGTGCAGATTGCTTTCTCAACTTTATCGCATTGTTATTGGACTTGTAATTACTGTGCATTGTAGTGAAAAGTGGTAGTTCTATCTTAGTCTGTCTGTCATATGTGATTGCCCTGTTGCTGTTTTTTTGCAAACAAAACTTAGCACATAAAATTCAGTCTCTGCAGCAGAAGTGTCATATAATATGAATTGTCTGTGTAGAATTAACAGTTTGACCATTATCCCTCTTCATTATTGGAAATAGTACAAAGAACAGATGTAGTTGCTAAGTCATAGGTAGTAATTGTGTGATATGTCCATCATTGCCAGTGACCTTAACTGTCTTTTAATGGTCCTTTTATCTCATAAAGACTCTGGGGCTAATTTATCAAAATGTGCAGGCTATATATTGCCTAAGAACTAACTATGATGATCACTGTGATAAGAAGTCTTGTCTAAATTGCTACCTGTGCTGTCGTGATAGCAATGCTGGTAAAAGTATTGTCAGTGTATGTTTTTCTTAGTTCATTTAAGATATTTTCTATTGAAATATCTTGTAACTTTGATGTTTTGTAGCCAATCTGAAATGTTTACAATTATCAATGTGCCACAAGGTGTACATCAGTACAAGTTTCTGGTCGATGGACGATGGCAGTGTCATCCTTATGAAGTCTGTTTTGTTGACTTGTTTTCAGTCTAGGGATGTTAAATTTGTTTATTTCTTAAATTCGACCTTCATTTGTAAAAATTTGAATTAAATTCCAACTTCGTTTATGTGCCAGACAGGCGGACTCATGTGACTCATGTCGGCCGATCATCTGGCTGCGTCCGACGGTGGGCCTGTGGTCTCCCATACCCGGCATCTGGTCGGCGATCGCTTCCCCCCCCCCCGTCGTGTTCCCAGCATGTGTTTCGACACGTGCGCCGGAGACCCGGCCGCTGCCCACGATTTCATGCGCGCAATCCGCCCGGGGGGGGGCGGTGATTCCCCGGCCTGTCGTCCGGGGGCCGATGGCCATTGTGCTTCCCTGATCGCGCTCCCCCCGTACCCTCTCCCGGCCGTTTTGGGAGCACCACCGCCCGCTGTGTCAATCGTCCACAGGCAGCGATGGGGTCCTGTCATTGGCCGAAAATGGCGCCGGGTCCGGCCGGCGATCACCACATCCTTCCCCCTTCGCGCCCCAGCGGCTGAAGCACAGGCAGCAGATCGGTCATTAATTGCCTGTGTTCGTCTTTCAGCTTGAGTGTTTTTGCATCGGACCGCTTTACGACATCCCTGTCAGCTAAATTTCGCTTTATTGGGGAGCGGGTTTTATCACTGATCAGTCATCGAGAATGCTGACAAGTTCGTAAATTTAAAGTTTGTTTAACATCCCTATTTCAGTCATTTGTTTTCCATAAAATAGTTTGTGATAGCTGCTGCAGCTTTGTTGGTTGTGCGTTGGACTTTCTGCAGGAAGCTGCTTAACTGGTCCTGTACATGTTAGATCTGCTAGATAATTAATGACATTTATGTATGTGCAGTGCCACTGTACGTATGAAGGTGGCTTTTGGAATCAGTAGCCTAAGCCTTTTTGAATTTACCTCGAATGCTTTATTTTTGTAAGCAGTCTTAATAATTTACTATTAATGAAAGAATAGTCTGTCAAAAATTTAGTGTACTAAGAAACTATATTTTTATTTCGGACAGAATAGTGTGTTTGAAATTTTCTGTTTACTGTTAATTTGGATGTGCATAGTGTTACTTCATGCACAACAAATTTTTGATTTCTGTCACTGGACTAAAATATATATTTCAGAATTGATTGCCTTCTTTGTAGCTCAGTGTATGTGACAGCATACTGTTGTTGGGCTGTTTACTGTGACCTGTGTAATGACTGTGTTACAGCCTCAAGTGGTTGGAGACATCGGTAGCCCAAATAATGTGTTGACATTGTCCGAGCACGACTGCGATGTATTCTCTGCTCTCAACACCGACGACCTCACTAAATTGGTGCCACTGCCAGCAGAGAAACCACCTGATAAATGCCCGACACCTCCACCAAGTATGTTGTTACCGGTACCTTGGCAAACAAGCCTGTCTATGCATTTGTTTTTTTCCAGTTTGTTATTGAGGTGTTATGCAGGAATTATCACAAAATTTTGGGAACAATTGCTTTGATTTTGAAAGACATTGTGGATCCACATCTACTGTTACTGTTACTGCATCTGTGGTGTAATTTGAGCAGATTTTTGTGCTTGTGATTGCCGTTCCTGCACTGTAAATGTTAAAATGTGATGATACTATTTCCGTAGAATAGCTGATGTGCTGCATGTCAGTGGGCATTCATGAGGTTCTCCAGGTTGGGAATATAACCTCTGCCGGGTGGCAGGAAACACTCTGTGATCCCATATGGCACGTCAGTTCCCATAGTGGTGAGGCTAGTTGCAAACTGCTATACTTTGTACCTTTTAGGTAATTTATGCCAGTGAGGAATTACTGCTGTAATATAGTCCGGTGGGTTTGTTGAATGTTTTAGAGCTAGCAGGCAGGAGTCCACCTAGCGGATATTGTCAGTACATCCCTCCGCGAGACGCTGGTGGTTGTCACTTTGTGAGACATGGACCACCTGCATTGCCACCACACCTCCTGCAGTCTGTTCTCAATGCTGACTTACCCGAGCATGTCAGTTTTACTTTCTACTTTGGAGTCTTTCTGTCTTTTTGTGAATTTTCCAGCAGCATTATTTTACCATGTGAAACATGTATAGCATAGTATATGCTGTGGCTGCGTGGCTGCATGTCAAAATGGCTGAATATAGATTGATAGCTCGAGCTGGTTTTCGGCTCAGGCTGCCTTCAGCATTGTCCTGTGTTGTGTTGTAAGGCAGTTTGGTATCTCCAAAACTGTCGGCCAAGTTTGAAGTATTGAACAAGATCCCAAACTCTCAATGAACTTTTCCAATTTTTAGGCTGCGTAGCATGCTCAAGAGTGCTAAGAGGTGGCCTCTGGTGAACGTTGTAGCATGGTCTGTTTGTGTGTCTGTCTGTTGGACACAACTGTGAGCCCTACAAAAACGGATGAACCGATCCAGTTGCCATTTGACCCACTTTTGTTTACAACACACACTGGATGTGATGCAGAGCATCATGTGGTTCATCTGTGACAGCCGAGACTTGTTAGTTTAATTTTTTTATACGTTGTAGAACCGTTCAGCCATAGTATATGTTTTTAAATGCATCGCCATCTGGTCATACATTGATTGTTGGTGAATGATGCTGATATGTGCAGTTAATGTTAACTCATTGATGTGTTTGTACGTTTATAACAGATGGATCCGACACTGTTACCAGAGCCAAATCATGTAGTTCTGAATCATACATTTACACTCTCAATACGGGTCAGTACATTTTTTTCTGAGAAGTTATTGTTGTTTGTTACATTTTCTGTCTAAATAGTCTACAGTCAAACTTGCTTAAGTGGATAGCACCAGGACTTGATTGTGAGTATTCCCTTAGGCATAGTATCCACTTGTCCATGTTTTATATTTTACATTGTGTCTATATGGGACCAGACAAATCCATTTAAGCAGGTTATCGACTTAAGCAGTATCCACTTAAAGGAGGTTTGACTGTAAATATTGTGAATTTTTAGATTTGCATAGTCAGCTGTCAGATGCAGTGTTAGCAGTGGATATACAGTACAAGGAGCTCACAGAAACATTTTGTGCTTGTCAGAGATTGCACTAACTGTTTAATAAATTGAACCCATAATCTTGTGTGCTGTACGATGCACACATTTTACATAAATTTTTACCATTATTACTCTTTAAATACGGTGAATATTATGCAGGTGACCAAATAACCATGCCATGCAACTTTATGCTAGTTACAAATGAGGCCAGAGTTCACTGTTGCTGTTTATTACACAGATGCAGTTAAGGTTTTATGCCACACCTTGCCATATTTACCTTTGCCCAAGCCTATTGCCTTTTTAGTGGTCCCCCGATTTTTACATTCATAAATCTTTTAAGCTTTTGAGGCAGCAGAATGGTACATTCACAACTGAGATCACAGTTTCACCCATGCCAATAATTTGAATGCGTGTTTACAGGGTGGTGCAGAATAAACTGGACTATTCAACCTTTCAACCAAGTTTGTGAAAATTTGCATAAAATAACGCCTTCAACACTTGTAGTGTATAGACAGATAAAAAGACAAAAAGAAATTGCATTTAAATATCCTGTGGTAATTAATATTTTATGTGACATCATCTCTGATGTAGTAGATGTAAATATGAAAACGCGTCCGTTAACAAGTTAGTGACAGTAGTGCATTAATTCAGCATTAATTGGCCGCCAAATAGCCCAGTAGACTATTCTGTCTGGGGAGCACTCCAACAGGTTGTTTACCATCGTTGTCACATTCGAGTCATTGAGCACATGAAAGAAGTCTTGCAAAGCTGCTGGGAACAGATTTGTCGAGACATTCTTGATCACACTATAGGACAGTTTTGCAAATGATTGCCGCTCGTTGTTGCAACCGGTGGAATGCACTTTGAGCACCACTTTGACTAATGTTCTTGGTGCTACGCATACTTTATCATACTTACGTGTTTTGTTGTAGAAATACAGAACTTCTACAACAAAAGTAAATAGTCCAGTTATTCTGTGCCACCCTGTATTTAGCATCGTAGCAGATAGAGCAAATAGCCTGCTGCATAAATCTCACCTAGCATTTGGCTGCAGTCATCCTTTTGGTGTGAAGTATTTGTTTTGGCTGGCAGTTACTGGTGCCATGAAAGTGGATGCATATAATACATGTAAACTCAAGTTTTATTTTTGGATTTGGGCCTGAAATAGCATATTGTACACACTTGCAATTGCACAAAAAAATTAGTAGTAATCTGTGCATTGAGGTTTTCAGTGGTTCGATTTCAACTAAAGATTGTGTTTGCTTATCAGTTGCTTTGAATGTAATATTAAAAACTAAATCAGATATTATTCAGGGGCCCGATTTACAAAATATCTTACGACAATCTTACGATAATGCCAAAGTTACGGTCGACTTACGATGGACGTCTAATTTACAAAACATCTTACGATGGACGTAAGGCTTTTCTTAGGTACGATTCACTTGCAAACTTGTAAGATCGTCTGAGACAGTGTTCGTAATTAGCTTACGATATTCCTAAAAGAAAGTTTAGCAAATTTTAAGTCACTATCTTAAGTCGATTTTACGATAAACTTATGATAATCTTATGATAAATCGTAAGATATTTCGTAAATTGGGCCCAGCATTGAATTGGGTGTCATAAGCCCCAAAGAACACTCGTGCGAATTTTATTGACTGACTTGTATGCTATTTATTACTGCAGGATGGTGTAATGGTTCTCAGCGCGTCGCATCGCTACCGACATAAATTTATTACGACATTACTGTATCGACCGATTTAGTCATTTGTGATGTTGTCAGTCGTTTGTCAGATGCTATGTTGTGTTATTTATGTTAATGCTGCAGTTGTTGCTAGCCTTCAGGGTAGCAATTAATAAGAAAAAATGTCATCCTCACTCACTTTTGAAGTATGATTTTGATTTAATGACCAAAATAAGTAAATGAACCTTTAGTAGGCCACAGGTCTGACAGATTCTCATGCCCTGACTGATATTTCGTTGAAGTAAAGTAAGACATTAATCATAATGTGATTGATTCTTTATAGGATACATGTTCTGAAGCACAGAAGTGAGTAGTGAATGTTGAATGCTGCATCTGCTTCCTACTAATTTTAGGCCTGTAAAGAAATATGTAGTCTTGCCCTTTTGAGGAATAAATAATTAGGTTCGGTTTGGTAATTATTTGATGCGATAGATGCAGCTGATAGTTTATTACTAGGCAGTCTAACATCCTTATTGTTGAGAACTGTATTACTTTTTGATTGATAACATAATCAACAAGTATCAGTTGTGTAATTGTATCAAGTATCTATTCGAACTGGGTCTCATTATTGTTACAGACAGTGTGCGTTTGTAATTTTGATAAAGTAGTTTAGTTCTAACTTTTTATCACATATTTGTTGCTGTAATAGGGTGTGTAAGTTATGTAACATAATCACCATGGAAATCCCACTTTAACAAGTGGCATGAGAGTGAGATACTCTTTTTGTGACGATGATTTCAATTTCTTACTATGCTTCAGCTGCCACAGAGAATAGTTCATTATGAGCCAAATGCTGTCATTCTGTTGATTTCAGTCATTTACGAAGAATAGGAATTAGACGTTTTGTTCATTTTTTTTCAAGGCCTATGGCACATTAGTGAGATGTAGAAAGGGACAAAGTAATTCCGTTTACTTACATGCCCTATATTTTGTTAAATACAAAGATGCATAGCTCTGATGGCCTGCATGATGTGTGGCCCTCTGTGCAGTGTCAGGATTCCCCGGTACTCCCAAAGCACATTTCTGATCAGGGCTGTGTGAAGCCTTGTGATATTTATCTTCAACCTGTGTATGTGTAAATGTAAGTTAACGTTTTGTGTGAGCAGACAGTTCTCATTTATGGTTGACATAGACACATGTTTATTATTTGAGCATGTGTTCTGTGAGTCTTTGCCTTCAGTGCTTTGACGCTGTTGGTTGGGTGGCAGGAAGGGCATCCGGCCTCTAAAAATACTTCAGTGGTGGGGTGCTGGCATGGTTATCTGTAGGGAGCGAGATGCAGACTTGCATATGGCCCAGCTGATGCCACTGAAACTCACTGTCTCTTGCTGCAGTACAATCCAGATTGGTTTTGTCTTTCTGGTGCTGGCTCACCCAGGTAGTTCCAGAAAGAGGGCCATTAAACGGTGTGTATGTGTTCTGTGAGTCCTTTTAAGGTGTTTCCATGATGTTCCAGTCCTGATATGTTTGCGCCTACACACAAGGAATGCACATAGATGACAATGTTAGTCCTTATGATTTGCTAACAGTTCCACCACATTTGGATCATATGGCAGTCAATTCTTAATATGTTACATATTTTGCCGAAGTTTTATATGGCTTTAAACATTTGAACTGTGCATTGTCACAACTTACTAGTTGTATGGTTTGTAGTTTCACCCGCCAGAAAGTCCTGGTGTTGTTCTTGAGTGGGATACAGGTGAAGTTGGACATAAGAAGTTTTATAGATACTATAATGCATCCTGCTGTGGGAAGGGCCACATATCAGTGTTAGCAGAATAACAGCCATCCTGCTATTTCTTCAGTGATAGGATAGGCTTTAGTTTATTCGCATAGTTTTCATTTGTGTAATGATTTGCACAGCAGGGAATTATGAGATGACTGCAAAGTTGTAATTATATTTGTATGCTTCAGTGCGCTTAACATTTTTGCCAGTCATTTCTGATCACTTGAGTTAGTTTGCTGTTTAAGTAGTTTCACTGACAACAGAAAATGCTCATTATCCATAGTTAGATTGTACATATTTTGGGAAATGTTGCATTACTGTATTGAGAAATTTAACAAAGTATGTAGTTATAAGCAAGAAAGGTTGACCAGTATTTACATAGTCGTGACTGGTGCCCTTAACACTGCTACTACTACTTGTTTACTACTGACCAAATTTGTTGAGAAAATTGCAGTCTGAGAAGCATATTATTTTTTTCTGATCTCATGAAATATAGTGTAACATAATTTGATGGACAGTGTTGATATTATTCAGTAATGAAACAGAGTACAGTGTGCAGTATATGCAATATATAGCAGGTCATTTTGTGCCTTTTGGCTGATGCATTTGGGAGGCCTTTGTCTGTGGCATTTTCAAGTGTCCTTTTTGTAATGTTTCTGATGTCTGATGTAATGCAGCAATAATGGTATGCTACAGAAATGTGTTTTTGTTACTGAGGAATGTTAAATTATTATTTTTGTGTTATTGCTTATCACTGACATTGGTTTGAGAGTGCATTTCTCATGCACATAGTAATAATGTGAAAGTGTTGCAGGACTTTTTAACATCGTAGTATGTTTTTTTACAAAGTATGAATCATTTGTCGTTGCAAATCTACCTAGTAGACATTTTGAATTGGAAGCACTTATAGCATGTATGCAAAGTGTGACGTTGACAATAAGCAGTCAGTTTTTCAATAGTAAGTTCACTGTGCTGATGTTGAAAGTGCTGGTGGGATTAGTATGTTGGTAGGTGCAATATCAGTGAGCATACTGCTCGCTCTTTGGCATGGTTTTAACAGTGCGTTCATGATTAGGAAATGAACTGAACCTGACGCTAGCTTTACGGATGGCACTTAGTTTGTTGTGACATTCATTAGACAGCCACATCGTTAGCACTGTGGCGTTATGTAGACGTTTTCCATGTTTGTTACCCACTCCATTTTACAGCTATCGAATGTTATTCCATGACGTGACTTTTTTTATTGCTGCAGTCCTTCCGATTGTGATTGACTTGTTTTGACATTTATTGCACCTGCACACTGCACAGCATTAACAGCTGTTTAAGCTGTGGACTGTAGACCGTAGGCTGTAACTGTCTTTGCTGCCAATCCACTTATGTGTTACTGAATGTTATTCCACGATGTGACCTTTTTACTGCAATGTAAGCTCCGCTGCTGCTATTTGCTGCATGAAAAACAGTACCCTTTGTACATACAGAGACCAGCAAATTGTATATATATCACCAGAAATAAAAGTGCAGCCTAAAAGGCATTCTCTTTGACGTAAGGACACAAAATGCCATGTTTAGTTTTTTGTGCCAAAAGGAATTTTGGTCAGTCTTCCTTGTAGTTGTGTTACATTTTAGAGCAACACGTGTTGGCTATGTGGCACTAACATCTTGCAAAAGTACTTTTAAACTTTAGATCAAAACTCAAAGTACTAATTTGTCTGATAGCACTTGCATAAATTGTGTTGTAAGTGCTGGTGAATGCTTGCCAACCATCATTTAGCTGTGTGTATGTGCATGTTTGCTCACTACTGCCATTGTCAGTGGCTTTGATCACAATATTCAGGCGCCTGTCATAGGACAAGTGTACTTTAGTTCTGTATTGATTGCTGAAAATAGTGAATACGAGGTGCGGCAGAGGCACCGAAGAAGGATGGTGCCTGCATTTGTACAGTATAGGCTGGAACTAAAGGCTGTTGAAATTGAATGTGGTGGAACTCAGTTCCAGCAGGTTATATCTCATGGCCTGGCTACACCACCATCTGTTTCTGTTGTGTTATTGTTAGTATTATTATTGTGTCATTATATTTTATTATTATTGCACTAATATTGTGATAGTTATTGTCACATCAGCCTTCAGTGCTTTGACGCTGTTGGTTGGGCGGCAGGAAGGGCATCCGGCCTGTAAAAAACTTGGAGTGGTGGGGTACTGGCGTGGTTATCTGTCTGGAGCGAGGTGCAGACTTGTATATTGCCCAGCTGATGCCACTGCCACTCACTGTCTCTTGCTTCAGTAAAATCCAGATTGGTTTTACCTTTCTGGTACTGGCTC
>Ga0126328_10000163_pt1 | contig 14516 bp, 13 predicted proteins | sample InaspJWI13metaG_FD_97003 | JGI IMG/M metagenome (GOLD analysis project Ga0126328, IMG submission 97003) | Marine gutless worms symbiont microbial communities from Oahu, Hawaii - Inanidrilus sp. 1 OAHU.JWI-13 metaG | ecosystem: Host-associated > Annelida > Digestive system > Unclassified... | reverse complement strand
ATTATTTGCACCTAGTTTATGCATGTATGCCATTTGAGACTACATTTGTATGTTATTACCATCAATTGCAGTAATGATATCAACATTTCACCATTTCTGAGATTTTTGTAATACTAGAATTAGTAATATGGGACATATTTGTTTTAGTTGCATTAGTATTTTAAGGATATTATATTGAGCTGTCACAGATACAATGTAATGTGCTCCAGAAGCACTGAAGTATTGCCATCATTGTAGTCTGCACTAGGCTGTTGTGGCAGTACTTGTCATGGAGTTGGCCTTTGTGCGTGTTATGTATCTGTTTAGTTGGGCGTCTGTGTCTGAAGCAATTGACGATCGACTAATGCAACTGACAGACTGTTATGAGAAGTGGACAATGTATGAGAAGCACAGAGCTGAAGTGACAGAACGAGTTGCTGATGTTGAAAAACTTGTGGGCAGTTTACCTGCTGCAATGGTTGGTGGCGAAACTGAGCACAGACGAAGTATTGACAGTATTCGTGTGAGTTTCACAGTTTTTACTGATTTCTCATGTTAACTGTTTATGATGACAGTGATGGCTGTAACTCCGAGGATCCATCATTTGTTATTGATTTTTAGCTGACTATGGTTACTGCATTTCAGCTTGTGTTATGAGTTGTGTGTCTTTTTGTCTCGTCTGCTACATGGTGATAATGACTAACTCATGTTTGGATAGAGTTGATTTTTTGGTATAAGCGTTACTGCAGAGAAGAGCAACCATGTATTAGATGGGTAAGGTAAAAAACAGAAAGAGAACCTCCCGTGAGGTAGGGTGTTGGCCTCTGATCTAAGGTGAAGACTCGAATGGCGAGCACTGTAATCGCAAGGGCAGTTATTCTACCAGTAAAGAGTGACTGCTTTAACCTTCAAGCAGTGGTTACTCACACCACAGTCAGCTATCGCAGTACTTGCTACACTGTTGTCTCTTCGTGTTTTTCTTCCACATTTTCATATCACTGAATAGCCATTGTATGCTAATGTGCCATTAAAAACTGTTAGAATATTACACGCTCTTATGCTTTAAAGCAGGCTGGTTTAACGTTTCCTTGAAAGCTAGCAGAAGCCAGTCTAGTCTACCACATAGAGCCAAATATAGAAATAGAAAAGTAATAAAAAGTTATGAAACGAAAAAACAGATATCGTCAGAAGAAAGGTAACAACTGTCAGGTAAAAACGATCGTCCCCACTCACTCACAATGATTATGATTATGAATGCGTGTTCTTCACTAGATGTGGCTGCATGTGTATGTCATTGGTTGAACTGTTGATAGGTGGAAATCACGGCTGTGCAGAGCATGCTGCAGGCACTTGCTCATCACAGCAATGAGCTGCTTGTGGCTGGTGACAGTGCATCATCGGTGCTAGTGAAGACGAGAGAGGGCGAGCTCGGACTGCGTCTGACCACTGTCCAACAACTGATGATCTCTCGCCAGTCAGAACCGGGCTCGTTGCACGCACAGAGTGAGTTTCACCGAGCCTGTAGCGAAGCAGAGCAGACCAGCGAGCAGGTTGAAACGACCCTCGGAGATGCGGTGCTAACTGATGATGCGGATGAGGCAGTGCTGACCACCTCGATGGCACATGTTGACCAGTCACTGGTGCAGCTCGTGGGTTGTTCTCCCGTCCACCTGGCTTATGTTCTACCTCTTAGTGCCACTGACTTGGAGAGACTTAGGCACCATCACAGCCGCTCGCGCGCCCTGCTGTGCCGTACCAAGGACCAGTACAGGACAGTCCATCGACGACTGCTCAGTTGCTATGATGTGGCACGCAAGTGTGATGAGTGGCTTCAGTTTGTGGCACAGATTGAACATGAACTCAGCTGTCCAATCGCCGGCAGTTTTGAGCCACTCCTGACTCAACGGAAGACACTTGAGGCACGTTGTGTTATTTTATTACTGTTAATTAATATCCACATATGATGTATGTGCATATCTGTTGACCATGATAAAATGATGGCCTTTATAACAATGTAAAATACTCATTTGGATAAACTCAGTATTGAGTTGTGTAACAATGCATTTTCAATAGGCTGTTGTATATTTAATAGTTTGCACTTTCCGTGTATTGTGCCATTTGGTCATTTTATTTTCTTCAAAACATAGAGAGGGAGAATGTATTTGCCGAGTAGCACACATAAGAAGCAAATTTATCTCAAGGTAATATGGTGGCATGTTGCCAGAAAGGCAAAAAAGTGAAAGCATAAGTATAGTAAATTTTGGTTTACAAGACTTTGTGATAGTCTGAAATGGGCAGTTGTTCTGTGTTGATGCATTTTTCAGTGTTTTAGAGTTGGGCCATCCATGTCATTATTTGTATTTTTCCGTGGCTGTCAGTAAAAATGATTGTGTTCATTTGACAGCTGATGGCACACCACCTCTGTATTCACATGCACACATTTCACTCAGTTATCATTGTTGGAAATCACCAGGCGGCTGATACGGCTGCTGCAACTGATGTCTCTGGTAGCCAAATTGCACTGGTTTCTGACCAGTGGCACACCATCTGGAGCCGAGTTAGCCAGCAGCAAGAAGTTGTGAACGTGACAGTTAGTTTGTGGCAGAGGTATCAGATGCAGCTTGCTGGATTACGTTCTGTTCTGACACAAATTCGTGAAGATATTCGTACAAACTGTGGGCATGATGTGGTATCTTCGCCAATGCAACATGCTCAGATGTCAAGACTTCAGGTAACAGTGGATTGTCTTGTAATCAGTGTGATTTCTTCTTGGTTATTATGTCATATTTAATTGTTGGCATCTTCAGTCACATAAGATAATTGTAACAGATATGATCGTACAGTTTGATTGAAATGGGATTTGCATAAGCTGTATATCAGTTTTTTTCCATATAACTATGTAAATTTTTAAACAGTTATGCAAGCATAGTGCACAACTAATGTAGTAATTTAACTGTCTTATGCAAATGACACCAAATATACAGCATACTGCATAATAGAATATACCATGAAAGAATTCAGTAATTCTGTACGTATGATGCCTTAGTTGGCTGTACCTTCTGTTTCTGTCTTTCTTTATCTACTACCAATATGTCTAGATGGCTCACATTTTGTAAGGTGTGTTAACATTAAGCAGAATTAGCTGAGATGTGTATTCCAAAATGATATCTATGTGTGCTTAGTCTGCACGGCAGAATTTGGCGGCATTGTCAGCACAGTATGAGAGTCTGCAATCAGTTACTGAGAAAGTGATGCAGAATGCGGACTCCACAGCTCGACAGTCTATTGCTGATGAACTGGCCGGCATTGAGAGACTGTGGCTGGACGCCGACTCACAGCTGACTGAGCAGCTGCAGCAGCTAGAGTCGACCGCGAGGGTCTGGCGTGAAGTGGAGGCAGTGATGGAGAGCATCGTGGAGCAGCTGAAGAAAACGCGAACTTCGCTGGTGCAGCCGCTGTCTGACAACTGCGAAGAATTGGAACGAGAACTTTGCCGTTTTCAGGTTTGTTTGACTGTGTACTGCACAACTTTTCTTAGCTTAATTCTGACTGTGTTAGCTGGTGTGGTAACAGTCACTTGTGTTCATCTGTCTGACCCTCTGACCATCTGTCTGTCTGTTTCGTGTTTCGACTCTTAACTTCTGAACCGCCCTCGTGATGATTGAAAATCGGAATCGTAGGTCAAGATCAAGAGGGTCAAATCCCCAAACTACTGTTTTAGAGTGTGAATAGGCGTTTTCAAGCCTAACATGCAAAATGTGACATAATTAAAGCTGTTTTTACAATGTGTAGAGTTGCATGTAACAGTGTAATACAGTTGCATGGTAAGGTGTTTGGCAGGTGATGTGCATCGTACTGGAATTGTAGTTGTGAGTTGTGTGTTGTTATTGAAGGACCTGACGATATCTCTGAATGTCTACAATGACAAACTGAAGGACCTCTCGTCAGCCCGCGGTCGTCTGACCACTGCCGCCAGTGCCGAGTGTCTGATGGTACTTGACCAGCGACTACATCTGCTTGATCGCCTCTGGACTGAAGTACACGACCAAGTACTGCAGCGGTGTGCACGGGTGCAGGGACGATTGGACCGCTGGTCAGACTTTGACGAGCAATGCCGTCGACTCACAGACGATATTGCCAAGTGTGAGTTGGCCATTGAAGACAGCCGTGACACAACGATTGAGGACCTCATTGTTGCTCTGCAGACTGTAAGTTGGTGTTTGGTATTGTTATTGGTATTGGTTTTTAATGACAACCATAATCATAACGACACTTGACTAGCTGGTAAATCGGTGCTTCCTAACTGTTTAACCAAGGCTCCCTTCCCACTATTCTTTCAACTGGTGTCTAAGTATTTGTTAACAGCAATTATTTATTAAATGGCTGTTAACTTCAGTCTACTCTAAGGACTACAGTATTTATTTTTCTTGTTTCTGTAGTTAATTACTGATACTTTTTTGTGTCTGTAACCGTGTTAACATGATAGAACTGTGGAATCTGACTGAGAAATACAGTTGTCACTTGATATATGTTTCCATCAGTCATAAATACAGTGTTATTGATACTGGTGCTGTAGTGCCCTGTTAGGAAAATAAATAAGAGTAAATTTGTCGACATATGATGACACTTGAGGTATGACTCATAGTGACAAGGATCACATTTTGTAGCCTGTAACATGAAAGAACAATATTTCCTTGTATGCAGTGCTGTGTGTGTTGTGGCCATGCTCTGTTATCTGAGCTTAGGCATTGGTGCTGTTGTAGTCTGTTTTTAGAAAGTAGCCATTCACACACACACACCCGTTTAACGGCCCTTTGTCCCGGACTACCCAGGTGAGCCGGTACCAGAAAGGTAAAACCAATCTGGATTTTACTGGGCAAGAGACAGTGAGCGGCAGTGATATCAGCTGGGCCATATGCAAGTCTGCACCTCGCTCCAGACAGATAACTGCGCCAGCACTTCACTACTCAGGTTTTTTACAGGCTGGATGCCCTTCCTGCCGCCCAACCAACAGTGTCAAAGCACTGAAGGCACAAGGCACTGAAGGCACAGTGGAGTCAGCCATTCAAAATGTTGAATATTATATTTGCACAGTCAAATACCTTCAGTGCTTTGTCGCTGTGGTGTGTTTGTGCTTTATGATGCATTCAGCCTGTCAGAAAATCATGCTGCAGCTCACCAGGCTTTTCTGAGGAGATATTTGGCAAATCCTGCTCAAGCTGTGATAATTATGATTTGATGTTGGGAGTTTGTTAACTGTGAGTTTATTTGCAGAGTCGTCGTCAGGAGATCGACGGCTTTAAAATGAGAGTGGACAAATTGGCTGTTGTTGGACACAAACTGATGCAGTCCAGCAGTCGTGTACGTGCTAGCGATATTGAAAGCCGCCTTGCAAGGTTGTCAGAGTTATGGAGTCAGCTTGACCACAAAGCAAAGACAAGGTAAGCACGCATGCCTCCAATGTGTGTCTGTCCATGAGCATATCTCTGTAACTAGGCGTCCCATCTTTGCCAATTTTTGTGCATGTTACCTATGGCCATAGCTCGTTCTTTCTCTGGCGGCGCTGTGATATGTTATGTACTTTCTATCCAGTGATCATGGCACCCCTGGATGACGTCATATTTGCACATAATGGCCAGGACTAGGCAAGTGACTCAACAGGGGGGCAGCACTGGTTTGACACCACGGCACATACTCAGACTGACCAACCAGAAGAGAGCACCGGACTGGGTCCAGAGTCTGATATCTACGATTGCCTCGTTGTTATCATTGTTTGTTTGTGTTTGGCTGTGTGTGTTTGACAGGCTAAATAAGCTGGAGGATACACTGGCCACCATTGCACAGCTGGAGCGCAGTATGCAGAGACTGCGCCAGTGGCTGGTTGAGATGGAGCACGTGATCAACAAGCCGCTGGTCTTCCAGCACTGTGACTTTGTGGAGATTGAACAACACATCTGCCGACAACAGGTCACTTAAGTGTTTCATTTTTATGTCGCCACTGCCCATTTCGTGGCCCATCAGAGGCATTATGTTTTCGACCCTTCAGTTAGTTTCTGCATTTGTACTTGCATGCTGGCAGTGGAATTCTCCGACTGGCTTGCCATTGTCTTCTTTAATGTTTTAGTTATGGTTTACATTATCATGCGTTATGTGCCTTTCATTTGGCAGATTTTTTTGTAAAATATGATGGAATTTATTGCGTGTTATTTCATCATTTTTACAGTAAATTTGTTGTCAACAAATGCATAAAATGAACTCATATCACATTAATTGAAAGATGTTAACTGTTCATTATGTTAATGTTTTGTATCCTCGCGCTGTGGCTACAGTGTCAGAAACTGGCCTTCTTGGCACGTTTGTAAGATCACCAGCTAATCTAAATAAACTTTGAAAATGACCATTAAAATGGTTCTGTCTGTATGTGTATATTCTGTCTGTGTTTCAGGAACTACAAAAGGACATTGAGAAGCATGGCATTGGAGTGTCATCAGTCATCAGTCTGTGCGACATTTTGTCTCGCGACCATGATGCCTGTCCAACAGATGTTGAGACCACTGCCATCAATGCGGCATGGACAAGTCTTGAGAAACGCTGGAAAGTCATTTGTGACATGTGTTTACAGAGAAAACAAAGGTTAGAATTACATTACGCTGCACGATATCTGACATCACATATTTGGAAAATGTAGAAATTACTTTTGCTTTTCTTTTATATGCGCTGATTAGAATATCTGATTGAATCATGTGACAGAATAACCTCATACTGCAGGTATTTGCTATCATGGTATGTCTGTGTCTACTGCATGCTTACAAGTAAAATTGGCCACATGATTGCACTGTATTTTGTTTGTAAAATCCAGTAACTTGTTGAGATACATATGCTTTGTTAAGTAGCTGTTTTGTGCATTTTTGTCATTTACAGTCGTCTGTTTTCTGTTGTAGCATTGAAGAAACCTGGGCACTGTGGCAGGACTTCTATGAACAGTGTCACAATGTTGAGGACTGGCTGTCAGCTACAGAGGAGAGTCTGGCTAAAATCAGTGAGAAAGTGCTAGAACCTGGAGAAGATGAACTGATGCGGGTTATTGTCAGTCTTTGTGTTTATTATTCTTTATGCATGATGTTCTGAACAGAATAATTCTGTATTACTTACACTACAGACTGTGATGTGAAATAAACTTGTAAGTGCTGTAACCTGCAGTATTTGGTATTTATCCAGTGACTTGTTTGTACCTGAAATTGAAATTTCCTGTGATTGATTGTAGTCAGCTGTTTTTGGTGTGTTAGTTATAGCTTTGTGTTTGCTGTAGATCAGTTTCTCTATACATGTAGCACACATGTTGTTCTGTCGTGTTATAGACTGTTGACTGTGGATATTGCTTGCTAAATTGGGCAGCTGTATGTGTACCTTTGTTGAATATGAAATGTATGAAAGATCAGAACTCACTGTGTGTGAACAGGCAACCTAGTATACAAGTAATAAACTGAGCATGTGCTGTCTTTACGGGTTTCTTTGCTGTAGGAAGAAAGTAAGTCAATGTATTGAATGATGAGCAATGCCAATTGTTGTAGAAGTTGCAGCATGACGTTCAGAGTCGTCGCAGAGACGTTGATCATCTGTGTAAACATTACCGCGGGCTTGCTCGCAGTGGTCGGAGCGACACGTCCGGTGAGTTGCGGCAGAAGATTGACTCGGTGTGTCGTCGCTGGGAAACATTGTCACGCCGCGTGAGCAGTGCAGTGGGGTGGGCCAAGATTGATTCCGCAGATGATGGCACCAGGCCTGAGCTTGAAACTCGAGGTGAGCGAATAGTTGAATTAGTTCTCTCTCTGCAAGCTTTGTTGCATTGGTATGACTAATCTGAGTTCTGGTTTGTTATTGCATAATTACTTAATGATGTTGGGCTCTCATAAGTAGAGTGATGATGTCATCTTGTGTTTTCCAGTTTCCATTAAGATGTCACTGTTACCACTGCTTTCAGTTGCGTCTGTGAGTTTGTCTGTGTCGGTTTTTCTATGCTGTAAAAGGAAAACAGCTTGTGCTGTCAATATCAATGTTGGTAGAGACATATATATCATAGTAGGCCGTAGCATGCATTGACCCCGAGGTCAAAAGGTCAAAGGATGGGTGAGAGGCATAGTGTGTGCATGTCGATACTATTGCACATTTTCTAGTTAGGCCTACGCTACTTCTGGTACGTTAGGAGAGTTTGTGATTTATAGGTGTGTCTGTCTATCTGACTGCGAGCATATCTCCAGAACTGTGTACACATTCTCCACCAAATTTTTGTGCATGTTACCTGTGGCCGTGGCTTGGTCTTCCTCTGGCAGCGTTGCGATACGTTTTGTACATGTACTTCCAGTTTCGTGGATGACATCATGTTTGCACCTTTGCTCATAATGGTTAGGAATAGGTGATGCAGCAAAGATGTATACTCAAAGTACTGAACTGGCGCCATTTGATTGCCTTATAATACGTGGCATGATCATAAACAAAAGAACATATCACGATGGGCAAAGGATAGTCTCAGGAAGCAATGCTTTTGTATTGAGACTACCTAAAATCAATCTTTATGGAAAATATACAACGAAACTAATTGCAAAATAAGTCATACAGTTACACACAATAACAGAAGTATCAGTACCTCTCTTGAATGAGTAAAAAGTGACTCACAAGGTGGCAGCACATAGTATAGTCACGTCGTATAGTCACACTGACCTAACATGGAACAGTACTGGACTGGCGATGGAGTCATGCCTATAGGTGTGTCTGTCCATTAGTTTCTGCATTTCGAGCAGCCTTGCTGGACGTGTGGTGAGTGCAGATGGCGAGAGGCAACAGCAAGGTCCGCAGTCGCTGCAGCAGAGACATCAGCCTGCAGCTGACCGCGGCACTATTGACCATCAAGCTCCCGACGACACCGGCAGACCTGAAGGACTTTTCACAGAACTGGAGTCTGCAATGGACGCTGCTTCTGCACACTTGCTGGCTGCTGAGGCCGTTGTTGATACGACTTCGCCTTATGATGCTAATGTCATTGACCGCATGGTTAGTGTGTCTGTTATTGTCATACACGAAAACAGCCGTTATGCCAGTCACCATTTGTCAGCCAGCACTCCCAGTTAAGAATTGGAGGTTTTTATTACTGCAGAACTTTACTGATCTGCTTTTGCTCACATCAGCGATGGAAGTTGGACTAGGTAGAAGATGCTAGAGTTCTTCTCAGTGATGTTACCAGTATTGTCTCTATACCATGACTATTTTTATTGTCACTATTATTTTCACATTTTTGTTATTCAGTTTTTGTTTCATTATTTGTGCTTTTTGTTTGCATATCTTTTTGTTAGTATTTATATTAGCCAACTGCTTTCAATGTCAGTGTCAGACACAATGAACAATGACGTAAAGCTGTCATATTTGCAGATGTGTCGATGCAAAGAAAGTCTAGAAGAAGTTGCAAGAATAGCAGAGTTGATCTGTCTTCACCATTCTGGCTTTCTGCCATCAACAAGTACATATCTTAACGGTAAATTGACATATGTGTACACTTATTGTCTTGCCTGTTTGCGTTTAAGCAAAGTTTTATCTAATAATGTGGTTATAATATTTACTCTAATTTTTATCTCTACACAAAGCATTTTCGTGTTGATGTATCAGTAAATAGTCTGTGATTAACGCCAGTTTTTCAGTTTTGCTGTATTCGGCTGTAATCTCAGTAAATTAAAATTGGTGTTCTTACTGTTTGCTATTAATTTGCTGCTTAATAGTGAAAAACACCAATATTGGTCAGCTTAATGAAAATACAGTCAAAAACTGTTAAACTTTTGAAAATTTATTTTGTTTTTCATTAGGTACATTTTATAATTTATTCAGTTGTGTGTAAGCAGTTGGAAATGAAGGCTGTGGTTGTTTGTTATTGTAGCACTGACAGAGCGCTACAAGAAACTGCAGGACAGAGTTGTCGACAAGTCACTGCCTGTACCAGTGATGACTACCATTGCCAGTCTGGAGTTTTGGCTGAATGAAGCTGAGAGGGTTCTGACCAGTCACCAGAATACAGCACCAGGCAGCATTGCACAGCTGGAGTCGGCAATAAGACAGCACAGGGTATGTGCCTTTTCCACATACTTCTGCTTTCATTTGTGTTTAACTTATTATGGAGTTACTCCAGGTTGGGCCAAATCTCAAAAACTGAATCTTTAGGATTTCAGGAACAGGCTTTCTAGGGGCTGAATGCTCCTGTGGTCATCCAGTCAGCAATGTCATAGCTCTGCATGTGGAGTCATAACAGTTATATTGCTTGCATTTCTAATAATTATCGTAAACAGCAGTGAAACACTGTTAATTTTTTTCTGTTGCAGTCATCAGCTGCAGCTGACGAGACTCAACTCCATTTGTTACTTACTATTTGATTTTGTTGTTGTTCAACTTTTAATGGCACTGAATAGCCTATAATTTGCTGAACTCTCTTAAGAAACTACGGTACTCGTTTTCTCGCTCATTCGACCGATTCAGTGAATCAGTGTCATGAATGTTGTCAACATACAGACGTCACCAGATGTTTTGTGGATAGAGCAGTTTTTAGCATCGTTAGCTAGGTAACACAGTGCAGTCACAGAGCAGAATAATATTTAGTGTGTTGTGTATTTGCAAGTTTTTAGCTGAGTTGAAGCGATGTTTTGTGTTGTTGGCAGGAGCTGCAAACACAGATTGAGTCACACAGGCTGGAAGTTGTTCAGTTGAGTCAGCAGACAGTGACCGATGTCGATCATGCGTCCTCAAGGCTGCAGTCCATAGCTGAACGTTATGAGCACGTACGCGCACTTGCGGACGCATGGCAACATAACCTGCAGGTCGCACTGGTCCACTGTCCCGACTTCCATCACACGATTGACAACCTGCACGAGTGGCTCAGTCACATCGACATGAAACTGACAGCCATCGAGCCTGTTGACCTGCTTGCCAGCCAGTCCGAACTCTGTGATAAACATTCCGAGCTAAAGGTACAGTGTGTGTCAGCTGTCCTGCTGTTTTGCATTTGCATGACGTTTGTATATCGTATAGTTTGCATTCAGCGCTTTTGCCTCGTGTGCTTTGACACTGTTGGTTGAGCATCAGGAAGAGCATCCGGCATGTAAAAATTGAGTGATGAGGTGTTGGTGTGGTTATCTGTCTGTAGTGAGGGGCAGATAGTTTGCATATGGTCCAGCTGATGTCACCGCATCTCAAGACCCGATCATCTTTTGCCCCATTTAAATCCAGACTGGTTTTACCTTTCTGGCATCGGCTTGCCCAGGTTGTCCTGGAAAAGAGGCCGTTAAACGGGTGTGGTAGTAGTGTAATTTGTATATCGTATAGCACTGTAGTACCGGCGTCAGGTCAGGGAGCTGGGCCAGTATAAAAGGAGCAGTAGTCATTTTATTAGGAGTATCATCGCTGATCATCTGTGTTAGGTTAAGTGGTGTTATCACTCCACCAATCGTGACCTGTCAGTGCTATGTGCTGTGTGGTGTTGGGTGAAGAAATGATGACGCCAGGCCACTGACTGGGTTCACTGGATCAGTGCTATGTGTTTTCCTTCAGTGTTTTGACGCTGATGGTTGGGAGACAGAAAAGGCATTCGGCTCGTAGAAGCTGTGTTGTTTATCTCGAAAGGACGAAGAAAACAGGGAGAGGAGAATTGCTAGCCTAGATTAACTTAGAAAATTTCTTTTAAAATACAGCTAGGTAGGTATGCAATATGATGCTGTGTCATAGAGTTATTCACTCACTCATTCGCATCATCACATGTTGCAAACTGCTGCTGTTCGATGGGGAGGTCTATTTGTTATGTAATAATCTTGTAGTAAACGTATCCTTGTAGCAGTCATACTTGTAATAACGATACTTTGCAGACAATAAAAGCCGAACTCAACAATGCAAGCCCGTGCGTCTCCATATGGAATGACACAGCACAGCAGCTACTGCACACGATTCAGTCAGCCGATGCGGAGCGAGCAAGTAACAGGTTGATCGACATCTCGGAGAGACTGCGCCATCTGAATGCAGTGTGCACATCCCTCTTGGAGCAAGTGGAATCTCACCTCGGCGACAGCATTCGTCGCCAAGTACGAGTTTGTCGTTTTTTTTATAGCAAAGAAATTATCTCTTGTCTGCTGTGTATGGTAGTGTTAGTACATGCTAGATGGCCCACTGCAAGGTATCACATTGACTTACTCTCCTTTTCCTTATCCCACTTCAGTTTTCAGTTTAGACACACATGCTTACCAGTGCTAGATAACTGGGCCCAATCGGCTGTGACCTTTCCTCTGCACAGATAGCCTATGCCACTGCTGCTGCTGCTGCTGTAAGTCTACTGCTCATGACAACAAATCACTGAGGTGCGTGGAGCTTTGCCTCCATCATGAGCTCTGCCTCGCATTACAGCACTTGGTCAATTGATTGTGCAATTTTTTATGCATCACCAACTTGTACAGTTGAAAGATTAGTATTTTGGATGCTAACTTATGACTAATACCTACAAAAGAAGAGTGAATTTTCAAGAGTGCAGTTATCCAAGCAATTTGGTGAGAAACTGGTTTTGAGCACCAGTGCATTATTCCCAAAAGAATAGCATGGAGTGGTCTTTCTTACGCTTCTTTTACAGTGAAGTAATTAAATAGAATTTGGGTTTTAGTTTTGGTACTCAGAGCCTCTAATTGCTTACTGTATGGTTCGTGTTGTTATCGTGTGTAAAATTTATTGACTGCAGGCACCTGATGATACTGATAGTGGTATGTCAACACATCCTAGTCAGTTCCAAGAAGGTGATGAACAATATTTGCCACATCCCATATCACTTCAGCAGGTAGGAAAGTAAAACTTTAATTCAGAGAAGCATTTGCTGCTTATTCTGCTACGTCTTCTGCTGATCATATACAGATAATTTCTTATTAAACAGACAGCTGGACTCTGCTTTTGCCTTCCATTTTCCTTTGTAATAGCATTTCTTTGTGATATAATAATAGCTGTATGATAATTGAAAACAGCCTACTAACCATTAACTGTTGTGAGCATATATTTGCGTCTGCTGTTACTCATTGTTTGAGATATGTTGTCTATATTACTGTCGTAACTCTTGGCTTATTATGCCTCAGATGCATCTTCAGATTTAACAGTTAAGCTGTCTCTTACAGCTGATATTTGCAGAGCATTTAATTTTATGTGTGATGTTACTTTTGGCAGCACTCATTTAGTTTTCAATTATTTTTTTCTGTCTTTCTCTGTATCTGTTGTTAAGAGTTTTCAGCGTCTGTTAAGCGTTCTTTGTAACTGTTCATGCTAGATTAATAATTTTTAATGCATGAGCTCTGTGTGTTTGGTGGTTATGTTATGTGCTGTCAAGTGATTTGCATGATTGACCACTTGCTTCAACATCGATTGCTTGGTCGCTAGTGCAACAACGATACACGTGCAAAAATTGAACAATAGCTGCCCAGTGTAATTTCTTGTGTAATGCATTTATAATTTGCCATATTTTATGTACATGTGACAGCTTTGTTTACTGTAGTGCATTGGCTATGACTTGTTTCAATGAGGGAATGAACAAATCTCTTACCAAGTAACACCATGCAGTTGCAGCTTGCAAATATGGTTGCGAGTCAAATGCAGTAATGAAATTTTTTTAGACATACTGCAAATTGTATTGTTAGCACAACAACTATAAACAACACCAGTGTGGATTGCAGCTTGGATTTCCTGGCAGATTTCGGCAGTTGTCATTAACTTAAAGCACAGTGTCAGTTGTTATGCCAATGACCAAATGGTGCACTGCAGTTGGTCACCAGCACAGAGTGATCAGTGGATCGTGCAAACTGCAAATTGCTTGATAGCACAAAACAATTATGATGGAACTTTGCTTAATGTAATAATATTGGCTTGTAGAGTGTGTTATTAGAGCAAAACTATCTTGACATCTGTAGCCAGTGCTTTAATGTCTTTGCAGTCCAATGCTTGTATGATCTGTGATTTACAGCAGCCACATAGCATTTCTGCAGCATCTGGCTACTTGAATCAACCAGACTCCGAGCCACAATTTGACCGGTATATCTTCTGTGGAAAGTTTGTTTGTTGTTGTTGTCATAGCTGTGTTTTTACATGTTTGCCTGTCCAGTAGATGGAACTGTCTGCATTATGTTTCTGTCTGTCTCTGCTTGAGTGTGCCTCCGGGCACATGCATTCTCTGACCAGCTTGCCGTCGACTTCTAGTTTGTTTTATTGCCGCATAATTATTTCTGGTGCATGCATGATGCTTGGTGTGCAATGTGGCTGACACATGTGAATTAACAATTTTGAGCAGAGTACTTTGTAGTATGTTTGATTATGTGAGAGCAAATAACGGTTAATTGGCTGTTGTGAAAAGGTATGAGCCTGCTTTTATATCACACGCTCACACGGTAGTGTGAGAGTGTTGTAAGGACGACCAGCAAAGTCAATGGGAAATGCTGAAATTTGACCCGCAACTACCCCTGAACCCCTTAAGCGATCGTCACCAAATT
>Ga0126328_10000162_pt1 | contig 14523 bp, 10 predicted proteins | sample InaspJWI13metaG_FD_97003 | JGI IMG/M metagenome (GOLD analysis project Ga0126328, IMG submission 97003) | Marine gutless worms symbiont microbial communities from Oahu, Hawaii - Inanidrilus sp. 1 OAHU.JWI-13 metaG | ecosystem: Host-associated > Annelida > Digestive system > Unclassified... | reverse complement strand
GTGTAATATTACTGAATGTGGACTACTAACATGCATAAGTAGGATGCCAGCAATGAAACTGAGACCCTGACAGTATCCAACTTCCTCATCAAGCAGAGAGTATGCTTTGAGCAGATTGAACAGTGACAGCTGGCCGGGGCCGAGCTGTGTTGAGAAGTATGGATGAGATGGGAATGTCCGACCTGTATAGCATACATCGTTCGTTCATGATTCTTCATTTGCCAAAATCACGGTCAGAAATAAATCAACAGCAGTAGCAACAATAACAAGAAGTCCACCTCAAAAAGCACAATATAGCCACAGACTGCGAAGTAAATGCAATCAACACAAAATATACAGATTCACCTGGACCAGCTGGTGGTCCTCACGAGTATCCAAGGAAATTGGGGCGGTACTTTTAGATGTCAACTACCTTTCAACAATGTTGTATGTAGAATGAAAGCAAGTTACTTAAATTCTTGAATAAAATATTAATGATTCTAACCATAGTGCAGGCACCAGGATAGAAATGCACGACATCAAAACTGTCTACTAACATGCATGCTGTCGCTGTACAGTATACATGAAACATGTCAAACCACACAGACCGAGATCAATGAGTATTGCATGCTGGTGAAGTGTCAGTTTCTTGAGTAGGTCCTCATACTTCTCTGACTCTTCATCATCCACAGTCTCCACATCTAAGCCGCGATGAAGTCGATGCTGCTCGACCAACAGCAGCCAAATTTCACCACGCTTCTCACGTGGCACACCTGTATGTGTCAGACAACAGCAACTGACAAACACCGTACAATACCATACAATATGATAGGCTACTTTAATGTGTACTCAAAAGCTGACAGAAGCCGACCTAAAGAAAACCCATGAATCTACAAAAACAGAATTCTGTTTGCTACAAAATCAAGAACAAACCCTGCTGTACGGCACTTGTGATGACATCAGTATCAAACTTTGTGACGGAGCGGTTTGGACTACTGATCATCTGGTCCCAGGTCTTTGTCACTTCCTTCAAACATGGTGTTAATTCCTCGTACTCCGGAGCCATCGAATGACACACCACTTCAGTAACTGCAGCACTGCGCTTCTCAGACTTCATGGAAGTCATGGCTACAACATTTTGTCACAAGGAAAACCATGTCACCGCATCATAAACTAAACAGCATGATATTAAAACTTTTTATTCTCAGCATTTCATACTTTCTTTTATAAAAATGTCACATTTGTCATATTATATATAATATTTTAAAGTTAACAGCTGTTTGTTGGTGATATTGTGGTTTTAGGGTTATAAGTAATCAGAAAATTTACGTTATAACATCTACAAGATAAGAGTTTAATGAGTATCAATGTTAGTATTCATGATGTGAATGCTGGTTAGCTGTACCATCAGTGGGCGTCTTTGGCAGTAGGTTGGCTGATTTAGATTTATCAGTTTTTCATCACAAAACCAAAACACTAATAACATCACACAACACACTAACTTACTATGCCATTTGATGTTATGTAAAGAAACCTCTACTACCAAGTTACATACTGCAACAAAGCAAATATTAGCAAGCGGTTTCTGTGCCTACATGGATGTGTTTCACGGTTCATTTGTATCAGCATCATTGTTTCCAGAATTGCCTTCTGCCACAACAGCCGCATCTTCTTCGCTGGCACGGGAGTCTTAAGGCTTGCCAGACTCCGACCCAAACTGGCACCTACACAGTTCCCATCAATGCTAGAACAGTAGACACTACAGTACTAAGACAGCTGGCCATGACCACAAGAATAGTAGCTACACTTGATAGTATTTTCTGAAAAAGTAAACACAGACATGATCTCAAAATATCATCTTCTCCCTCTTGCTGGCAGTGGCTGACAACAGCAGAACATTAGCAGTACTACCTACCTCCAATTTAATCATCACTTTGTTGGTAAACCTAGGTGAGCTGGCTCCACTCGATTTTTCCGCCAGAAGTTCTCGAAGAAAACATTTAGAAGACAAGTGGCACAGGTTGTTTTATTGGCCTGTCACCCAACTAGCATTGCCAATGCATTGAAGAAAACAGCAATATTAAAATAATATTAATAATGATAACAAGCAATGGTACAGTGCATGCTCTGGCCCTAGCAACTTGCACGATGAATTCATCTAGTTGTGGTGCCTGCCAACATCTATGACATGAAGCAAACAATACGGTGCAGCAGGGGTGTTAGCCTGCATGCAATGACATAATGACGTCACTCACTGCAGTCGTACCAACATGCCTCCATATAACCCATTATGTGCAAATATGACATCACACATAATAGTTAAAGTACATGATGTATTGGTACATTACCAGAAAAAGACCGAGCTACGGCCACAGGTAACATGCAAAAAATTTGTGGAAAATCAAATGTGTACTTCTGGAAATGCTCACACAGAGACAAGCACACACAGACAAAATAACAAATGGTTGTAAGCACGATGCTGCACTAACCGATAAATGACTCGTATAGTGGTATATGGTAAACTTTCTTATTAAACAATGTAACAATTAGCAGAGATAAACATTCAGTATTTTATAAACAACAGCATAGCTAAACAGTGATGTACAACTATAGTTTACAGCATAGGCTATGCACGATAGGTCAAAAAGTAAACGAAAGGGGTATATTGTCAAAAGCAGCAAATGAAAGTATAACTGAAACACATAAACACAGCAGCATACGCCTGCAGCACCGGCGGTGGGCGTCACTGGTCGACATCGACGAAGTTCAGCCTCTGGTGCCGGCTGTGATGGTGACAAACTTGAAGACGGCTGCGGAAAAAAACTATCGGCTTCGCCATCTTCACAGCTCACATAGCCAACTATCACGGCGACCAGCGGACACACGTGCGACTGACTGTTCTTACAGCAACACGTCTTTCTCACACAATGTCTATGCACATGAATGCACTGCAGATGCGTTCGCCACAGTACAGATGCACAGTACAGATGATTTACTTGCACCTGTGACACTGACCAGTGCCCGTGCCATGGCTGGCAAGAGAGTTGTTTGTTGCAGAGTTGCAGCTGCATATAAAAAATAAATGAACTAAAATGTATAAATCGAAGGACAACACAAGACACAGTCCGCAACAAAACAGACATGCTGATCACAATACTCTGCCACCACTACCGGTAGCAGTGTAATATCAACTGCCTGTCTACCTGTTTCACAGATGCTGTCGCCCATGACACTTCGAAGCAGACTCAAGCGCCATGAATTGCCTGCCCTGTCCACGCTATCACGATACTGTCGTTGTGATGGGTGCATTGAAGAAGCTCCGGGTACAGTGTTTCCAACCTTTGCAAACCTGCAATAACAGTAATAGCAATTCTCACAATTCCCATTTCTGCAAACTAACACCCTTTATTACAGCACTGTCACAGCAAAAGCACTGGAAATGAAGTAACTTGTATTCGTACAGCTTACTGTGTGACACCAATCTAAAAAATTAATAGTACGACAACTGTTCTAAAAGTTCCTAAATCTAAATATTTCGATTACAGTTCAGCAGTTTTTAGAGTCTAGGTGTCCAATTGAGAGTCAGCATATTATTTCATGACTACTTTTATGGTTCAATGTCTACTACAGGGCATGAAAAAGAATAACGGCTTGCATTTTTATTGTAGAAAACTGCTACTGACAACTGCCGCAAACACATATCTATTTATATCCTTACAAGATTGTTCTTCGTGGTTGCCAGCACAAGTAAACACACTTGCACCTGCAGTCAGTCACTGATGTCTGCATAAAAATATTTAACAATTCAGATTAGTAATTTCACTATAATACAATTAGCGCAAACTGTTCTACACTAAAATGGAAGAAAATACAACAAAAATCTCTTAACCTTGTAACGTTTTTCATAAAGGGGCTTTTTCCTGCAGAGCTTGTGTTGGGGAGGCTTTTATCTGAGGTCTTACAATACAATACAATAAAAAAACTGATAATAAAATTTCTGTCAGTCATCCAAACAATGGACACTCGAACAAGTACAAGTGACCGGCTAGCACGGGTAGTCAAGTGATCAATATTATACAAACATTGAGCGTATAGGGCTGTCTGGGGGTATATCAGCACCAGCAGTTTGTCTGGCTTCCGGAAGCTGAACGACATCTTCATGTGATGCCGACTCATAGATATGTGTCATTTGATGTGGTGCCGAATGGCACAGCTCAGCATCAGAATGAGGCAGATGATATGTTGGTAAACGTGACTGGACGGACTCTTGAGCAGCTAACGGCGACAATGGACTCATAGACACAATACCCTGCAATGGCACATACAGTATTTTATAATAATGCTCATATATTTTTATACTTATTTGCCTTCAGTGGTTTGACACAATTGGGCAGCAGGAAGGGCATCCGGCCTGTAAAAAACTGAGTGGTGGGGTGCTGGAGTGGTTATCTGTCTGGAGCATGGTGCGGTCTTGCATATGGCCCAGCTGATGCCACTGCCACTCACTATCTCTTGCTTCAGTAAAATCCACATTGGTTCTACCTTTCTGGTACCGACTCACCCGGGTAGTCGGGACAGAGGGCCATCAAATGGGTGTGTGTATTTTTATATTTATTATAACTCATGAAACAGAAACCATTTGAAAGTTGAAATACTGACACAAAATGTTTACTTTCTATCGCTATTAGTTATCGTAAACTTCCACAGTTACTAACAGGCTTTGAAGCATTTGTTGAAGCATCCAGTGATGTAGCAGTCCAGCTCTGTTCAAGCTGTATTCCACTCTGTTCCTTTGATGCCTGATAGTGACACAGAACAAAAACCACATATGAGAGCTTTACCAAATAATGAGGGCATACTACACAGCTCACTGCAAACACAGATGCTGTGAAGCGAAAAAGTTTTCATTCAACCTTCCACTACTATGGTGTTAACAATACGTTAAAACTATGTACTAGCAAACAGTAAACTGCAGTAACAGCCACATTTGCAACTTTGCAACAATAAAACAACTGCTACTGATTGCAAAGATTTTACAAAAAGTCATTCTGTGATCAATGCCACATCCGTCAGACGATCTTGATACATCTACAAGTTGAAATAAATATATTTTCACCTTATCAAAGCCAAGTGATTTTGACCATAAATGAAAACTCAATAACAAAAATTCCAATACCGTGCCCATTTCTGTCGATCACGAATCATTTAGATTAGTCTCTAGGCAATGGTCTCAATTGTTACACAGAAAATCAAGATAAGGTACACTGGAGGTTGACAATATTGCTGATAACAATACACTAAAATGTGGTTTTGCGCGGTTGATTTGCCGCAGATCAAACAATCTACATGTCTTTCTTTGATCTAGAGTAGTATTATCACTTAACACACTAGTACTTCAAACATGAGATAAACTGGACAGTAACTGATTAATAAAACCCACAAAATTACTAAAATATATATTCAGTAATAAATAATAGTAAGATGCACTCAGAAAAAAGCTCTGCAAAACAAGCAATAAATTTTCAACTGATTAAACCTGTCATTTTTGAAAAAAAACAAAATCATCAAACGAACCTTAAACAGATGTTCAAATGAACTACCAAATGACTTGCGTGCAAAATTGCAAAATCCATCAAACTTCGATAACTTTGCCTTTGGTGGGTCATTGAGAACAAACTGTCCAACACCAGGCATTCAAAACAATGAAAATAATCGAAAGAAAAACATAAGATGACACTGGAATTACAACTAACACTGGAAACATGCAGCCAACCATTAAAAGCAAGCAACAATGAGCACAAAAAACACAGTATCCAAGCAGCTAATGACATTAGAGACAAATACCATCTACTACAAAATAAAATTAATAAAATAAAAGAATTCTTCTAAATATGTACATGCAGCACAACTTCCACCACTGCCAAATTTGGATTTAGACATTTACTCAATTAACTGGAATGAAATGTATCAATCAGAACATTCCATTTGGTGTTCATAAAAATCCAAATATAACACAACACAAATGGAAAGACTAAGTAACATTAGAGACTAAAGGGAACCTCAATAAAAGAAACAGAACAAATACAAGAAGGTTTGCAACAGTAATATGACATTACAAACACAACCAATATGATTATCAAATAAAAAGTAAATAAAACACCTGCACTGTAAAGCAAGTACCAGTAACAAAAAATATCAAACATATTACAACATAAAGAAAACGCAAACAAGAAACACAGCATAATAGGGAAGGTACAAACATCATATTTGCCATGAGTAGAGTGGCTGACATCTCCAAGGTGGACGTGCTCACATTGTTTTGTTTCACTAAGTTTCAGCAGCCGAAACATCATCACCTCATTCCAGTCTTGCTCCCACCAGTCAATAGTAGCAGAAGACTGTATTAACAGTACACAACACAGTATAACACATACGCATCTGTACTGTAAATTCCAAACAGATAATGAAGATACATTGCACAGAAAACTAGCTTCAGAGACAGATGTAACTTAAATAAAATGATGGCCAATAAAACAAGAATCAGTACTAAATATGAGAAGGTATCTTAATTGTTAAGTTACATTTTTATGACTACCGTAAAATTTGATTACAATATGCATTCGTGTATAATACGTGGGCAGACTTTAGGCCCTAATTTGAAGGGAAATTGAAGTTTACATGCATAATATGCACCCATACTTTTATGGTGTAAGGGAGCGATCACAAGCGAGCTGCAACTTCATAAGTCGTGCATAGAGTCTGATGTCGATCGCATCAAACTTTTTCCACTGACTTCCAGATTCTTCGACGATGTTTCGATGGCATCGTAATTTATTTCTTCAATTCCGACTTCAAATTTTTCGACAATGCGTCCGAATTTTCAGTCACTTCTTTCTATGTTGTTTTTATTTTCTCTTCAAAGTTCATGTTAATTTTTCTTCAGTGACATTATTCATAGAAATATGATTCCGACAAAATAATAAGTAGGCCTTGCTGCAGCAATGCGCCACTTATACTTCAGTTTTTTATCAGAAATATGCTATCAGAATTTCAGTGTGTTATTGCTGTAGCCTGAAAGTAAATCTGAAGAATTTTTATGCAAAGTTTGTCGACTTTTTACATTTTTTTGTCGACGCCGCCGTCGCCATTTTCACGTTGACGCGTCGAAACTTTTTCGACGACAACACAAGGGCTTCGACTTCGATGACAAGTTGATGTTTTTTGACGACGTCGGACACTAGTCGTGCGGCATGGGTGCGACCACGGCGGCAGCCGTCACGATTGATGCCCGCCACTGCAGACGAGAGATGTGCAGACGCAAACATTTTTCACTCATGGCAGAAACAGCGTCCGCATCTGCAGAGGATCAGTATCCAGTCTTACCATCGCCGGCGTAGGCAGTTGGAGACTTAACGACTTACAAGTGTCCGCAACTTAACGCAAGGTAGCATTCGCATCAGCTGCAAGTGCTGAGTAAAAGCCTGCAGACATGTTCCAGCAGCAGCGTGTGGATGCGGACGTGTCCCTGAACGCATCGGCAACATGTCTGTGTGCGTTCAGGGACGTGTTCACGGAAACGTTCTCGTCTGCACATCTCTGCTGCACTGCCTGTGCATATGACTGTTTCCTATTACTCTCGCCAGCAAACAGTGGGTGGCGAACAGCGGGAGGGAAGGGGAAAGCAGCTAGCTGTCACGCAGTGCCTAGAACGTCAAGAGGGCCAATTCGGCAGTTGAAAGTTGAAACTTGACCTGAGCACTGTACACGACAACGACTGTACGTGGCGTCAAGCAACAATTACCAAAGCCTATAACTGAGCAAATGCTATTAGCTATTAGCTGACCTTCACATTGAACGCTGGTCTCATTTGTCACTTCTGGGAAACTGGCAGGCTGATCAGTTCATGTGTATAATACGGACCAAGACTTCAAGAGAGGTAATCATCGTGAAAACTGTGCTTATTAAAATCGAATTTTTACATGATCTGCATAGTTAACCTGAAAACTATACAAATAAATATAGTTTTTAGAACGACAAAAAACTGTTATATTAGCATGTAAAGCAGAATAAGTATAGCTGTATTAAGTGATCAACACAACTGCCAAGCAACTGGATTCCCAACAACAGAAATAAAAAGCATAAAAAATAATTTTACTTCAATGTTGGACAATATTTCTATCTGATCTTGATCACTCAGCTGCAGGATACGCTGTTTCAGTGTCTCATGAAGCTGACCAGCAGTCATATCTGAAAGACACAAGAATTACAATAAGAACAATGACATAACAGAAAAGTAAAAAGTGCATTTAAAGACATCATCGACAACCATTTATGCTAGCAATCCCCAGTTTCATCTAACAAAAGCAACATTTACAAACCCCAGTCTGCATAGAAAAAATAGCAGATATGACAGCAATTTTATCACAGTGACCTACTCTCGTTGTACTGACAACTTCATACTATTCCCATAATATTTAATTTATTTTTTACTCTGAAAGCACATTCTCGGACATATGTACTCGATACTGGGAACTTACCACAAACACTCTGGCAGAATTTGTGGAACTGGTGCATTGGACACAGTTCACAGACAACCAGGTTCTTGCTCGTGTTCTGCTGAAATGCTGACTGGAATGCTTGCTTCAATGTCAGCATAACTTCAGCCACCTGCATAGCAAACACACATTCTAACAGCTCAGTGGATGCAAATACACTCAGTTTTGTCTAATTGGCTAGTTTTTTTCTGCATTCAATCTACACTGGTGCATGCCCCAAAGAAGAGGACGTAAACTGAATGCCCTTCCTGTGACCCAACCAATAGTTACATCTGTTTTCAAGAATTTCTGAACATCAATAAAAGTAATCATAAATTTAAATAAACATGAGTAAATAAAAAGAAAATGGCAATTTAGGAGCCATTTTAAGTTTGTTTAACAATAACAGCAATGAGAGACATGGCTTCATAGTAACAACAATGTAATGTACCCTGTGTCCACTGTCCCCCAAAGATGTCCACCTTTTTATTTTTTGAATGACTCAGTCAAAAATTAACTGATTTTAATAGTTTTTCAGTATGTCAAATCCCGATAAAATTTGGCAAGAATATCATACAGATTTGTCCACCTCACCTATCAGATGTAGCCACTTCACCTTCGGAAATCCAAAAAAGTTATTTTTCAACATTATTATTCACATACATCAGATTATTTACGTTACCTCAGAATAAGACAAATAGCAACTGTTGTACTGCAGCTTTAGCTGTTTAGATGCTGTTGTTTAGTGCTTCCTATTATCTGCATAGCCCTAGTACTGCATCTGCAGCACGCTGCAGCAGTGGCTTGTTGGGACAGGGGCTGAATTTGAGCACAGCATGGTGTACTATGCGATTGAGCAATGTTGAAAAAGACTGGAATCATGAATTAAAGCAGAAAGTGGTTACTCTGAACATTTGCTGTAACACTGCTTGCCAGACATTCCAGTTGCCACACATCACAACCGGTTCTTTTCACAGCCACCGACGACAACCCACAACTGGCTCTTTTCAGAGCCTCCAACATTTGAAGGAATGCAAAAAACCTTCAATCAGATAGAAAAGTTTTTCAATTCACAAGTTAGTGTGGTGACATTTTCAGGTGGGGTGGGCAAGTGGATTACAATTTGTTTTCTTCTGAGATAACATAAACAATCAGAAGTATGTGCGAATAATACTGTTGAAAATAACTTTTTTGGATTTCCCAAGGTAAAGTGGCAATATCTGACAGGTGAGGTGGACAAATCTGTAAGATTTTCACATCAAATTTTCCCAGGATTAAACATGCTAAAAATCATTAGCTACAGATACTTAGACAGTTAGTCCACCATACTGCCATCTCTGCCGACATAGCACTTCTGCGAACATGCACTATATAAATGTCCTTAATAATAATAATAATAATACAAATACAAAGGCATAGAAATCACGTTAACTTCTGACAACATCGTGAACGTGACAATAACAGTTAACTACTTCCTAAGTCTAACCACAGTAAATGAAACTCAACACTGACCACTGACTCAGAAGCACACCGAAAGACATAACAAGTAAAATTTCCCAATTCTGGATCACGAGATATGAATCCAAAATGTTCAGGGTTTGTAATACCCTACAACAAGAAAATGAAACAAAGCTCTTCATATAACTCAGAACACGAAGATGGCTGCAGATCCTACACCAGGTACCAAAACTAGCTGACAATTCACAGGGGTCAGCATGACAAACTGGTACACTCAGGTCTCTGCCATATGTTATCAGTTTCATCTCTTTGTAAAACAACATAGGCCCTACACATGTAAAATGGCTTCGTTTACATTTATGTTTGGCCACTGCAAATTAGCAGCAACAGCAACAGCAGCAGTAGTAATAAACTCTAGCAAGCATATACGACTTCACACAGTTAATCCACAATTAATATATAAAATGAAGACAGTGCAGGTATCATCAATGGCAACTCCAACTCTTGGCTAAATGCTGTCAGAAAGTGCTTCAACGAAATCCCCTAATTCTTAACTCAGGTGTTTACAGACCAAACATAGTAATTTGTGTGTGTGTATTCGTGAAAACAACATCTCGAAACAGCAAACAATTCACCTGTCTCATAACAGCTTGATACTTCATCCTTTGCTAGATAAACATAAAACAAATGCAAAACCATAGAAAATCAACAACCAGGCAAACATGTATGAAGAAACATACCTGAGAACAGAAAGATATGTCCTTGAAATGTCGTTCAAAGATGACAGTTTTCCGATCAAGACTGATCAGAGTCAGTTCATTCTGGCCAACCTGTATCAGCATTGTTCGGTTTCTCTGCTCAGCAGCGTCAGATGATGCGGCTCGAGTGCGCTGATGCATCGCAAATCTCTGCAGATCGATCCCACCGCCAGGCAGCACTTTCTGATGCTCGCCATGCATCCTCTGCGAGTCACCACCATCACAGAGTGATTCATGGGAACTGCAACTTGCATCTCCATCGGCGCCTGACATCTGCGCTGCATCCACGTTCTGTGTTGCTGAAGCATTTGCACCAAGAAAAGCTTCATCGGAACCGCTGCTCAGTGTGCTATCGACACTTGCCCTAAGACCAGGTCTAGACGACGCCTGTGCTGAAAGCTGATTCTCACAGATGGACACGACCCTTTCAAGATCCGCTGGAAGGCTCTGAACACTAGCATCACTCTCCAGTCGTTTCCGACGTCCAATCATCAACTTCTTTCCGCTGGATGCCTAGAATTACACACATCATGCACATATTAGTGCAAGAAATGCTTTTATTTTCTGGAGTTATCTAGGCTGGGTGGGACACCCAAAAGCCTTTTCAATTACGGCAGGTCAGATACCCTTCCTGTCACCAAAGCCTAAGGTGTTAAGCACCAAACAGAACTCAAAACACTGATTCTAACCAGGAAAGATCAGTAACTGGCTTCGGGATTTCTTAATTCACCAAACGACTACTAAAGAAAGGGCCACCCAGCTCACTGTCCAGCATTCTCCACACTATACAACAAGCAGCATATCATAACTCCATTAATTCAATCACTCCTTTTCCACTAAGCTGTAAAGCAATAGCAGACGCTGTAACGATATACGTAAACATAATTAGATTTGGTTGGATGGTGTCAACATTGCTAAGTTAGCTATTGGTTCCCTTAGAAAAAGTAATAAATGGTGTGTGCGTTCCAATTTATTTCATATCTGACAATTATAACATAGCCAGTAGCCAAAGCCCAATAAATGTACCATTGACAAGGTATTTTCAACATATTTTCAACTTGCCTTCAGTGCTCTTGCCTTCAGTGCTTTGACGCTGTTGGTTGGGTGGCAGGAAGGGCATCCGTCCTGTAAAAAACTGAGCAGTGGGGTGCTGGCATGGTTACCTGTCTGGAGCAACATGCAGACTTGCATATGGCCCAGCTGATGCCACTGCCACTCACTGTCTCTTGCTTCAGTAAAATCCAGAGAGGTTTTACCTTTCTGGTACCAGCTCACCTGGGTAGTCCCGGAAAAAGAGCCGTTAAACGGGTGTGTGTGTGTGTGTGTGTGACAAGGTATTTTCAACCTGTCTAGAAACTTCATCAAACTTGGCAACAGCATCATCAATGAATGACGGTGGGGCTTTCTTTGTTGAAACAACCACCTTGCCAATGTACAGGACTTCATACAGATTTGTTGCTGGACAAGATGGATCAGCTATCAGTTTGGGGCACTTGGCCACTGCATGTCTCACTGCATCGAACAATGCCTCCACCTGCCAATACAAGTAACACACAATCTGCTTTACACATCTGCAATGCACTCTACAGCTCAGACTTCAGAATACCATTACTTCATTCAGTTTCTGCTTTTCTCTACTATAAATTGAGGAGAGTAAGCCTTCAGTGCTTTGACACTGTTGGCTGGGCGGCAAGAAGGGCATCCGGCCTGTAAAAAACTGAGTGGTGGGGTGCAGGCGTGGTTGTCTGGAGCAAGGTGCAGACTTGCATATGGCCCAACTGATGCCACTGCCACTCACTGTCTCTTGCTCCAATAAAATCCAGATCGATTTTACCTTTCTGTTACCGGCCCACCTGGGTAGTCCCGGACAAAGGGTCGTTAAACGGATGTGTGTGTGTGTAAATTGAGGAGAGTATGCCAACAGAGAGTAGAGTCCTGAAGATAACCACAGCAGAGTTTTTACAAGTTGAGAATCTGAACTAGACACATCGATGCCAATCAAAAATCAAATCACTACCAGAACTTCTCCTTTCTGGACCAACGACTGGACTTCTGAGGTAATGGACACCACACCATCTACATCTGTTGTTTAGTGAAAATACCCCCAGAAGAATGCAAATGACGACTAAAGCCAACAAATGTAATGCACCCTTGATTCACAAAAATGCATCATGTAATACTCATTATTAAAGAATGAATCCCATGTTATTCACATACATTAACATTAACTTGATACACCTGCAAAGTCTTTAAAAAAGCATTACAAGCATATGTCTGGAGCCGAATATAGCAAATACAGAAAGTTTTAGTTCAAGTTCTCACCGTTGTTTCATCTCTGGCTTCAAATACATGGCAAACAAATGGTGAGTCCGACTTAGGTCGAGTTAAGTATGAGAAACATGTTGGATGGTGAACTATCTGAGCAAATCTTGTCATTATATTTAGGGAATGACTGAACAAAGCTGGCACGTGAGCACTGTGTGGACGATCACGTCGAGGGGACATGTCGTTCGTTCGAAAAGCGCTCAGCATCCGGTCACCAATCACCAGTTTAACTGAGTGTCCTTTACTACGGCGGCGCACGCCGGCCATCAACCACGGCAGCATGGCTGGAGTGTGCCAGCGATCCAGTGTGGCGTCGCCAAAGTAGACAGCGTCGAACGATACAGCTCGGTAGCGGGAGAACTCCAACGGCGGGAATGTGCGGTCGTCTGCCATGGGTGCGGCAAACGCACTGCGTCCGCCCACGCACGGACTCGAATCCTCCCCGCTTCCAAACGAACCCAATCCGCTATCATGCATGCACGGCACAAACTGATCTCCCCTTGGATGCTTTACGACTCCTGCCATTCTGACCCACCTGTAACGCTACCGCTGATGACATAAATGCACAAAATCACGAACTGTTTACACTACGCCCACCAACATTCCGGAAGTTTACGTTCCGAATTTCGAAGTGCGATAACTTCGGTCCTTCGGCATTTCGGTCGTTGGCATTTTTTTCTTACAAAAATGCGAATGCGACAGGGTGAGGATCGACCTGCCACAAAACCAGTGGGTTATAGCACCGTGGTTATAGTTGGCCTCTTCATCTTACAATTCACTTACGACTTAAAACAGTGGTATCCCCTATTTCCATGACAACGTTTGGGTATTAATCTTCATCGAAATAATTACATCATACGAAATATACCGCATCGTATAACTTACCAAGATTAATGAGTCGCTGAGGATAAACATCGAACCGACTACCGGTATTTTCGGTACTCGAAATACCGTTGTGGATGTCGGTATCTCAAAATATCGTGCTGTCTGTTCGGTTTTTAGGTATACCACGGTGTATACCGACCCATCAGTAATTGCACCCTGGTAATTGCAAGCCGTTGGCTTTTTTTCTAGATTTTTATGTATTTACCACTCAACTGTTTTTTTTCGAAAATATTAATAGCAACGTTGTTGACTTGGTTAAGGTCGTGAGACATTATGGCTGGAAAATTGTTTATTTTCCAGAATGCTAGGTTATTCGGTATGTTTTTGAGCATTTCAAAATGATATTGTTGTAATGTGCAAGTAGTAGATGTTGTTGCCTGCTTAGAGAAACTACAGTCTCTGGCGATGATTGAGAAAGTTTCTACTGAGCATAAGTGTCATAAGCTGATAGATGTCTGTGACACTGAATATGGGTTAAAATGTCTTAAGGCTGGTATAGCTAGTGGTTTAGATAGTCTGTGCAAAGAGAATATTCAGTATGCACATCCCATTATCATTACTCATCTGACAAATCTATTCAATAT
>Ga0126328_10000159_pt1 | contig 14638 bp, 9 predicted proteins | sample InaspJWI13metaG_FD_97003 | JGI IMG/M metagenome (GOLD analysis project Ga0126328, IMG submission 97003) | Marine gutless worms symbiont microbial communities from Oahu, Hawaii - Inanidrilus sp. 1 OAHU.JWI-13 metaG | ecosystem: Host-associated > Annelida > Digestive system > Unclassified | place... | reverse complement strand
ATGCCTTCGCTCACGGTAACAAAATGACTTGATTAATTCCATTCAAACTTGGCATAATCCTTCAGCTTGACCAGCTGCAAACTTGTGCAAAGGTGGGCGTGGCACGATGATGTCCTCGGATGCACCTCGTTTTACGCCGACACTACAGGCTGTGCCTGACACTGACAGTGACTGACTTGCCCAATGCCCGTGTCCACAATAAACCGCAAGGGGCGAACACAATACATAGTCTACTCTACGATGAACTTTCGATCGACTTGACTTGGCAGATTTTCGATCGACTCCATTGATCAACTACGGGGTCTAGTAGCATATCGATATTAATTCTGCTGTACTAAAATTATCTTGCACTGCGTTTCAGTAAGTAACCGGTTGCAACAGTGGACTAACTTTTGCACGAATTTCAGTCAAAAAAGTGGGGTAGTGGGGGACAAGTCCCCCTTCGAAAAAAGTGGGGGGACGCTGTCCCCCCGCGTCCCCGCCCCACTATACCGCTGGTGTGGGGGTAGTTTCACTAAAAATATGTTAATAAACAGAAAACTGAGTAAAACAGACTGATGATTGTTTTGTGATGTGCCCAGTAGGGGGTGCAATATAAATAACTGTTATTGTAACTGTTGCTGTGATAAAGTTTGCTTATTGAGCCAAAAGTAACCTATCGCAACAAATTTTTGGTGTTTCTTCTTGTTCTCTTGAAAATGCCTCTTTATGCCACTTTCCAACTAAGTGATAAAAACAAAAAGTAGAACACAGTATAAAACTGAAGTGAAAACTTCTGTACTGTATAACATCCTTGTAGAAACAAATCTCAGTGAACAATGAGGAAACTGGCTTGGATCATTACGAATGTTTGTCAGTGTGATGGTAAAACTAAAGCTCGACTTGAGTTTCAGAAATAAACTGGAAAAGTGCTGCCTTTGTATCCTTGTCTCCATTCCTTGTAACACCGATACTCATCGATGCCAACAGTAGATTCTCTGATGTCAGACATGCTGACAAGTCAAAAGATCTCATTAACAGTGTCATTCAGCATATTTCTGGCATCTTGAAATCTGATACAGCATAGTAGAAAATGTTCGGCAGATTCTCTTTCAAATCCACATTCACAAGGAGGACAATCAGCTGTGCCAGTACGGTGAGAATCATCACATAACATCATGTCATGTAATAACAAATGAAAGTACGATATTCCAATAAAAATGCTTCTCTGGAAAAAAGACTTGTTCTGACTTCTGGAATTAACTCTCTGGTATAAGACCCACATTAGGTTGTGCTGGTGCATTTTGTGCAAATATCCGGTAGAAGGTCTAGTAAGTATAAAGGCTTATCCTGTATAATACAAGTATTTGTCACTACTGAAACATTTGTTGCTGCAGGTGTAAATATGCAGAGTCCACCTCACAGACTTTCTCTGGCCGACCTGAACACTCACCTCGTGTGTGTTCTATGTGGTGGCTATTTGATTGATGCCACGACCATCATTGAATGTCTGCATTCCTGTGAGTCAGCTGCTGCATGCTATTTTATTATTTGTGTCACATTTTTGATGCTCAGAATGTTATCAATACAGCTTCTCTCTGTTGTTAAAATGATGAACCAACTGATTGCAGTGTGTCTTTAGAAAGTCCTCACATGAGGTCACACCAGCCACTTTAGCAACGTTTTAGCTGGCTGCATATTTTCTGGTTAGAGTTTCCAGTTGATGTCTGCGTTACCTATATTTACTATGCTAGTTTTCCCACTTCCCAGCTTCACTTTTTCACGCTAACCCAAATTGTGACTATGACACTGCCTTTCATACAACCTAGACATGGCCAGGAATGAAGCAGGATACCAGAGTCTACAGTAGCGCAAAGATCGTTTTGTTGAAAAGTCATTGTCATAATGCACAGATACTTGTACAACCGATTGATCTACATAGATCATTAAATTGGTTGGTAAATATTATACTAGGATACATACACAGTTATATTACCTTCAGTGCTTTGACGCTGTTGGTTGGGCGGCAGGAAGGGCATCCGGCCTGTAAAAAACTGAGTGGTGGGGTACTGGCATGGTTATCTGTCTGGAGCGAGATGCAGACTTGCATACGGCCCAGCTAATGCCACTACCACTCACTGTCTCTTGCTTCAGTAAAATCCAGATTGGTTTTACCTTTCTGGTACCGGCTCACCCGGGTAGTCCCGGAAAAAGGGCTGTTAAACGTGTGTGTGTGTGTGTGTGTGTGATATACATACACAGTTAGTGGATGAATAATCTGGTTATTCAGCATACATTTCTTTAGTGGGCTGAATTTGTATGAGCATAGTGTCTTGCATAATCAGAGCAGTAATGCACATTAACAGTATTAGTCCTAGTCCAGTATATTTATCATTTGAGCACTGGACCCAGTACACTGTACTGGCGTGTTATATATCTGTTTCACACTAGATTAAGTTAGAAACATTTACTGTGATTTGTAAGTTGACTAGTGGTAGCAAATAATTTTTTTATTATGTTTGCAGTTTGCAGAACATGTATTTATCACTACTTGGCTGACAACAAATATTGTCCAATATGTGAGGTTCAAGTGCACAAGACAAAACCACTTGTAAATGTTCGGTATGTGGAATAGATGTAGTAATTTTTTATGCTGTCACCTGTCCCTGGTAGTAGATATACTGTTTTTGTCATAAGAATATCCTAACAGTGCTAATTATTCTTACAATGTTGCGATTATGTGTGAAAGAATATTGCTATTTGTAGTGTTTGATGTTTTCGTTTGGGTGACAACAAGGACATGACATCTGTAAGCGCCTACTTCGCGAATTTCAAAGATGCTTTTTTTCACTTCATTTTTCCTTTTCCAGTGCAGCGGCCTTCCTCACTTTGTTTCTTTTCTTCCCTTTCCTCCCTTTGACTTACCATTTTCCTCCCTGCCATTCCCTCTCTTTCCCTTCCCTTTTCTTCCCTTCTTTTTCTTTGCTCCTTCCTTGCCTCATATTTTATTTTGTTTCTCTTCCCAGTGGAGTGGTGGGTTGCTGGCGTGGTTATCTGTCTGGAGTGAGGTGCAGACTTGTATATAGCCCAGCTGATGCCACTGCCACTCACTGTCTCTTGCTTCACTAAAATCCAGATTGATTTTACCTTTCTGGTATCGGCTCACCTGGGTAGTCCCGGACAAAGGGCCGTTAAACGGGTGTGTGTGTGTGTGTGTGTGTGTGTGTGTCTCTTTCTATTCCTTCCCTTCATGCATTATGCTAAATGCTGCAACTGCTGTGCAGTTGTGGTTTTTTCTTTTGTCTGAATGAAACACTTCCTGCAATATTTTATATGTAATTTTTATAACGGTTTAGTATGTTGAATGAATGACTGTATATTTCAGACCGGATAAGACGATGCAATCGCTTGTCTATAAGTTGGTTCCAGGATTGCAGAAAGGTTTGGAAAATGCACCTGTACACATTTTGTGTAACGTTCTATATTGTTGATGATGCCCGCGTTGTATGCAGAGCAGGGTCTGTGTAATGGTGGAACATCTGTCTCTCCGTCTGTCTCTACGATCGATTACCAGCAGCGGCCTGCGGGTTTTCTGCTGTGCACCCTGTGGGCAGGAGATATAAGTTGACAGCAGTGGGCACGTTGCAGGTGCGGTGCAGCAGGCGCCAGTGCTCAGCAGCAAATGTGGACAGTGTCACATTCACAGATGATGGAAGAGCCTGAACACAGACTTGTTTGATTTGTTGGATCATTGTGTGTGGTATTTCATAGAACAGTGACATTCAACACAGACACACACACACGTTTAATGGCCCTTTGTCCGGGACTACCCGGTTGAGCCGGTACCAGAAAGGTAAAACCAATCTGGATTTACTGAAGCAAGAGACAGTGAGTGGTAATGGCATCAGCTGGGCCATATGCAAGTCTGCACCTCGCTCCAGACAGATAACCACGCCAGCACCCCACCACTCTGTTTTTTACAGGCCAGATGCCCTTCCTGCCACCCAACCAACAGCGTCAAGCACTGACGACAAAATAGCCACCGATTTATTATATAAATAGATGTAATGTTGTTCAGTGTGTGTGCCAGTCAGCACTTTGGTTCAACTGCATTCAGTTTGTGCATTGCTTTGGCTTTGTAGAAGAAATGCGGCGACGGCAAGAATTCTATTCCAGAAATTCAGAACATGGTATGTAGTTTGATTGAGAGACTATACAACTGTAAGAAAGGTAGAGGTAGCCCATACTCAAATTACCGAGCGTAGGGTTCTGGAGCTGATCCCGGTTCTTGGCAGTCAGCCTGCAGGTGACATGAGTCATAAACCCGGCAGTAGGTGCCATTACTTTCCGCCAGGCCTGCAGTTACCCCTGCAACCCTTAAGAGGGTTGCTACCAGTTTTGCTACTTGGTGAACAGAGGCATGATGGGTGTGAACAGTTTACCTAAGACTGTTACCCGACAGCGTCACGGCTATGATTTGAACCCAGGCCCTTCTGCACCTCAATCCAGCGTGCTAACCACTCAGCTACCGAGCCACCCGTATCTGTGCATACAACTGTACGATGCTGTAACAATGTGCAGAATTTCTTATGCTTTGTCATTGAGGTGTTACTGTTTGCTCTGCAAACAAAGTTTTGATATTGCAGCTCCAGTCATTTGGAACAGTTCCGGAACATCTGCATTCACCCACTATGTCCCAAGACTGTTTCATTGTGGTTTAAAACCCACTTCTAAAAACCTAGCATTTTACGAGCGTATTTAACTGAACTGAACCGTTATCTGCCTGTCTGTGATTGTTGTTAGGTAATAGCACACTGCCAAGTGCTGCAGAAGATCGAGTTAATTTGTCAGTTGACTGTCGAGAATCTTCACAGCTCAACAGATGTGACTGCATCAGCATTTGTTTGAAGCTTTGTGACAGGTACGGCAGCTGACTGCAGTAGACAAGCTCTGTCTGTTGCTGAATCTTGTGTTTTCCAGGAATGTATGTCGTTTTAACATGCTAATTAAAATCAGTTACTAACTAGTGTACACTGTGTTCTGTTAACTTTTGTTTGTTTTGACCCACATTGAGCTGTAGTAGAAGGTGAAATGGAATCCATTTTTTGAGTGAGATGTATAATAAGGTGAGTGTTTACTTATGTCACAAGATGATACAAAACGAATTCATTGTTTCATGCACTTGTGGTAATGGTGATAATCTTTTAGCCCTTTCGTTACTTTACTGTTTTATGTCAACAATGACGTCCAATCTGACCATGTCATCTGAGCAGGTTCTCCATTTTCCTCGTTTTCTCGTCTCTGTCCCTTTTCTTTGCCTTATTATGATGCACAGTATTATTTGTATGTTTTGTGCAACTCAGGCTTCCGCCGTTATCAAAGTCAGTGATTCATCATGAAAGCATAATCAAGTCATTTATACACGTGGTTAGTATGTTAATATGGACCTGTTTACATTACTGTAACGTTAATTAGATAATTATAGACATGCTGGTAAAATATATGCTTGTTTTTCAGCAACTTTGTCCAAAATGTCCAAAACTGTAATTTTAAAAATGATAAAGGTGATTACATATATTTGCATTTTAGTGTTATTTCGGTTAAAGTTTTGGAATATGCAAACATAGTTTTACATTTTAATGTCAGAACAATCTTGCCCTGCAGGTTTACATTTAAACTTCACTGTTATTTTACTTGTATATACTATGCTGTACCAAGCTCCGTGAAATATGTGCTACAAATTAAAGACGATTGGTGAGTGACCATTGCTAATTTGCTTTGCATCGGAAGTGAACATGCAGATTTGCCCGAACCATTTTGTTTTTAGACTGTTATGTGTTATTTGCTTACACACAGCCATTTTACAGTCATACAGGCCAGCTTGTGTTAGCCAGGATCTCCTTAAGAACTAGAAGATTTTTGTTGGGGCAGAGTTTTATTACCTGCATGCCTTTGCTGACAGAAACTAAAACATTTGATTAGGGGTAACAGTTATTCTCATTGGTGTTACACCATCTGCTTTACCGTCGTAACCATCTGCATGTCTTGTTATAAAATTAAGTAAGTTCAGCAGATTAAGATTAGTCTTGTTCGCTGGTGTCTTATGTAGGCTAATGACCGTCGATATTTATTCTGTCCTGCAAGGATGACTGTTGGTCATCTGAAACGGTTCTTGAGGTGTAAATTTGATCTTCCATGGAACATCGAAGTATGTAAAACTTTTTACCTGTGTTAAGATTATGCCAGAGGATTTCATTTGTTTACTCACACTTATAAACTTTTTTCTCGCTGTATGGAATAGTAGTAATAACGACTTTTAGGTGGTGGCAATCAAGAATGTTATTGTTTTAGTAATTTTTATTTATTTATTGTCTATTATGTACAAACAGAATGTCAGTTCAGATACAAGTAGTACATTAATTTTTGGCTCTGCTTTTATGCTGTATTTCTTTACAGCTGGCCATTTTTCCGTATGTGTACTTCAATGAAACTGATTATTTGCTAATTTGATTTTGCCTCAGTTTTTTTCATGACTGCATTGTTTATATGGAGGATTGACATTACTACACTGTGAGTCAAAAAAAATAATACACCAAACTCTTGCCCATAATAACTTCACCAAATATTAACTGATTCTCAAAATTCTTTCACTGTTAAACTCAGTAGGAAATTTGTAACAAAGTCGTATTTGAATACCACAGACACACACACACCCGTTTAATGGCGCTTTGTCCGGGACTACCCGGGTGGGCCGGTACCAGAAAGGTAAAACCCAATCTGGATTTTACAGAAGCAAGAGACAGTGAGTAGCAGTTGCATCAGCTTGGCCATATGCAAGGCTGCATCTCTCTCCGGACAGACAACCATGCCAGCACCCCACCGCTCAGTTTTTACAGGCCAGATGTCCTTCCTGCCACCCAACCAACAGCATCAAAGCACTGAAGGCACAATTTGAATACCCCACCACACCCTATATGTGTGGCTACACTACCTTGTGAAATATCTGTGTTCAAAAAATCCTAATTCTTGAGGACTAAGTGAAGCAAACTGTTATGCCACTCAAACACTGTTTTGAAATAAATATCTAGAAATAAGCATAATAGTTTAATTCACTAACAAAAAGTTGTTTATATCGGCCATATAACAAATGCCATGACCCACTGTACACAACTGCCTCAACAAAGAAAAGCTGTCGCAGCAAAATACCATACTTGATCAGGAGTTGGTCAATCACTGATGGTGTCAGTCATTAAGTCAAAACTGGTCTACAGCAGTTTGATATTTGTTTATAATAAACTCACATTAATCTGCCTATTAACATAACAACGATTAGTAACAGTTTCTGTCCATAATACACAAGTTATTCAACTTATCTGGCGAGATCATGTTTGAGGACTAAAGTGCAATACGAACAGGGCGCATTAAACGTTCAACCATTTTGCCTGTAACTTCACCAGATGTTCACCAATTATAAAAATTCTTTCACTAGCACATTGAATGATGAATGTATAGTAAAGTAACTCATCATTCCTTAAATGCTTGGCTATACTACATTGTGATGTATCATTAATTACAATACATATTTCAGATTGACGCCATTTTTCTGACATTCATATTTCACAAGGTAGTGTAGCGACACGTTTAAGGCGTGGTGGGATGTTTAAACATGATTTTGTTTAAATTTACTACCACGTCCGTCAGTGAAAAAAAGTTTGAAAATTGGTTAATATTTGGTGAAGTTATTGGCAACAGTTTGGTGTCTTGTTTTTTGACTCACAGTGTAGGCATGGCTTTGTGATTATTTTGAATGTGGCTGTAATGTCATGAATCCACTTAGTAAGCAGAAACATTCAGGTCACGTCAGTACAATATTTTTCAGTCAGTTTGTTTGGTTGCTGAAATGTTTTCTGTGTTGTTGCTTGAGTCTTAAGGCATTTTGCCCAAGTTGGTCAGAGGCCCAGGTTCTTTGAGGTACTTGGTTGTTTTGTTCTTTGGTATTTGCATTTAAACTTGCAGTGTCAGTTGTGATGTTTTCCTCGTAGTCACCTCCTACGTCATTGTGTATGCAGGTTGGTATATTTCACTCTAATGTAATTCTACAAGAGCTATACACATTGTGGGACATTGCAAACATCTATACTTGGCGACGGGTATTTTTTACTGTGTCTTTCAGTTAAAATGTTATTTGATCTATTGCCTTGTAGACAGAATTCCCAGAATGACCTGCTATGAGTGTGCAATGCATGTGTTTGCATTAAGTTTTGCTTAGATGCATTTAATGTTCACAGATTTAGACATGATAATAATATCAGTGTGGACATTTTGTTAGACAAAAAGTATGTAATTTGTAAACCTCTAAACTTTGTGGTTTCCTAGTTATTAGTTGTTTATATACACTTTTATTATAGGCAGACTTTTAATCAATCCATTTTCCACTTATACTTGGCCTAACTGATCAAAGATATGTTATGCTAAAATCTGAAAATTACTTGTTGATTTTTGTTCTATGCTTTTTCTATGTTGGGCACATGTATTTGTGAAACTAAACGTTAATCAACCAGGTGGCAAGTAGAAGTATTTGATTAAATTAGTCATTCATTCAGTCAGTTAAGTTTTTAATTGTCAACGACCCTGCTGTTTTGTTGTATTTGCAGACTAAACCCTTGAAGTTGTATTATGTCATGTACAATACATCGAAGCCTTCATTAACAAAATACAATTGTAGTGAGGAAGTTGTCAGCTGTGAGGAGTACTTTCAGCAAGCACAAGAAAATTCTAATGTGAACAATACAGTTTTTGATGAAGAACTGGCAAAGCAGTCTGCGGATATATCCTGCTTGCCAGCTGATAGTTGCATTGTCAAGTCGAATAATCTGCTGTCGGCCTCTAATACTGATGTTACTGGTGTCAACTCAGATGCTCAAGTAGTGGCTGTTGCCAAGCCAGACTGGCATATTGAGTCTCATACTGCTGTAGAATTGGAGAATTTCGGGGCAGAAGAAACAGCTAACATAGCTGCAGATGGAACAGTCAGACAAGTGGAATGTGAGGTCGACAAACTGACAGCGGTTGATGAAATGTTAAACTGCATTTCTTCTGCCGTGGGAACACCGTGTGTGACACATGAAGCAGCCATCCATGCACCAGCTGATGATGACAACAGCAGCATCGTGGAATCGGTAGCAAAAGACAAAATCAGTGAATCTCTTGTGCATCGTGATAGCATTCTGCAGGATGATGTATCGTCGGAGTTGACTGGCAAAGAAAAGATTGGGTTCGAAGAAGATGCCATCACTGCCGCTGAACAGTGGCCACGGACTCGTTCATTGGTGGTCGAGCAGAGAGTGAAGCGGCTACAGAGAGAGGTTCGGCAGTTGATGTTCGACGAGAACGGAAGCAGCGTGAAGCGTGAGCTGCGCAAGTCGGGCCGCATGCTGCGGAAAATACGACGGTCGCCTCTGCAGCGACTTCGCACCATGGTGAGCCTACGTCCATCGAGCCAACATCTTAACAGATTGAGTAGCAGGGTTGACAGTAAAGGAAATTAGAGAAACTGCATGTATTACCATCCTTGCTAACCCTAACCCATTATCTGTGACCTCCACTTTCTGTCTCTGGCGAGCTATGGTCATGACCCATACACGTGCAAAAACAGTCAAAGGTCAGTTGATTTATTGATTTGTGTGCTGGAGTGGAAAGAAACAGACGGACATGACCGATTGCAGTACCTTGCCCACTAACGTGATCATTAGTTAACAGGGTGGTTGCATTCAGGTGACAGTCCATTTCTCAGAATGACAATTGTAATGTCTTCTTTGTTTGCATCTCAAGTAATAGGCATAAGAGGAATCTTTCAGTTTACTTTTGCTGTGAGCAGTTCTATGCTTTTCAGTGGTGACCCCAGGCAAAGTGCCCACAACTTCACTGTCCCTTTCCCACCTGCAAGCATACCCAGTCAATCACCTTATGCAGCTAGAAGCTTGGTTTGTTTATTCACAGACGAGTCTTATGTGTGTATGTTTTGTCGCTATCCTGAAAGGGTATTGATACTGCTAGTTGAGAACCACTGATTTACTATGTTCATAGTATTGTAGTATGGCATACACTGGGTGACTTATCTTTCACTTAAACTTGAGTTTTAATCTAAACATGGTTTGAAACTGAACTAATATGCAAAATCAAGTAACATTACAGTTTTGTTTTAAGTTCAAGCCGAAGTTAGTGCCAAATTTCATTTTAAAAATAGTATCTGCAATCTCGTTATCACAGATGCCAACTGTCAGTTAATTCATTTTAAACTCGGCTTATCATCTTGGTTTAAAACTGTGTTTTAAACTCAGCTGAGAACAAAAGTCCAAGTAAGCATTGGTTGTGGGGTCGAGATGAACCTTCAGACTAATGTTTAAGTGAAAGATGAAGTCACCTGCTGTTAACTTTATTTGTGTTACTGTTATGTTTAGTTAATTTTAGTTTTATGTTTTTAATTGACTGACTGATGACAGGGTAATTGATTAATTCGTGAAGTAGTGATGTGCAGTGATGGGCAAACCCACAAAAGCTAGTAGCTATCCAACTATTTTAGTTAGACCACTAGTTGAACTAAATTTAAAAGGTTACTAACTAAAAGTTTAACTAAAAATAATTAGTTATAATTAACCTAAATGTATTTATTGTATTGGAATTTTCTTTGCAAACAGTTAAGGAAAAGATGAGAAAACTAAAAACCCTAACTGAAATGTACAGTCACCTGTAAAGTACATCATATCTTTTGCACAGTCATCATTACACAGATGTGGACTGCGGAGGGGAGTGACAATGTTCACTTTACTACAGTGTCTCAAGCGCCATCATTACAAGTCCACACTGTCTGTCCAGTGAAGCTTCTCGAGTGCGAGTGCTTGCAGTACGAAGATGCTGCGTGGCTCATGAGATAATGGCTAAACTGATGTTCCTGTGATCTGTGTTCAACAGTAGTTTAGTTGACTATTCTGTAACATACTAACTTCAAGTTTTCAGTTAAAATTTAGTTTTAGTTGAACTAAAATATTTTAACTGTCCATTACTGGAACATACAACATAGTGTTGTTTTTGTGTTCATTTTATTAGACTTAAAGTAAGAGTGTTCATGTGACAGGACAGGAGTGTTTGAATTTACTATGAAAATTCGTGATAAGGCTGTCAGTTAAAATACATTCAGTGACTATAAATATTGAGCAGCAGTATTCCTATGAAGGGATATTGACACAAGGGATCTGTACACAGCATCTCTAGTGGTTATTGGTAACTTTTTGTGCCAGCTCAGGCTAGAAAAGAATGCCAGTGTATGGCGTCTGAAATTTATATGCTTAAGCAGCATTAGTTGGATGCTTCAAAAAAGGGTGTAATTTTTCCGTGTTTTGATGACACTGGTGACAGTATTTGATTTATAATTTTTTGTATTCTTGGGTAACATTGTTCGGTGAGAAATAGCACTAATAACTGTTTTATGCTAAATGTAGAAAATACACAGTTCATGCAGAAGTTCCCTGCATTTGCATGCATTTGTGGTTCTGTTGATGAAAAATTATTGTTAAAGCATTGGTTTAGATATTTTGTTACATTATCTTACTTTACTGTTAATAAATATACAAGTAGTTTCAATCTGTTACATATGTTGGGTATTCTTTCCTGCTGTTTAAAATTTTTTGACACCGATGTACTCTGCATCAATATTGGGAAAAAATTACACTCTCGTCATGTCGATATTTTTTGTTTGGTAGTGCAGTATGCACAGCGTGTTTATTAACTGGAACTTTGGAGATATGACAGTTGGCTATCGTTACGTCAGAATGCACGGATGCCATGTCTGTCAGTGACAACTTACACCGATAGATATTGGACTGGTGTGCATATTGTGGCATTACAACAAGTTTTTTGGCCTGATAATGATTTTTAGAAACTGAAACTAGTCATTGCTTTCTACTTTTTTTGTCACCTTTGCCTCTTATCTTGGTTCAGCGGCCATGACTGTTGTTAGCAGCTTCATAATATTCTTGTCATTTCGTGAATTCTGCACTAAAGGTCATAATGAACTCTTGTCCTTGCATCAGCGTTCGGCATCCGCGTTTTCTGGCCAAAAACCAAACTACTGTCCATATAGGTTCGGATACTTGATTTGACCTCTTGAACGTCATGCTGGACGGTAACTCTATAGACCTTATTGAGAGTTTCACCTATCTCGGTAGCGTCCAAACATCTGATGGATACTGCAGGCCAGAAATCACGTGTGAAATCAGCCTTGCATACGATACGAGATGCTATTTTAACGTGCGCTCGAAAGCCGACGAGTCAGCTTAATCTACCGCACGGAAACAACTAAAAAGTGTAAAACAGAAAAAGTAGAAACGGATATGCTCAGAAGTAACAGTAAAAGTCTGGGCAATCATGTGGTCAGTCCTGAAGAAGAAAAAGAAAAGGCTGCAGTGGGAAGGATTTGCAGAAAAGAAGGTTCTGGAATGAAAGAGTGGGTGATGGAAAACCAATAATGAATGAGCATGACTGTTACCAGCGTAAATGACCATATAAGATTCTGCAGTAACACAGACCGGTGCTGCCGAACGCTAATCCAGCGGTCTGAAAACTAATTCGTGTTGTTATGTGATTTGCATCCTCAACTATGTCGTCACTCGATAACATCTAGAACACCAAACATCTCTCCATCCAGACTGTACGCACCCGAAGCATAAACCTTGCTCGCCAGTGACATGAAAGCCATCGAATCCTTTCACGTAAAATTTTAGCGAAGGATCCTCGGAATCAGGTGGCACGATTTCGTCCTGAACACTGCAGTCTCCTGGTGCACAGGTCTACCACTTTTGTTAGACCGGGTTACGAGGGTCGAAATGCCATATTCTGTCATGTGGCAACACTACCACAGTCAACACTCCGGGACATGAAGCCCAGCTATGCCAAGTCGAGCTTTCAGACGGCCGACGTCCAGATCCAACTCGGAAACGTCCACCCGATCGTCTGCTTGCCGAGTGGACCGATCAGCTCCGCCGCGGCAACATTCTCTGGAGACAAGCTGTCGGACAAGGTCACTCAAGGGCGACGCTGCGCTCCAAGCCGACTTCGCGCTAACGACGACGACTTGCATAACTCATGCAGTTTCCCAAGGATCTATTGCCCATAAACTGTTACCGAGCGTAGAGTTCTGGAGCTGGTCCCGGTTCTTGGCAGTCAGCCTGCAGGAGACGTGAGTCATAAACCCGGCGGTAGGCTGCTACCAATTTCGCTGCTTTATTGGTGAAGAGGCACGATGGGTGTTAACAGTTTGCCTAAGACTGTTACACGACAGCGTCGCGGCTGCGATTTGAACCCAGGCCCTTCTGCGCCCGAGTCTAGCACGCTAACCACTCGGCTACCGAGCCACCCATCGTGTTCATTACTGTTCTCTATACTCTCTTCTTGTCGCCAAACTCTTCTTCTTTTGCTGAATCAACTTAAACTTACTCAACAAAATGCTCTTCAGCAGACCTGTTAAGTCTCAGTTACTCTAAGACTGAATTCCTAAAAGCAGTTCGTCAAAACATACGATGCAAACAAGATTATAGCATGTTTCTGGGATGGTTATTATACAAGTTGTAATATGCTGATTTTGTGCTATACAGAGTGCTCCAATAAAATACAATCCCTTTGATTTTTGGTCAGAACTTGTGCTAATGTCGACTGATTCGGTTTTCAAAATTCTTATGATGAAAAATTCCCAAGAAAACTCCCTATATGTAAGTGTGACAGAAAATTCCACCTGACATTCTTTACGTTGCTACACTGCCTTGTGAAGTTCGCAATTCTGAATTACAGTTTATGCAATGAACGACTTTATCAGTTCTTCCGCCAATGTCAATCAGCTGCATTTCAGCAAATGTGCATAGCCCTAATGTTAAGAGTGCATGTTTGAAATGTTCTCTGTCAGCTGCAATGCAGGCTTGAAGTAGGCCTATCTTGTGCCATTCCCTGATTGCAGTGTCAATAACTCGCTGATCAAGACCGTTCCACTCCTCGACGCGCTGCCGCAGTTCTTCCACGTCCTTGATCTGTTTCTTGTAAACGCGATCTTGCAGAATCCCACATATTGCATAAACGACGGGGTTTACATTCGGGCTGTTGGACGGCCACAGAGAGGGCAGAATAAAGTTTTGGCGTCGTTTGCTTCAGCAGATCTACGGTCTACTCGTGTTCGATGTGCCGGGGCCCCATCCTCCTGGAAAGTGAAGTACACCGTACTCCGAATATTTGTCTCAAATTTCCCACGGTAGTGTAGCAACGTATATTGTGAACGTGAGGTGGAAGTTTTTTCAAAGCTACATCGAGTCTTCTTGGGAATCTGTTGGTAAAAGAATTTTTTAATCGGTCTAATTTGCGTAAGCTATGGCCAAAAATTAAGGGGTTTTTATTAGAACGCAGTGTATAGGCCTAGACTTCTCTGAATGTGGCGGAAACTGTAACAGCAAAATTTTTTTAGCCTATTCGCACTCGGAAGACAAAGCTGGGAGACAAGTAAAATGGAAAGGTCTGGGTGTAAATGATCACTGGCAACAGATGAAAGGTATAATGATGGAAACAGCGCAGGACATATGTGGAATGACAAAGGGTCCACCCAGACACAAGGAAACGTGGT
>Ga0126328_10000158_pt1 | contig 14671 bp, 16 predicted proteins | sample InaspJWI13metaG_FD_97003 | JGI IMG/M metagenome (GOLD analysis project Ga0126328, IMG submission 97003) | Marine gutless worms symbiont microbial communities from Oahu, Hawaii - Inanidrilus sp. 1 OAHU.JWI-13 metaG | ecosystem: Host-associated > Annelida > Digestive system > Unclassified... | reverse complement strand
GATTTTACTGAAGCAAGAGACAGTGAGTGGCAGTGGCATCAGCTGGGCCATATGCAAGTTTGCATATCGCTCCAGACAGATAGCCACACCAGCACCCCACCACTCAGTTTTTTACAGGCCGGATGCCCTTCCTGCCGCCCAACCAACAGCGTCAAAGCACTGAAGGCACAGGACCTACCACCAAACCGTTCATATTTTATTTCTCGCTACTGATAGACGCCTACGAGACTACGAGTTACTAGTTATTTGACCTGCATTTCAGCTTTTACAGTCTGCCATCTGATGGCCCACAATTCAGCTGGGCCCGAGGCCTTGCACCAGCTGAATGCGGCCGTGGAGCGGACGGACACCGTACCGTTACACAGACCGTGGTCCGCGCGAACATCGTGATAAATCCGCCGGAGTAGCGAAACAGCAAGGCTGAAATACATCAGTATCACGGCCGTCTTGACCAATGGGCACACTGGGCACGTGCTCAGGGTCCCCGGATTTTTTCTTTTCGACGGGCCCCAACTGACAGTGGTGAAATAATTTTTTAAAACTAATTATCTTATTGTTGATGCTACTGCATGGTCGTACAAACACTAGCAGTGCATATCTGGTCAACGTGCATACTTTCTTTTTGAGGGGCCCCCAACTGGCTGTGGTGAAATAATTTTTTAAAAACTAATTATATTATTGTTGATGATACTGCATGACCAGGGCTTCCGAATTTTTTTTAGCGATGGGCCCCGTTGGCTGGGGGGTGCCCAGGGCCCAAATGCAGGTAAAGACGGCACTGATCAGTATAGCAGCCATCCGTCCACCTTAGCGAGGTCGTTGGTGTAGAGACAGAACGTTCCGTAGTCGAGCCAGCAACCGGCGTTGTTCCTATCACGAGTGATTCGCTGCACAACATGCCATGCACCATCATCGGTTAAGCCAGGGGTTTTCAACCCGTGGGAGCTTCCAGGGGGTCCGCGGGCAACCCTAGAAAAACTGCTGAGACCCGTCGCATTTTTGCTAAACAAAACACCGGCCACATCAATGTTGTAGGTACAGGCTACAACGTACACACACATACACACACACACAACCGTTTAACGGCCCCCAGTCCGGGACCACCCAGGTAGGCCGGTACCAGAAGAAGCAATTCTTCTGGATTTTTGTGAAGCAGGGGAAGATAATAGAGGCAGAGGCACCGACAGTTCGGGTGGATGCCACACCAACCAAACTAACGGCGCCCCCACCCCATAACCCCAAGTTTTTTACAGACCGGATGCCCTTCCTGCCGCACAACCAACAGCGTCAAAGCACTGAAGGCCTACAGGCTACAACGTACAGAATTGAAAACTTCGCTGGTGTTTGCTATGCTATGTTGCTTGGGTACGCAATCTTAATAAGACATGTTCTGGCCCAACCAGGAGTACGAAAGGTTGAAGCCGGTGCGCCTTCGGCTGTGGGGTCCGCCACCCGAGCTTCAAATTTCTGTGGGGTCCACAGCGTGACAAAGGCTGAAAACCTCTGGGTTAAGCCGACCAAGCCTGTTGAATACAGTAAGGTAAGGTAAGGTAAACGAAGTACAGCAGTTAGCAACTAGCCTCACCGCTACGGGAACTCACGTGCCATACGAGATCACACAGTGTTACCTGCCACCCGGCAGAGGTGACATTTCCGCCCTCACCCCAGCCGAAGCTGGTACTCGATTTAATTTCTAAGAGTTTTACCCACAAAATGGCGGCGAAAACAAGCTGGCATAGATACACACACACACACACACACCCGTTTAACGGCCCTTTGTCCAGAACAACCCGGGTGACCTGGTACCAGAAAGGTAAAACCAATCTGGATTTTACTGAAGCAAGAGACAGTGAATGGCAGTGGCATCAACTGGGCCATATGCAAGTCTGCATCTCGCTCCAGACAGATAACCACGCCAGCACCCCACCACTCAGTTTTCTACAGGCCGGATGCCCTTCCTGCCATCCAACCAACAGCGTCAAAGCACTGAAGGCAACATAAAAAGGTAGCCCATACTCGATGACCGAGCGTAGGGTTTCGGAGCTGATCCCGGTTCTTGGCAGTCAGCCTGCAGGTGGCGTGAGTCATAAACCTGGCGGTAGGCTGCCATTACTTTCCGTCAGACCTGCAGTTACCCCCGCAATCCTTAAGAGGGCTGCTACCAGTTTTACTGCTTGGTAAACAGAGGCACAATGGGTGTGAACAGTTTGCCTAAGACTGTTACCCTTCTGCGCCTGAGTCCAGCACGCTAACCACTCGGCTACCGAGCCACCCGAAGGCAACATAGCTGACATAGATATTGAACGAAATTACGCCCTATGTATTGTACTGGCAACGTTCGTGGCTGGTACCTCCTGGTAGAATGTGGCCGCCTGGTCCATGTTGCCGTTGACCTCGGCCTCGCGAGCAAAGTGCTTGAGCTGAGCGGAACTAGTGACGGGAGGCGGCGTCGGTCTCTCGTCCTCGACCGACAACACTTTGTTGAGTCCGACGTGCATCTCATCGATCAGATACACGTACAGCTCGCTCAGAAATGACTGCCGATCCGATCCGATCCGCCACACACGCAGAAATATTATGTAACTACATTCACAACAGAGATGGACATGGGTTGGGTCGGGTTGAATGAGAAGTAGCTGAATACTGTAAAACTCATACTTTTCATTGCCCTTAATTTTCGCATTTTTGCTGTATTACAGATATAAACATTCTCTTCCCTTTATTTTTGAGGAGACATAGTTGTGAAATAAAGGGCATGTAAAAATATGGGTTCTATAGTACCGGTGTCTGCATTTCATGTAGGTGTGTGATGGGTGGGTTAGGTTGGGTCCATAAGATGATAGGTTGGGTTGGGTTGGGTGTAGAAAAATGGACACTTGTCCATCTCTGATTCACAGACGACGACGACAACAACAACAATAACAACAACAACAACCATTTAACGGCCCCTTTTCCGGGACTACCCGGGTGAACCAGTACCAGAAAGGTAAAACCAATATGGATTTTACTGATGCAAGAGACAGTGAGTGGCAGTGGCATCAGCTGGACCGTATGCAAGTCTGCATCTCACTCCAGACAGAAGCCAGTACCCACCACTCAAGTTTTTTACAGGCCGGATGCCCTTCCTGTCGCCCAACCAACAGCGTCAAAGCACTGAAGGCAATAATCGATAAATAAATAAATATGAAATGCCTTCTTGAGGTCGCCGAGTTCGCCCGTGCCCAGGTCGCCGCCGAGGAAGTTTTTGGTGAGCGCGTCGAGAATGTCGATGCAGTGGATTCGATCGTTCTCGCAGATCGGGACGTCGAGTACGACCAGGCGTAGGAAGTTTGGCTGCGCGATACGAAGAGGTTCTTCCAGTGCGTATCGGTTTCTGTGGTTGCTTGGAGCCAAGTTTCTTCATGGCGTTGTAATGTTTCTGTTGATCTTTCCACCGAAACATCTCGCGATCCACCGGCCTGTTGCAATAGCGCCAACACAACAATCGTAGACAGCAGGCTTCGCTCCCGGTCCGATGCTGCCCCCTGGTGAGTCGGCGATGCGAAGGGGTTCTTCCAGTGCGTCGACGAACTCGCACAGGTAGTCGAGGTGAATGTACTGCGTCGCTTTCTCGTCGTAACGCTCCCAGATGTCGTTTCGTTTCAATCTTAACTAAACTGTACTGCAACTTCGCCTCGCTTCTTTCAACGACTTTGCTACAGTAGAGAGAGTTTACAGTGAAACTCATTGTGACCTCATGCTAAACACAAAGTATGTCCAGTGGTGTACTCGAAAGTCTATCGGTTTTTATAATAATGATAACAATAGCTTTTTGTTGTTAACCACGGGGATCTTTACTACCTGGGGTATAAAAATAATAATAATAATAATAATGAACAGATTTGTATAGCGCCATAAAATCGTGACTTCAGAGGCACTGTCGTAACGCTCCCAGATCTCGAGAATCAACTCCACTTAGAACTTTTCTGATCCAGTCGAAAGTCTTCTTTCTCAGTGGGATCATTAAGACAGCACTTGGTACCTAGGCCCACTTGTGTGTCCAACGATGTAGTCACAAATCTCGTTTTGTCGTCAAATGTCGACATTCAACTCGACTTAGAACACCATCGCGACCTCTTGTTGCTGCAAATTTATTCCGTGGTTTGTCCCCTGTAAGTGCTGCACTAGTCCAGAAACTTTCACGCATCAGTAAACTCACCATGATATCCAGCCGAGCAGATGGCATGCCCAGTCTTGAAGTCAGATGGGTAAACTTTGGCGTGGAGGAGTCGATTGGTTTGCCAGTCGTAACGCTCCCAGATCTCGTAGTACATATCGATGTCGTCCTGGGTCAGCCCTTGCTGGACATCCTCCGTAGCCTGTTGTACACACATGCACACTCGATCGTTTCCAATGGCGTATACAGGAACGGCTCTGTGGGGTAGAGTTGCCCACGGGTTGGCCGGGTTGAATCATGGGCTGGGTCAAGATTTTTCAGTTTTTGTTGGGTTGGGTTGGGTCCACTATAGCAAAAGTACTAAACGTTTGAAAGGATTATGTTAATGCATTTAAAGCACGGTTAGATAGGACCTCGTTGCACCAATCAGTTGAATTTGTTAGTTGTATTGGGTTGGGTCCAATTTTTTTCCACTTGTAGTGGGTTGATTTGGGTTGGGTCAGTCAGATGATGGGTTGGGTTGGATCGGGTCCTACAAAATGGACCCATAGAGAACTCTGCTGTGGGGTAGCTAGAGCAAACGTAGTGAGGTATCTAGGGCGGCAGCTGGGGGGGGGGGTCAACGCGTCGGTAACATTGTAGCTGGCTTGTTCATTATAGCCTAAGCTATCGCGACAGGATCCAGCAAAACCCAACTGCCAAATACTTTGATGCATTTATTTAGCGCCCAAAAATGGTCATACCGGGCCAGAAGATGCCAAACATCACAGTGCCGTGTAGCGACATGTTTAAGAAACGGTTGGCTGGGATTTTTAATGACGACTTTGTCACAGATTTATCAGACGAGTTATATGACAAAAAGACTTTGAAAATCGCTCTCAGTATTGCGAAATTGCAGTAAAGAATAGCGTAAAGTAATTGCTTTTCAATTCAAAGTGATGGTCCGGTGGCAGCGACTTCGAATTTTTATGGCTGTCCAACGTAGAAACGCATGTGATTTCTAATAAACAACTTAAATTCCGAGAAGGTAGTAAGTGAAGTACCTGGCTGAAATTTTCCAGGATGACGGCAATGTACATGTTGATAACGACGAGGAAAGTGATCACAAGGTAAGTGACGAGGTAGATGCAGGCGAGACCACTGTTTCCGCAGTCACCGCTGGGTCTGTTCTCTGACGCGGTGGAGTTACAGTCGTCGTTCATTAGACCTGCAAGTACACCGTCCCAACCCGCCGACGTCGAGACCTGGAAGAGAAGAATTATGCTGCGGTGAAACGTCTCGAAGTTGAACATGTCGTCGATTCCGCGGACAGCGCGAAAACTAATCCGGTTTCAGATCTTCTGCGGCCGAGTCACGTTAAAATCAAGTAGGCCTACGAGAACAAGGGTATCGGTGAAACTGGAACAGTGAATAGGCCTAGTTAGGTATGTTGTGGTTTCTTGCTAGTTTTGTTGCTGGCGATTATTTCAGGAGGCAACACCGGATAAAGGTGGATAAAGGTTCTCACAATGAGGCGGAATATGTCGTTTGAACACTTCTGGGACCAGATCACGTTAAAATGAAGTTCGAGAACAAGAATATCGGTGAAGCTGGAGCAGTGGAATAGCTATGTACGTGTGGTTTCGTGCTAGTTTTGTTGCTACCGATTATTTCCCGGTGAATGGTGAGATGGAACATGTCGTCGATGCCGGCGGTATGTCGTACGTTCATGAAGAAGGACATTCCGAAGATGGCGTAGATGAACATGATGAGAAACAGCAGCAGGCCGATGTTGAACAGTGCCGGCAGCGAGAAATGTAGACGCCAGACTTCGCCCCCGGTCCGGTGCTGCCACCTGGTGAGTCAGTTTGAGTATACGCCTTTGTGCGGGAGACCGATGTTGAACAGTGCCGGGAGTGACACAGCCAGCGAGAAGAGTAGAGTCCTGATATACGCTCATATGATAAAGAAATAAAAAACAAATAAATAAATAAATAATTTCCGAGAAGAGTAGAGTCCTGATATACGCTCATATGATAAAGAAATAAAAAAACAAATAGACAAATAAATAATTTCCGAGAAGAGCAGAGTCCGGATGCCCTTGGCCGACTTGACCAGGCGAAGAATTCGACCGACCCGAAACACGCGGACTACTCGCAGTAGAGTCGGCGACACGGCAAGGTTTTCCACGATCCCCGACATCGCCTGACCTGAATAATACATAGGCGACAGTGACGCAATTGCGTTCCATATCTATGCCAGCTGGTTTCCGCCGCCATCTTGTGGGTATAAAAAGGTACAGCTAGCCCATACTCGATTACCGAGCGTAGGGTTCCGGAGCTGATCCCGATTCTTGGCAGTCAGCCTGCAGGTGACGTAAGTCATAAACCCGGCGGTAGGCTGCCATTACTTTCCGCCAGGCCTGCAATTATCTCCACAACCTTTAAGAGGGCTGATGCCAGTTTTACTGCTTGGTGAACAGAGGCACAATGGATGTGAACAGTTTGCCTAAGACTGCGACTGCGATTTGAACCCGGGTCTTCTGCGCCTGAGTCCAGCACTCTAACCACTCGGCTACCGAGCCACCCGTTGTGGGTATAACTCTTAGAAATGTATGTTACTGTGATGTCACTTAAATACGCTTTGTCGGCAGGCTGATGATCATGTGGGCATTTTACTCAACTAACTGATTAAATTTTATTTGAATAGCATGGTAAATCTTCGCCAGTTAACTCCACACAGTACGCCAAGTTATACGATCATATCGCGAGCGAGCGTAGATTCTGTGACGTTATTTCGCTCTATGTATACAGCTAACAAGCAAATGTAGTGATTAAGCCTAGCGAAAAGTCCACTCGGCCTTTTGCTAGACGGGTCAGCCACCCGCCTCTTCACATTGCGGGCGATAATTGTTTATTTTTTATACAAATGTTACAGGCAAAATTCATCCTATCGACCTTGACTCTGGGAATGAAAAGGAAGAAACAGCAGCAAAACGCACAGCCCGCCAGAAGTTGCTACAGGCACGCCAGGGGTTACAATAAGTTGTCGTCGCAGTGTCGTATGCCACTTGTTTTAAGGATGTCATTGATAGCGGCCGATATGCCGATACGTTCTATACATAGGGTGACAGTGACGTAATTTCGTTCCATGGTTTTAGCCGCCATCTTGTGGGTAAAAGTCTTATAAATGTTCGTTGCTGTGGTATCACCTAAATGCGCTTTGTTGACAAGTTAATGATCATATAGATATTTCATTAAACAAACTAATTTAAGTTTATTTAAATAACACACTAAATATTCGCCCCTTGACGCCACACATTATACCGTGTTGCACCCACAAAATGGCGATCGTACCGTGACCATAGATCACGTGACGTCATATAACCCTATGTGAAGCCTACTCACCGAGAATGGACATGACGACGACGCAAAAGTCGAACACGTTCCACGGCTGTTTGAAGTAATACAGACGCAGGCCGAGCAGTTTCATGACGCGCTAGAGGTCGCACCGCCCTATGTGACCCCATTAGACGTGACCCAGTTTATCGGCGATGGCCCAGTTTCATGACGCACTCGAGGGCGAAGACTGCGATAAAGAGTTGGTTGATGAAGTTGAGGACAACAGTCAGTTGGGGCGGCTCGTCGTGGTGCTCCATCGCCATCGTCGTCATATTGAGCAAGATCTGACACCTACTCACTCACTCACTCACTCACTCACTCACTCATTTTGCTCACTTGGTTACTCGTACATAGTGACTTATCGATCGCTATATTGAGCAAGATCAGCCACATAGCAAAGCAAAGCAACAGAAGTTTCTGACGAAGTCGCCGGCCGTAGCCTCTATGCCCTCATGCACATACTCACTAACTCACTCACTCACTGACGAATGGACCGACTAACTGACTGACTTACTTACTTGCTTACTTAGTTACTGACTAATTTATTTTTTATTTGTTTGTACATATTGAGCAAGATGACGATCATAATCACGATGTCGAAGTTTTGATTCGTTGTCAGTTTGAAGAAGAACTGCTGGCACTTGAACTGTACCAACAACAACGACAAAGCAATCGTAGATAACAGACTTCGCCCCCGTGCGAAAATCTGCTGCCATTGGAAAGTCAAACAGAGTGGCGCCGCCTAGCGAATACGCTGGAAATTTATGACTACTTACAGCAGCTCGCATCGTAGATTAGATAAGTTTTTTATTATAGGTCCATTTGTTTTTCATTCTACCAGTTTCTCTGCTTAATTTTGCTGTAGATATCAAGGACATGTGCGCAGTAAAACACCAGCGAAATCCTCCAGAGAAAAGTGTCTGGCCTTTGAATTCAGACTTTATGTTGGACGTCATAACTTGAAGGTAGGCCTACTGCATGCGTGATTTTTATACTGATAATAATTAGATTGATTATTGTACTATTATATTCAATTTTGGTACTTACTAGTTTGCAGACCTGCATTTTAGCTTTTACAGCCTCCCATCTAATAAACCACAATTAAGCTGGGCCCCAGACCTCCTACCAGCTAAATGCGGCCCTGCCTCCAGTTCTTAACTGGAGGTGCCGGCTAACGCAGGTTGGCTTGCATGATGGCCGCAAAACGGTGGTGGTCGTTGGTGTTCTCTATAGGATCAGTTAGAGTTAGAGATGTTTGAAGCTGGAAAGCGTTATCGAGACGTAACGAACCCGCGGTTTCGGTATCGGTTTCTGAGGTTGCTTGGAGCCGAGTTTCTTCATGGCGTTGTAGTACTTTTTCTGATCTTCCGACATGAACATCTCCAACGAGCCGCCGGCCTGTTGCACACTGAATCTTTTCATCGGCGTCATCACAACAATCGTAGACATCAGATTCCGCCCCCGGTCCGGTGCTGCCCCCTGGTAAGTCAGTTTGAGCATACGCCACGGTGTCAAACACTTGCTGCCATCTGGCGAGCCACTTTGAGTAGACGCCTTTTCATGTCACTAATTTACGGCCATTATGTGCAAACCGGAAGTACATAACATATCGCAACGACGCCGGAGAAGGATCGAGCCGAGGCCGTAGGTAACACGTACAGAAAATTCGTGGAGTTATATTGTGCAGTTTTTGAAATACGCGAGCTGAAAGAAATATAGATGTACGGACATACAGACAGAAAAACACGCTAGTCGCAATACTTCGAAGCCCTCCCGGGCCGAAGTACTGCCATGTTCCTTCCCTTTGTAGCTTTCAGTTGAGACTGTCACTTTCGGCCTAGCTTTATTGTCACCGTGTTTATGCAGTTTCAGCTAACGGCACGCTAAATCCTTCGCTTTTAAATAGCAATAACTATGTTCAGCTTCCTTCGTCGGCTGTGAACGCGGCACTGCCCGCATTTGCTGCTGCGCCGGCCGTGCAGCAATCGACCCATATATCTCCAACCGGCCGGGCCCACAGCAGCAAACCGACACCAGGCTGCTGCAATGGGCGAATGGGACAGACAGACACCGTACCGTTACACAGGCCCTGCTGCGTACACTACGCGGGCTGTGCCAGTGACAAAGTAATCCGACCTTTTTCTTCTGCATGTTGAAGTTGTCGATAATGACGCCGATGAAAAGATTCAGTGTGAAGAACGATCCGAAGACGATGAAAAACACGAAATACAAATACATGAACACTCGTCCTTCGGCAATGGGCTGCAACCCGGGCTGCAATAACAACCATCAATACCAGCTGAATCGTTGATAAAATTCATAACTGGTCCGAAATAAAATCGTTAACAAACTGCTAAAGCAATGACAGCGACAGCCCGCACCGCCGCCATAGGGCAGATAATTACGTCGCATTCGCCTGGTGTCGCAAATGCAGAATTCTTGGGCTGCATAAAAATATGCAATGCTGCGCCGTTATGTTAAACGAAAACAGGTTACCTCGGTTCTACTGTCGATTGCGTTGTTCATAATGGGAATCCAGCCTTTGAACGTTGCCTACAGACAAACAATGCCACGGTGTGCTGCGTGTCTTACGTTATGTACACGGTGGCCCGAAACCAGAGCACCGTGTTTGATTTCGGAAATCTTCAAAATGCCTGGACCAGCACGTATTTGCATTATTTTTTATATGCTTCAATGCAGTCACTTTTAATTAATTGATTAATTGATTAATTAAGTAAATAAGTAAGTAAGCAAGTTTATTAAACACAGATGCAGCTATAGAGCTGAATAGATCGATACAATAAAATCAATCAATGAATAATACAATACACAACAGCACAATCAGTAGGCCTACATAAATGTAAAAACATGAAAAATCATGGACTTTCTTCAGGTACCGACAACTTATGTTGTCATGCTGATGAAAGTATAGAGTCGATAGATGCGTTTGAAGCATGTGCGCAATGAAAAGCAGTGACCTCTTTTCGGGCCACCCGGTGTCTGTCTATTTTATGGTATACGGTTAACTAGTTAACTATAAGAAGCTAATATTTCCGTAGTGTTTAGTTGTGAGCACATCCTTCTACCAATGAGCGCCTTTGTTACAGATCAATGTAGTTTTTACCGCGCGATGCTATGCATCCGCGGTACTAGCCATGGCCCTGTGTCTGTCTGTCTGTCTGTCTGGTTCATACAAGTACGGATAGTTGATACAACAGCTAGTGCGAAGTTTAGAAATAAGACTTTTAAAGAGACAGCGCATAAATAATAAACAGATGAGATAAATGTCATACCACTTGAAAGAGCGCGAGGTAGGCTGACAGGAAGTTGTCGAAGTTGATCTGCGGGTTCTTCCAGGTGACGTTCATCTCTGACGACCTGTTCCTACACTGTGCCTCGTTGGCTATAATCGACTCATTGATGAGGTTTCCGCCTTCGTCGACGCATGATCGAAATCTCCCGCCAAACAGATTGACGCCCATGATGCTGACGATATATGATTCAGCGCTACTTTTATCGTTACGTATTATAAAAACGCACGGCTAGCAGACACGGTGAATGTTCGGGGTGACACTGTGTTACGATGCGTCGATATAGTACCTCGTTATATAACGTTATGGGCGTCCCGATCTGCGACGGCGATCGAAGATATACCTTTTATGTGTACCTTTTATCGTTACGTATTATAAAAACGGATCGCCCGGTGAAGGTACATGGTCATGGTAGCACGTTTAGGTGCCACTTGCGCACCTCATATACAACGTTATGGTGGCTTTTATTGCTTCATGATGACGCCCATGATGCTGAATATGAGCCAGAAGACGAGACAGACGGTCGATATACTCAAGGTTATTCGCAAGGGGCATCGGCCAGAAGACGAGACAGACGGTCGATATACTCAAGGTTATTCGCAAGGCGGCAGCGGCCAGAAGACGAGACAGACGAGAAGAACGTTGAAGATGGCCGGAATTGCCTGGATCAGCGCGTTCACGACAACCTGTGTCACATATATTTAACTCACCAAAATTGGCAGCACATAAGAAGAAAAACGGTAAACAGAAGAAAAAATTATCAAATACCGGCGGTTGATTAATTGGTTGATAAATTAATGCCCTGTTCAGAAACAGCGCTACATAGTTCACAGACTTTGCTGCTGTTTGACACTGAATAAATCTCTCTTAACGCCCGCGTGGACGCAGCCTTATTTTAAGACACTCCATGACAAGCTGCGAACACAACTTTTCGAATCAAGGCAATCGTAGACATCAGACTTTTTCCCGCACTGTTCCTCCCTCATCAGTCACTACAAGCGTGCGCCGTATTCGAAACTAGAGCTAGAGTTAGCAGGCTAAGTAAGTAAGTAAGTAGAATTTAATAGCACATATCAAACGTACATGCATCTCCAGTGGAATAAAACATAGTAATAAGTTGTAGTACAATATTAAATCAAAATCAGCATTACATAATATAAAATCAAAATTGATACAAAATCACAATTAACATTAGCACACAATAGTGAAAATAGGGAAAAACCAATCCAGAAATAATATTTTAGAAATATAAAAAGGGAACTTACAATGAAAGATTGCTTGTGAAATTTGTACATGCAGTTAGGTAATTGGAACTGATGTCCTCTGACTCTGAGTGCATCATAGAGTGGTCGTTGAGGAGGTAATAAGTGATAGAGACAATGGTTTAAAACCTTGTTAAATAAATCATACGTGACAGAATCAATTACAGCCTGAATATGGAATATTTCTTTAGTGAAACCATAACGATATGATCTTTTGAGAAAACCATCAATTTTATGTTTTAAATCAACACTGGGGAAAGGGCCGCAGGCTGGAAGAGCATAAGCTAAGCTCTTAGCTTATGCTAAGATAAGAGCATAAGCATAAGTGGCTAACCTTCATGCCTTCCCAGCGCGAGACGGCTCGCAGAGGTCTGAGAGCTCGTAATGTTCGAAGTGCTCTGAACGCCCCAATGTTGCCCACTCCTGCTCCTTCGGCACCGAGGCTGATCGTCGATATCTGCACCATTACGAGCAATCAATCGACCGATCAATCAGTTGAAACACATTTGTACAGCGCCAATATTATGCAGGAACTTTTTTCTTTACTGCTCTTCATTCATTTTACAAGTTAACTGTGTCGACCTTTCATTTTCGTTCTACCGCATCTTTGTTAAAGTTTTAAAATATGAATCTATTATTATTATTAAATATAGTAAACAAACAAAATACCATACCAAGATTCCCACTGAAATGGTGATTTAATACGTGTAAATATTATAATTTCAATATTACAGATATTAATGTTATTCAAAGTAAAATTATATAACCAGTTTTAGTTTCAAAAAACACTGGCAGTCTCAGCAGTCATATCTAGCATGGAAGCTTAACTGTCCCGTATTATATTAAAATTCTACTAAGTATTTTTAAGTCCACAAAGTCTACAAGATAGGCCTAGATGGATAGATAGATATACTTATTCATATAGCGCCTATAAATTCAAAAGAGTCACTAAGCGCTTAAGAGTACTACACTCAAGAGTGTGTAATATTCGGAGTTGTGTGATACATACGGCGACAATGACGAAGTCAAGCCAGCACCAGGCATCAGTAAAGTATTTCTTCAAGCCGTACGCCGACTGTTTGATCAGCATCTCGACGAAGAACGTTATCGTGAAAGCGCGATCGACTTGCTTCAGCGCCAACTTCAGCGTTTTTCGTTTCTCCAGATCTTTGTCTTCGATCGCCTGTCAGCAGAAATCACGATGCGATACGACAGAATACTTTGACGCGCGCTCAAAAACCGACGTTAGCCAGTTTAATCTAGCGCGCGGAACAGAAACACAGGCCACAAAACTGCCATCGATTGAGGATCGAGGTCAGACCGACCGCGTAACCACGCCCACACGCGTTAGACTCCGCCGCTACTGCTGGCCCCGGCCGCGGCACGCCGCACGCCTGACCGCGCTAGCTCGCAGTTGATAACGTCACGTCGTCACAATGGAAACGCACTGCTACAGTCATCAATCAGTACTCATATGACGACACAGCACCCACATTTTTGCATCGACCTTTGAGCGCGACTTTCAATCCCACGCATGTGCAAAAAATCACGGTCAAAGACCAATCGCTTCAAAAGATACAGCGGGAATCAAACGGATAAACCGACGGACACGACAGACTACATTACCTTCCCCGCTAACGCGGGTGGTAAAAAACGAAAACAAAAACGACCATGCTAAGAAGAAACGGTAGCGTCCGACTGCGATGTGAAAAGACCCAGTTTCGAATCTCTCCGCGGACGGTTGTGTTTATATGCAGCATTGGGCACCGGCTGCGCCTTACTGCAGTGGCTAAGTTAAGTCAGGCTTGCATCCCCCGGGATCGCTAAATCGAGTACCAGCTTCGGCTTGGGTGGGGGCAGGAATGCCACCTCCGCCGGGTGGCAGGTAACACTGTATGATCCCATTATGGCATGTGAGTTACGTAGCGGCAAGGCCGGGTTGCATTACTCTTGCGAACCTCTATACCGCGTTCACTGTTACTCGTTACTTACTTACTTCAGTGTAAGTGCGTACCAGTGAGAGACTGCTGGCCAGAATCATGGCGATGATGAAAGTCTCGAAGTAGCGATGTTCGACCAGTTTGTACATGAAACAGCGACACGTCCACCACACTCGACCGACGAGAGTAGCGATGTGACAGTGTCACTGTGACAGTAAATGTCACTGTCAGAGTGTCACTGTAGCTGTCGATAACGCAGCGACAGTCCACGATCGTCGACCGACAAGAGTAGCGCTGTGACAGTGTCACTGTGACAGTAAATGTCACTGTCAGAGTGTCACTGCAAATGTCACTGTAACTCAGTGACAGTCCACGATCGTCGACCGACGAGAGTAGCGCTGTAAGTGTCACTGTGACAATAAATGTGACTGTCAGAGTGTCACTGTAGCTGTCGATAACGCAGCGACAGTCCACGATCGTCGACCGACGAGAGTAGCGATGTGACAGTGTCACTGTGACAGTAAATGTCACTGTCAGAGTGTCGCTGTAGCTGTCGCTAACGCAGTGACAGTCCACGATCGTCGACAGACGAGAGTAGCGCTGTAAGTGTCACTGTGACAGT